>Ga0257110_1001199_pt1 | contig 12221 bp, 10 predicted proteins | sample LP_taG_7_FD_190184 | JGI IMG/M metagenome (GOLD analysis project Ga0257110, IMG submission 190184) | Marine microbial communities from Northeast Subartic Pacific Ocean, Canada - LP_J_2015_P26_10m | ecosystem: Environmental > Aquatic > Marine > Oceanic | place: Canada: Northeast Subartic Pacific... | reverse complement strand
CGACGCTGACGCTGAGCTGCCAGCTCGTCGGCACGACGGACGTCGCGGCGTGCGACGCCGTCGCGCCGACGCCCGCGCCGCATCGCGGGTCCCGACGGCGCGCGGGGCGGCCCTTCTGGGGCGTCGTGATCCGCCGGGTGCGGCGCGGCGACTGGACCTGGTTCCCCTTCCTGCTGTGCTTCGCGGTCGTCGCGCTGTGCTGCTTTTGCGCGGGCGTCGCCGCGGGGCTGCGCGCGGCGGCGGCGAACGCGGCGAAGCGGCGGGCGGAGGACGACGAGGACCGGAGCTTCAAGGCGCTGGACGTCGCCGAGCCCGTGCTCCTCCCCGAGGACGCGTCCGAGGACGCGTCGTCCTACGACGACGAAGACGACGCGTCGCTGCCGCCGCCGCTCGTCGACGTCCTCGAGGCGGGCGAGGACGCGAAAGAGGAGGCGCCGGAGCCCCCGGAGCCGTCGCCGCCGAAGCCGTCGCCGCCGCCGCCGTCGCCGCCGAAGCCGCCGCCGGCGCCGCCGCGGAGCGCGCGGACGTCGTTCAAGCGGAGCAAGTTCGTCGAGCCCGAGCGGACGCCCGTGCTCTACCTCGGCGACGACGACGACGTCTCCTCGGACGACGGCGCGCCGCCGCCGGCGACGCCCGCGAGCCGGCGGCGGCCCGCGCCGCCGGCGAGCGCGCCGCGGACCGAGTTCATCGACGTGCCGCCGCCGCCGCCCGTGCCGCGGGGCTTCGGTCCGCCGGCCCGGGCGTTCCCGACGCCGCCGGGGTCCGCGCCGGTGTACCAGAGGCGGAGCCCCCGGCGGCTCTTCATCTAAGGTGGACTACTATAGAGCGTGGGATGCGCGGGCCCCTTGATCAGGTCCCCGGCCTTCTTCTTCGGCGCTCGACGGGCGTCGCTTGAACTGCATGTTGAACCATTTTTGAACAAGAGCCTCTCCTCGTCCACCCGGCAAGCCAAGTTGGCATCGCATTGTTCGTCGTGGAGAAGATGGACGACGCGTAGAACTGGTCAGAGCCTCTCATCCCCTCTCCTCGTCCTCCCGGCCAGCCAAGTCGGCATCGCATTGTTCGTCGTGGAGAAGATGGACGACGCGTAGAACTGGTCACGCCATGGATGGATGGTTGAATGTTGAGGAGCGCCTGCTCGAGCGCGACTTTTTAGAGGAGACGGTGCAATCCTACAGCGAAGGCAAAGACCTCGACGCCCTCCAGCACAGCGTCTTCAACATCTTCGTGCTGCACGGCGAGACGCGCCTGTCCTACGCCGCGGAGCGGAACTGGTGCAAGGCCCTGCGCTGGCTCCTCCGCCACGGCGCGGACGTCCACGTCGGGCGGCCGCAGATCTTGGAGACGCCGCTGATCCGCGCGGCGAAGCGGCGGCGCCGCGAGGCGGCCCTGCTCCTGCTCAAGGCCGGCGCGCGCGTCGGCGACCGCACGGCCGTGGGGCTCACTGCGCTGCACCTCGCGGCGAGCCGGAACGACGCGAAGATGTGCGCGCTGCTCATGACGCACGGCGCGGCCCCCGAGACGCGAAGCTCCGAGGGCGAGACCGCCGGGGGCATCGCGCGGCGCTACGCCAGCGCGGACGCCGCGGCGCTCCTCGCCGCCGTCGCCGCGGCCGGCGGCTGGGTGGCCTACGCCTTCGCGCCGCGCGCGGCGCTGCTGGCGCTCCGCCGCGACCTGCCGCGCCTCCGGGGCCGCGGCCGCGCGGCGCCGTCGACCGACCGCACCTACGAGCGCCTCTTCCACGACCCGCGCGTGCCCGACGACGTCTTCGCCCACGTCCTCGCCTACTGGCGCAGCGCCCGCGACTACGGCGTCGACTAAAAACAACCTGCGCATGATCACAGCGACGCGGCGGCGTCGCGCGATTGCGGGCGCGCGGGCTCCGGCGCGGCGTGGATGGGCAGGAACTGGGCCGACGGCTTCGGGAGCTGGGCGACGAGGGGCGACCGCTCGTCGCCCGCGCCGCGGTGCCGGCGCCGCCTCGGTAGGCAGAAGTCGCGGACCCGGAGCAGGCGCCGGCGGAGCGCGTCGGGCCGGAGCTCGATGTCCTCGCGCACGGAGAACCAGAGCAGGATCGCCGCGGCGAGGAGGTAGCCCACGGCGGCCTGGAGCGCCTTGGAGTTGCGCAGGAAGACGAGGCCGCCGACGTCCGCGACGACGGCCGCGTGGTCGATCCTGTACGCGTGGATGAACCCGAGCGCCGCCAAAACCGCGTTCAGCAAGCTCCAGAGCGCCGCGGCGCCGAAGTGGCGGTCCAGCACGGACGCCAGCGTCGCCGCGAGCGACACGGACGAGAGCAGGGACCCCTGGGCCAGCGCGGCCAGCCCCGACGCGTCGACGCCCGCCCGTTGCAGATCGCCGAAGACCCGGCGCACGTCCGCGCCCGCGACGGCCGTCGTCGACGCCACGAGCTGCGTGCCCCAGGCGGCGATGACGGGCACGAGGCCCATGGCCGTCGCCGCCGCGGACGCGAAGTGCGAGCTGTGGAGGCCCGACGACGCCGGCGAGAACGCCGAGGCCGTCACCGCGAGGCCGATCCAGAACAAGAACCCGGCGCCGGCGGCCAGCGGGAACGCCGCCGTGACCCAGACCATGAGCCGCGGCGAGCAGCCCACGACCAGCGCCACGAACCCCGACCCGAGCATGTAGCCGTGGCGCGCGCCCATCTGCTTGAACGCGGGCTGCCCCACGAAGACCTGCGTCGGGAACGGGCAGCCGCACGCGGCGCCGAGCACCGTCGCCAGCGCGTCGCAGCAGACGCTGAGCGTCGGCGAGTAGGCGTCGCCGACGTTCCTCGCGGCCTCGACCTGCGCGAGCGTGTTGAAGACGTTCGTGAGCGCCAGCGGGATCGCGACGGGCACGTACTTGAGCGACTCCCTCGAGGCGTAGGCCCGCGCCAGGTGGGGCAACCCGCCCAGCGACGGCGGCGCCACGACGGCCAGCGTCGCCCAGGGCACGGGGCCCGCCGCGCGGCCGCCGCCGGCGTCGCCGCCGAAGACCGCGCCGAGCGGCGCCGCCAGCAGCGCGCCGAGCGCCAGGGCGCCGGCGCCGCCCGGCGCGTTGTAGGGGAGGCGCACCTGGGCGCCGTAGCAGCAGAAGCACACGACCAGCGGCCCGAGCGCGTCCGCGGGCGCCGCGAAGACGTCGCCGGCGAAGCCCATCGTGAGCCCGACGAGCGCCTGGCCCGCGACGGACGCGTGGAGCGCCGCCGACGGCACGGAGGCCTTCAGCTGGGCCACGAAGGGCGCCATCAGCAGCTCGAGAAACCCGACGAGCGACGCGACGAAGAGCGCGGCCTCGTACGACGAGACCGCGTCGCCGCGCGACGCCCGCTCGGGCGCCACCACCTGTGACAAGATGACGGCGAGCAGCACGGCGGACACGCCCTGGGGCTGGGCCGTCGCGTTGGGCCCGACGGCCAGCGCCATGAGCGCGAAGCAGACGTTGCCCAACGCCGTCGCGACCGCGCAGCCCGGTAGCAACGTCCCCGACACGAACGCGGGCGACAGGCCGCTCACGGCGACGGTCCGCTTCTGGATCACGACGAGGGACAGCACCGTGCCCAACAGCTGGCCGCAGACGCCGTCGACGTCGCCGCGGCTAAAGGCCACGCGCGCGAACGCCGCCGCGCGCGGCGCCCGGAGCCCGGGCGCCGGCGGCGTCCGCGGCAGCAGCGCGCGCGGGGGCGTCTCCAGCAGGCTCGACGGCGGCGCGTCGACGACAAACACCGTGTGCGCCCAGCCGCACGCCAGGCCCCGCAGCGGCCGCTGCCCCACGGAGTTGACGCGCGCGGCCGTCGCCGCGACGCGCGGGTTCGCGCGCCGGTCCCGTCGATCCCCGCTCCCGAGCTGGCCGTCGTCGCCGCGGCCCCAGGCGTAGGTCGCCGTGCCCCCGCCGGGGAGCCGCACGCAGCACACGGAGTGGCGGCCGCCCGCGGACCTGTGCCGAATTCAACCGCCGGTTTGGGACGTCCCGACCAAACTTGAGAATTCTCGAGCTCGGTCACATCGACGTCGATTCGGCTGATTTTAAGACGAATCGATCGCTCTCGTCGAGTTCTCGAAGCACGACTGAAGAGATTTTGTCGAAACTGTCGCGTACGCTCACATTGAAATCGAGTTGAAGATTTGAATTCGGCGCGGCCGCGGACAGCGCCTCGACGACCGCGCCGTCGTTCCCGTCGGGCGATCCTAAGAATTTCCCGCCGACGCGGCGCGGCGCCGCCGCGGAGCACGTCGACCCGCCGCACTGGCCGTAGGCGTTCCACCCGAAGGCCCAGATCGCGTCGCCGGACGCGTGCCGCGTCGCGCAGAGCGTGTGGCGGTAGCCGCACGCCGCCGAGACGCACTCCGCGCCGCCGTCGCCGGGCAGCGGGACCTCCGCGGGCCGCAGGCCGTCGCCGCCGGCGGACGCGCCGCACTGGCCGTAGGCCGCCCAGCCCCAGGTCACGAGCGCGCCGTCGGCCGTGACGACGGCGTTGTGGCGCGACCCGCAGCTCACCGACGCCGCGGGCCGCGTCCTGAAGAACTCGACGGCCCTGGGCGCGAGCTGGCGCCGGCGGTCGCCGTGGCCCAGCGCGCCGTCGTCGCCGCAGCCCCAGGAGTAGACCGCGCCGTCCGCGTCCAGCGCGAGCGAATGCGCGCGGCCCGCGCCGACGGCGACGACCGAGGTCGGCAGTCGGGCAATCCGCCGCGGGTGGGGCACGGCCTCGAAGGCGCCGTGGCCGAGCTGGCCCTCGTCGCCGCGGCCCCAACTGTAGACGCGGCCCCGGTCGTCGAGCGCGAGCGTGTGCGCGCCGCGCGCGGCGACGGCGACGACCCGCACGCCCCGCAGGCCCTCGACGACGCGCGGCGCCGTCTCCTCGTCGCGCCCGCCGTGGCCGAGCTGGCCGTGAATATTCTTGCCGCAGGACGCGACCTGGCCCGCGACGACGACGACGCTGTAGCTGCTGCCGCACGCGACGCCCTCGACGCGGCCCCTGCCCAGTCGGCTCGTGCGCACGCGCCAGGGCACGACGCGCGACTCGCGGTCGCCGCAGCCGAGCTGGCCCGTGGCGTTGTAGCCGCAGGCGTAGACGAGGTGGTGGGCGTGGGCGGAGTCGTCCACCGTCGGCGGGCTCCGGTTGCGCAGCCGGTCCAGCAGCGTCTTCGGGCTGTGGAAGAGGGAGCGGTCCATGGTGTTGGGCGTTGTGCTTCTTGTTGCCGCGGTCAGCGCGGTTCCGGCGGCTCCTGCGCTACAGCTCGCCGCGCGCCTAACGCATCCACGCTACGCTGTGCGATGGCCAAATGAAACTCAAATTCTGCCGCAAGGGCTCGGTGCCGGCTCGGCGAGCCTTCGTGCCTTGACGCCGCTTGCTGGCCGCCAGCCGTTCGGTGCGTGTTCGCAACGTAGTCAACGCTGCGCTTGTTCTAAGAAACAAAATGCGGCCGTACGCGCTCGGCATGGCCTACCTGGCCTACGTGGCCACCATCTTCGAAAGCTTCGTCGACGGCGCGCTCTTTTCGCGGCCGCGCCTGTCCCTAAGAACACCGACGAAGAACACGTTCTTTTCTCGGCCGTCCGCGCCGGCCGTCGAGCCCGCGACGGAGCCAGTGACGAAACGCAGATACATGCGGCCCGTGCGGCGCGCCTACGTGACGCGGAAGCTCCGGGTCCGGCGCCGGCTCCGCCGCTTCTCCGCGCTGCGGAAGCAGCAGCGGGGCGCGCTCGCCGACGTCTGGCTCTACGCGCGCGGCGTGCGGTCCGCGGAGGAGCGGACGACGGACCTGGCCGACCAGCTCCTGGCTCCCTCTGTCCGCCCCGCGCCGCGGTCGAGCCGGCCGCTGCGGATTTTGAGCCTCGACGGCGGGGGCATGAAGGGGCGGAACATCGCGACGATGATCGACGTGCTCGAGCGCGAGACGGGCGCGCCCATCGCGCGGAGCTTCGACCTCGTCGTCGGCACGTCCATCGGCGGCTGCGGCGCGCTCTTCGTGAACCGCTTCGGCGACGAGGCGCTCGCGGCTTCGAAGCTGGCGTTCGCGCGGCTCCAGACGCGGTGCTTCGAGCCGCGCAAGAAGCACCACTTTTTCCTCAAGGGCCACACCTGCGTCGACGAGCGGTCCGCGCTCGTGCGCGAGCTCTGCGGCGACGACCGCCTCGTCCCGGAGCCGCGGTCGTGGTCGCGGCTCCTCCGCGAGAACGTCGACGCGGCCGGGGCCGGCGCCAGGGCGGCGGCCGCGACGTTGCCCTTCGTGGACGCGCCGCCGAGGAAGCCCGCGGGCCTCGCCGCGCGGAGGCCCGGCGCGCCGCGCGCGGCCGCCGTCGCCGCGACGCGCGACGCCGCGACGGGCCGCCCCGCGCCGTTCCTCTTCCGCACCTACGCGCTCGACGGCGCGCCGCTCCGGGGCACGGACGACGCGACCTTCGCCGAGGCCGTGGCGGCGACGTCCGCGGCGCCGACGTTCTTCCCGCGGTCCGAGCTCCGCGTGGCCGAACACGACGTGTCGCTGACGGACGGCGGCGTCGCCTTCAACAACCCGACGCTGCTCGCGCTCGTCGAGGCGAAGACGATCTGGCCCGACGCGGAGGTGGGGTGCGTCGTGTCCCTGGGCACGGGGCGGCTCGACGACGGAAAGACGAGCCACGAGGAGCTCACGCACGCGCACGCCGAGGCCGTCCTCGCCGCGCGCGCGCCGGGCGCGGTCTACGCGCGCTTCGACCCGCCCCTGGACAAGGCGACGGGCTGCGCCGAGGCGCGCGAGGACGTGCTCGCGGCCATGGAGCGGGCCACGCGGACGTGGCTCCGCGAGGACCCGGGGGAGCGCGCGAAGCTCGGCCGCGTCGTCGCCGCGCTCGCGGACGACCGCTCCTGGGACGCGCTCATCAACGACGGCCTCCGCGCGGGCCTGCGCGCGGCCCAGGGCGGCGCGCTCGGCGGGTAACTTGTGCATTCAACTTGATTGCTTGAAGACTTCGTTGAAGCGTCATTGACTCTGCCAACTCACACACCGCCTTCCCTTCCGCCGCGCCGCAAGCGCATGCGCGGCTGGGCCGGCCTGCTCGTCGTCTGCGGTGCGTCGGGCAATACGGACTGCGCCGCGACGAGCGGCACTCAGAACTGCGCCGCGCCGCCGCCGGAGATGAGCAAGGTCAGCAAGGACCGCGTGCAGGGCGCCCTCTGGGGTTTGCTCGCCGGCGACGCGCTGGCCAGCCCGACGCACTGGTACTACGGCGGCCTGCGCCAGGTGCAGGGCGACTACGGCCGCCAGGGCATCCGCGACTACACGAAGCCCGTCGCCGAGATGCAGGGTTCCATCATGCCGCGGAGTAACACCGACGGCGCGGGCCGGGGCTCCTACAACGAGGACAGGAAGACGGTCATCGGCGACGTCATCAACCACGGCAAGAAGCCCTACTGGAACCCGCGCACGTCCTTCCACTACCACGGCACGCTCGCCGCCGGCGAGAACACGCTCGAGGCGCAGCTGTCGCGGCTGCTCGTCCGCACGATCGCGGCGCGCGGCGGGGTCGACGACGCCGCGTTCCGCGACGCCTACGTGGCGTGGATGACGACGCCGGGGAGCCACAACGACTCCTACGCGTCGACGTGCCACCGCATGTTCTTCGCGAACTACGTCCACGGCAAGCGCGACCCGGCCGACTGCCCGGACAACGACCGGCACAACGTCGACACCATCGACGGCCTCGTGCTCCCGTCCGTCGCCGCCGTCGCCGCGGCCTACGGCGGCGGGCCCGGGGCGCGCGCCGAGGCCGTCGACGCCGCCGTCCGCGTCGCGCGCGTCACGCGCGACTCGAAGCCGCTGGAACGGGCCGCGGCCGCGCTCGCGGGCGTCCTCTTCGACAGCGTCCACGGCGTCGGGACCATGGCGGACCGCGTCGACGCGGCGACGGACGCGCTGGGCATGTCGCGCGTCCACGCGAGCGCGCCCGACGAGATGATCAGCTGATACCTGCAGCAGTCGCTGCCGTCCGCGCTGGCCATGGCCAAGAAGTACGGCGGCGACGACGTCTTCGACGCGCTGCTCGTCAACGCGAACGTCGGCGGCGAGAACGTGCACCGCGGCGCCGTGCTCGGGGCGCTCCTCGGCGCGAACAAGGGCCGCTCGCAGCTCCCGCCGCGGCTCGTCGACGGGCTCGCGGCGACGTCCGAGATCGCGGCGGAGATCGACGCGCTCGTCGCCGCGCTCGCGCCCAAGTAGACCGCGCCACCGCCGCCGCCGCGCCGTCCGACGTCTATGACGGCCCCCGCGCGTCCGCGTTTTTTCGCGGCGCCGGGGGCCCGAAACCCCCGACGCGCGACATTGGCTGTACTACATGATGCTCGATTATCCGGTCGCTCGCAGCTTCGCCTCCGCGGCGGCGTCCAGCGCGCGCGCGAGCTGGTCCTCGAAGCGGTCGAGCGCGGCGGCGAAGACGGCCTCGTCGAGGGGGTCCACGAAATGGTCGAGGGCGGCGTCGGCCGCGGACTCGCCGTAGCCCACGGCCGCCGTCGTCGCGGCGACGTTCGACCGGTCGCGGTTGCGGCCGCGGGACCGGTCGTAGGCCGCGCCCGGCGCGTCGTGGCCGCCGCCGACGCGGTACTTGGCGAACTCGTCGTCGCGGGGCGCCCCGCCGAAGAGGCGGTGGAAGACGCAGACGCTCGCCGCGTGGAGCTCCGTGATGCCCACGAAGCCCAGGCGCCGCACGGCGGTCCGCGCGCGGTCGACGACCGCGCGCTCCTTGGCCACGTAGTGCCTGTTGTTCGGCCGCGCGTCGCACTTCCAGGTGCGATTGCCGTCGTCCAGCGGCGCGTCGCGCGCGCCGCACGCGCACGAGCTCAGGAGGCGCGCGGCGCAGCCGGCGACGCCCGGGTAGCGCGCGAACGCCGCGGGCGAGTCCACCGTCGCCTCGAGCGCCTTGCGCTCGACGGACGACAGGCCCCAGGCGTGGAGGCCGAAGTGGTACGCGGACAGGAGCCGGTCGTTGGGCGCGCGGAAGAACGACGCGACGGTCGCCGGGTCCTCGTCGCGGGGGTCGAACTCCTGGTGGTGGATCATGCGCTGCGCGCGGTACGTCGGGTCCGGCCGGCAGGTGACGACCTTGCTGGCCGGCATGTCGCGCGCGCGGCAGACCGCGCGGTTCCCGAGCGGCAGGCGCGCGTCGCTCGGGCACGACGCGTTGAAGAGCCGCAGGAGCGACATCGCGTCGTAGTCCGCCACGTTCCGCCGCCCGTCCAGCACCCAGCGCCGGTCCCGCGGGATCCTCGTGCCCATGGCCGCGTCGAGGGGCATGGCGGGACACGCGTGGCGGAGGAACGTCGTCGTGAACGTGCTCCCCGTCTTCGGGATGTGGAGCAACCGGAGCGGCGCCGCGGCGGGCGGGCCGAAGGGCCCGCCGCAGAGCCGCGGCAGGCTCGCGTTCGTGCGCGCCGCGAGGCTCCGGAGCCGGGCGCGGTTCCGGAGCTGCAGCGCGGCGCTGGCGGCGCGGTCCGCGTCCGTCGTGCCGGGCAGCTCCCAGGGCGCAAAGTCCGCGGCGGTCGCGACGTCCAACGCGGCGAGCACGGCGACGGCGCTGATGGTGGCCGTCGCCGCGCGGAACGCCGCGAGCGCCGAGCGGACGCGCATCGCTGCTGGATGGGACGACTCGTCAGGGCATCATCGTCGATGCGTAAAATCGTGCGCGCGGAAACGCCGGCCTCAGCGTCTTCGCTGAACCCGCGCTGCACCCCGATGGTGGCCAGCGACCTGTGGCGATCGGCCTTCGGCGAGTCCATCCAGACCTGGGAGGACCTCTTCTTCACGTCCGAGGGCTGCGTCTACCTCACGGTCTACAGCATCATCTTCCTGCTGCTCTACACCTTCTTCGGCCCGGCGCCCATCGACGACCGCCAGCTCGAGTTCGAGCGCGAGTGGGCGCACCACTCGCAGCGCGGCAAGCACTTCCAGCAGCGCAAGGCCCCGGCGGAGCCCGTCGCCGCGGCGAAGAAAGATGCGTAACGCGAGCCTCGACTGCCGCGCGGCCGTCGCGCCGGACGTGCGCGCCTTCGTCTGCGGTTTTACCTACCTCTTCGTCGCCGGTCTGCACCACAGCGGCACGTCGCTCGTGCACGAGCTCGTCGCGGCGCGGCCGGGCGTCTCGCGGCTGAATCTCGCGAAGCGCCAGGGCGAGGGCCAGCAGGCGCAGCGCGTCTGGCGCCCCGTCGGGAGGCGCGACGCCGACGCCTGCGCGATGTCCCTGGAGCTCGGCGGCGAGAAAGTTCGGCTGTCGAAGGCCGCGGCGGAGACGCACTGCCGCGGCGGGCTGCGCAAGGTCGGCGACGACGACGACGCCCGGGCGTCGCTCGCGGCGACGTGGGGGCCGCTGTGGGGCGGCGCGGGCGGCCTCTACCGCGTCGAGAAGGACCCGGACTTCGGGAGCGCGTTCCTCAAGCTCCGCCTGTTTCCGCACAGGAGCGCCGCGGTCTTCGTCATGCGCCACCCGTTCGCGACGGCGCTGTCCTACCGCAAGCACTGCGGCGTCGCGACGACGTGCGTCGCCGTCTGGCTCGAGGTCTGGACGGCCTGCCTCCGCGCGCTCCGGCGCGACCCGGCGCCGCACGCCGTCGTTCGCTACGAAGACGTGGTCCACCACGCCGGCGCGGTCGTCGACGCCGTCGTCGGGGGCGCGACGGGGCGGCGCCTCGACTACCGCGCGGCGTCCGACGGCGCGCCGCCGGCCGTCGACGCGGGGCTCTGCTGGCCCCAGGTCGCCGCGCGCGCGGCCGGCGCCTGCGCGGCGTTCCCCGCCTGCGTCGCCGCGCTGCGCGACTTCGCCGCGCCCCTCGTGGCGCCCTGGTACGACGTCGACCCGTTCTTCCCGCGCGCCGCCGCGTGCGGCGCCGCGGCCGCGCGGCCGGCGCTCGCGTGCTCTTCCGCGGCGCCCTGCGACCCGCCGAGGAGCGCGGCGCTCGGGCCCGCGCTCGCGGCCCTGCGCGGGCCCATCTCCGGCTACGGGTAAGGGTCGGCGTTTGGGAGGCGTGCGGCCTCGCTCGAGCTCGAGTCCTAGCTCGGACCCCGGCCAGGCATCTCGGCGTCTTCGCCACAACAGAGCATCTCTTGCTCAAACGAGGTGGGCCGCGCCGCCGAGCGCCATGGCCGACGAGCCGATCAAGCTCGTGCACGATCCGCCGATCAAGCTCGACCACGCGCCGTCTTTATCGAAGAAGGCGAACCGGGCCCCGGCGCTCGCGCCCGCGGGCGGCGGCGGCGCGGGCAAGAAGCACCAGCCCGTGCCCGCGCCCGCCGTGGTCGTGCCCGACGCGGCCGCCGGCCTGAAAAAGGTCGCCGAGCAGGCCATGGCCGACGTCGGCGCCAAGGCCGGCACCGCGGCGAAGAAGTTCATGGGCTACGCGAAGAAGAAGCGGCGCGACCTCGTCACGCCGAAGCAGCACGAGCGCTCGCCGCGCGCGCACAAGACCGGCGGCGGGCGGACCTCCGGCGACAAGTACGTGCACGCGAAGCGGCTGCGGAGCGCGCGGCACAAGCTCTTCGACGAGGGCCTCTGGGTGGGCCTCCTCGGCGTCGCCGTCGCGCTGGCCCTGCTCCTGGGCCTCTTCTGCCGGCGGCGCTGCAAGCGCCGGTCGAAGAAGACCGTGCTCCCGCTCCGGGGCACCGCGAGCAGCCCGCTCTCGAAGGGGAAGAAGGCGGCGGGCGGCTTCTTCGCGGCGAAGGCGCCCGCGGCCGAGGCGCTGCCGGCGGCCGTGAAGCAGGCCTGCCGCGCGAACCGCGTGGCCGTCGTCGACGACTGGCTCCGGAGCTGCGCGTCGCCGGACGCGCGCGACGGTGAGCCGCCGCGGCGCGCGGCGACGCACGTCGCGGCGACGCACGGCGCGGCGGCGGCGTGCCGCGCGCTGCTGCACGGCGGCGCGGACCCGAATTTGGTGGACGACGCGGGCGACGCGCCCCTGCACCTCGCGGCGGCCTTCGGCAGCGGCGCGGTCGTGAAGATCCTCCTGGACCACGGCGCGGACCCGGCCCTCCGGGACGCGCTCGGCCACGACGCCAAGGAGCGCGCCGTCGCCAACGCGAACACGGGCTGCGCGCTCCTCATCTCGAAGCGCCTCTCCGCGGGCGGCGAGGCCCGCGGCGCGGCCGCGCGGCGCAAGCTCAAGGCCGAGCCCTAGCGCGCGCGCGCCTAATTCGGCCGGGTTAATGTCGACTTCGACGTCCGCTTCGAGTTATTCGAGAGAGGCCACAATGGGC
>Ga0257110_1001198_pt1 | contig 12224 bp, 7 predicted proteins | sample LP_taG_7_FD_190184 | JGI IMG/M metagenome (GOLD analysis project Ga0257110, IMG submission 190184) | Marine microbial communities from Northeast Subartic Pacific Ocean, Canada - LP_J_2015_P26_10m | ecosystem: Environmental > Aquatic > Marine > Oceanic | place: Canada: Northeast Subartic Pacific... | reverse complement strand
TTTCAAATAATACAGGATCTTTTGTTCCTGTTTTGGCGGCATTAAAGGCCGCTAGTGCTAGTCCTTCTATAACAATTTGCATACCAATAAACTTTAAATCCCAACGTGGGTCTGTAAGTATTTTATCTAGTAGTCCTTTTAGTGCTGTGCCTATAGGCCATGTGCGTTTAATTCTAGTTTGTAAGTATTTGTTAAAGGCTTCTACATGTCTTGCTTCATCAAATGTTTGTGAAGCCGCATATAGTTTAGCATTAAATGTAGGAGCACAACTGGCCAACTGACTTGCTACTAATAAAGCACCTTGTTCGCCATGTAAAAATTGACTAAGTGCCCAACTATTTAAATCTGTAAGAAAATCTAACTTAGTTTCTTTGTCCATTTTATTATATACAGGATGATTATCCCATTGTGTATTTTCAAATTCAAACTCTTCTGGATCCATGCCTTTATATTCTGGAGTCCAATCAACATCCACTTCTACATTCCAATTAAGTTTTTTACCTAATTCGTATAGTTTTTTAATGCGATTGTCTTGTACTGTATAATCCCAATTATAAGTACCTGTTAATGGAGTTTCAAATATCTCTACAACATCTGTGGGTTCTAAATTTGCTGGGTATTCGTCATGATGTAATACAACATCGCGGGGAGTATCGGTTTTTATTATTTTCATAAAAATATTTATCTAGACTAAGATTTCTATAACGCCAGGTTCTACATCAGTTTTGTTTTCTAATGATCTACCTATAATCTGCAATGGACTTAAAGTATGGTACATTCCTGCAACCATTCCATGGCCTAAAGTATGGCTAGTAACAATTACATCGCCCTTGGTTACTTTTCCAACTACTTTACATGGAATACGTCCACGTAATGCTACTGCTACACCATTTGATTCTGCGTTCATTAAGTATGCTGGGTTTGTACTTACAACACCTACAGCATAGTAACTACCTGCTTGGTTTGTTACAGTAACTTCTTTATCGCCACCTATAATTAAAACAGTACCTGGTTCATAGTCTGCATCTGCTTCGTATTTCTCAGCCAAATCCGCATATTGAGCCTGCGTTGCTGTTGCTGTTATTGTTCCTGCGGCAAAGTTACCACTAGCATCTCTGGCCACAATCATATTTGATGTATTAGTTACTGTGGCTTGAACCGCCACGTCGTCTGCGTTTACAGTTATATAACTACCTGCGCCAACAGTAAATGTTCTGTTAGAGGCTATTGTTCCGCCTCCTGTTAGGCCTGCACCTGCTGTAAGGGTAACACTACTGTGATCAATGTTTTCATTTGCAACATATCCACTTAAATTATGAATGTTAATTGCACTATCGTCTGTGCTTATAGAACCACTTGATATGTTAATACCTGTACCTGCACTAAAGTGAGCTCTTACTTGAGAAGCACTTGGCCCTGTGTAAGTAATAACACCTGATGTGCTATTATATGCTAAACTTCCGTCACCACCTGCATCTGTTACTGAAACAGCACCTCTGGCAAGAGCATCAGTATATTGTGTTATTGAATTCCTAAACTCTGTACCAACTAGTGTTAAACCAGTTCCAGCAGTATATGTTGTGTTAGTATCTACAACTGTTTCAGTTGCTGAAGTTAAACCAGTAACGTGACCGTAAGTATCTAAAGTAACGTCTTGAATATATGTTCTTCCGGAATTGTTTACTGATGCTTGGCTTGAAGTATCTGCGTGAGTAAGTGTAACTGTGCCCGATGTACCGCCTCCGGCTAAGCCTGACCCTGCTGTAACACCTGTTACATAACCTGTATCTGTTAAACTAATTGCACCGTTACTATATGTAATACCAGTTCCGCCACTAAACAATGCTTTAATATAAGTATCATCTGTTGTTATCTCGTCTGCCGCTACAGTTATACCGTTGCCGCCAATAACATTAAGAGTTACATCTCCGTTAGTTCCGCCGCCTGTCATACCTGCGCCAGCACCAACACCTGTAATGTCTGCTGTATTTGTATTAGTAACTGTGATTGTACTTCCGCTATGTGAAACACTAATACCTGTTCCGCCACTAAATGTTAAACGTTCATCACTGCTAATACTTACATCGCCTGATGAACCTGTTGTAAATTTCCAACTAGCATAATTATCTGCTGTTGTTGTAAATGCACCTGTACCACTGTTGTAACTTAATAGTCCACTTCCACTAAAGCCACCTCTGATTGCATTTATGTCTCCGTCTATTGTAATTACATTTCCAGATTCTGTAGCATTAGTATATGTTCCGCCGTCTATACTTCTAATATAATATCTTATTGTGCCGTTGCCAAGTGTTTCACTACCTTGTAATATATCAACACCTGTAGCACCTACGTCTATAGATTGAATATCACCTGAGAATCCTGTTGTTGTTAAAACACCATTTGTTGAATTAAGACCTGAACCGGCTATTGCTGAAACTAGGTCTGCTATACTTTCTTTCTTAGAACTGTTGTCAGTTGCATCTATAATTGCAACACTATCATTTGCAACATCTACTGTTGCCGCTGTTAATTCGTTAAGGTCTAGTGCGATACTTCTAGTAGCAGATATATCTCCGCCTCCACTTAAACCATTACCTGCAGTAATGCTTACACTTGTATGATCAATATGTTGATTAGCAACGTAACCGCTTAATGCTGTTAATACAATAGCACTATCATTAGTTGAAATACTATCTGCATTTACAGTAATACCGTCACCTGCTCCAATATTAAATGTTCTACTAGCAGTGATATCACCGCCACCTGTTAAACCTGATCCTGCTGTTAGTGTGACACCTGAGTGATCAATATGTTCGTTTGCTACAAAGCCACTTAAATTATCATGGACAATTTGAGAGTCATTTGTTGTTAATGTTCTATCTGCTGTAAGGTTACCGCCACCACTTAAACCAGTGCCAGTATTAATATTTCTATTTTTTAATGTTGTAATATCACTAGTGTTAGTTGTTACAACTCCACCAATGTTAGCATCGTCATTTAAGGCTGTTGCTATCTCGCCTAATGTATCAAGTGCCGCCGGAGCCGCTCCTAATACCATGTTAATTCTGTTGTTTACATAATCTGTTGAAGCAACACTATTATCGCTATCTGAATTTGCTTCTGTATTAACTGTTACTGTAGCACCTGTTAAATTTACTGTGCCAGTGAATGTTTTATTACCATTAATAGTTTGGGTACCTGCTTTAGTAACAACTGTACTATCTATAGCAACTGTGCCACTACTAATATCTATACCAGTTCCGCCTGTAAAATGAGCTCTTACTTCACTTGCACTTGGTCCTGTATATGTAAATGCACCAGTTGAACTGTTATAAGCAAATGATCCATCACCACCTGCGTCTGAGGCACTGATCAATGTTCTTACTTCCGAATCAAAGTTCGTAAGTTGTGATTTAGGTATTGCTATGTTTACGTCTGCGGCCGCTGTTAATTGTCCTTGTGCGTTTACAGTAAATGTAGGTATTGCTGTTGCACTACCGTAACTTGCGACTCCAACACCTGTTGCTGAAATGCTTATTGCTCCAGTTGATATGCTAATGCCTGTGCTACCACTAAAGTGTGCTCTTACTTCACTTGCACTTGGTCCGGTGTAGGTAATAACACCTGATGTGCTATTATATGCTAAACTTCCATCACCACCTGAATCTGTTACTGAAACTTTTCCACGTATTGTGGAATCTGTAATACCAAATTGCCCTGCACTATATGTTGTATTTGTGCCTGCTGAAAAATGTGCTCGTACATTTGTAGCAGAGTTATCTATTCTTGCTTGTACTTCTGCTAGGCTTGGACCAGTGTATGTATATATACCTGTACCACTATTATATGTTAATGAGCCATCTCCGCCACTGTCAGTGACACCAAGACTTGCTCTTGCTCTAGCATTTGTATAATATAAATTTGTTCCTTCTGATAAGTTAGATGTGCTATGGTTAGCAATACTGCTAACTGTACCAGTTACGGCGCCTGTTACAGGTCCTAGGAATCCTGCGGATGCAGTAATGGATTTGCTAACAGTTAAAGTATCAGCACTATCTAAGAAACTTAGTGTTGCTGAATCGCTGTTGCTGTTAAGAACAATACTAGCAGTTACATTATCGCCATCGCTGTTTATAGTAAATGTATTACCCGCTAAATTAGTTACCTGAACTGTTTCGTTTGTTTGAACAAGGTCACCGGTAACAACCAGTTTACCTTTTACAATCAGTTCCTCATCGGGTGCTATAACTGTTCTTTTTGCCATTCTTAAATCCTATCTAATTAGTAATACTATTTATCAAACTCGTACGCAAGTCAAAAAAAAGCACTCCGAAGAGTGCTTTTAATTTATTCCTTGTAATTAACGAATTAATTCTTACTGGAATGCTACGTTTGACAATGTAATTGCGTCAACGTAATCAGCCGCGTTACCCAATGAACTTGCTGTGTTAGTAAGTTCTTTGTACCCGTATCTTGTCATAAATGACACTACTGGTTCAAATGTGCTTGGATCCATAACTGGACCTGTGCTCATTAATGGGATGTAAGGACAATAGAATGCCGGAGCATCAGTTTCGCTTGATCCTTTGTAACCAACAAGAACCTTAGTTCCGTCAGCCGCATAGTTATCAGCAAATACTTTGATTGTTCCGTTTAAAGTTCCAACAAACTTAGTGTTTACTGGTGCTTCAAATGAACCTTCTGTTGTTCTTGCGAATGTTGAGGTAGATGCACTTTGTAAAATAGTAAGTGCTTCTGGAGATACAACAATATAGTTACCAGCGCCACGTCTTGTTCTAGCCGCGATTCTGTTAGCCGCTCTGTTAATCTCTATAGCCAATAATGCATGCCTATCACCAACGTATGAAGGTGTGTAAGCCGCCGCTAAAGCATTGAAGTCTAAAGCAGTTCCAGTTCCAGCAAGAGTTCTTAATGAACCTATGATTTCTTGGTCAATCTCAACAACAATCTCTTGTGCTAAGGCTTGCATAATTTCTGCTTCAACGTCTACGCCATGCATTGCTTCTGCATCTTGAGCCGCCTCAAATGTCCATCTTGCACTTAAACGTCTAGTCTTTGCTTCGACTGTTTCTTTTAAGATTTGGATTGACATTTTTCTTCCAGCAACACCCTCTGCCGCCGCTGTGGCGTCAGGTGATCCTGCGTAAGAATTTGCAAGTTGGAACGGACTTAAAGCCTCGTCACCTGCACTTGCTCCACCACCAGTTTCCGCATAACGGACTCTTAGTGTGTGGATTTGCCCTACTGGGCCAGTCATAGGTTGAACACCTACTAATTCGTTAGCAATAACAGAAGGCATAACCCTTCTAATTAATGGTAACATTACTTTGTTTAATGTTGCTACTGAACCTGCACCAGTTGCCCCTGCGGTTGCCGCCTCATTCAAATAGCTCTTGCTATTTTCGAGAACGACGTCCAATGAAGTTTTTCTGTTTCCAGAAAGTCCTTCTAATAGAGCTTCCTTGGTTGCGGACCAGTTGCTTTCAAATAAATCTGCCATTTTAAATACTCCTAATTATTTTGAAAGTCCGGCTAATTTTCTGAGGACGTCGATTTCGACGACTCCAGTTTCGTCATTGGAAGATGCACTAGGTACAGCCGCCTTATCACCAGTGTGTTCTTTCTTTACCACTGATTCTGACAATGTCTTTTTCACTCTTGGTGTTTTGCCATCTAAAACTGATGGAAGATACTTATTGAATTGCTTCTCTAAGTTCTCTGTCTTAACACTTTCAAGTAAGTCGGACATGATTTCTTTCTTCTCTTTGCCTAATGGGCTCATCAACTCATTCAAAGTCTCTTTTCTTTCGAATCGATCGTTTGCAACTTTAAGTTTAGATTCTACTAAATTAGCAGTCTCTTGTTCTTTAGCAATTTTTTCATTTGCTTCGTTAAGTTTTGAATCCATATCGGCTATTTGTTTCTGTAAATTCTTAAGATCTTTGCTTTCGTTAAGGTAACTAGTACCGTATTCGTTAGCAAATGCTTCAAAAATTCTTCGACCAAAGTCATTCTCACGAGCCTTAGTTATGTCATTACGGAATGAGGAAACTTCTTTTGAGATTACGTTGTTTACAACGTTCTCTACTTTGTCTGCGGCTTTCTTAATAAAGTCTACCTTTGACTCAGCAAGTTGTTTCTTTCCTTCTCTTACCATTTTGACTTTTTGCTCAACTAAAGATTTTTTATCTTCGTGGAATTCAGTTAGTTCACCAGCAAGTTGTTCTGTTACGAACTCATCAAGTTTTTCAACGTGTTCGCTTACTTTTGTTCTATCTGCACGAAGTTCTCTCACTTCATTTGCAACCGCTTGGGTTACAAACTTGTCAAGTAGTTTAGCATGTTCACTAATGGCTTTGTGGTACTTCACTCGATCGTTTGCTAGGGATTGTTTTTCCTCTGCAATTTGTGAAATCTCTGCTGTAACTTTTTCTGAGATGAAATTGTCCATTGCTTCAACAATCTGACTTTTGTCATGACTGTATCGCTGGGCAAACTCTTCTCTAAGTTCCGCAGTGAGTTCTTCTCTTGCTTCAGAAATCTTACTTTCCCATGCTTCTTGAAGTCCTGTCTTAACTTCTTCTGTTAAGTCTGTTCCTTCAAGTAGGTCGTTAAATGTCACTGCCATTGTAGTTCTCCTACTTCTATAATTTTAGTTCATTGATGAAGTCAGTTATTGATTTCATCAAATATTTTTCTGCACTTTTATCGTGTGTAACAGACGCCGCAATCTCGTGTAAAACTGCGCCGCCTCTCATGTTAAATAAACTTTCATAGATAGTCTTTGGATAGGCATCTGGTGCACTAGGTTGTGCCACAATGTCTACTGTAACTATATCGAAGTCGCTTACTTGTCCACTATCGTTGACATTTCCACTTCCTCGACTGCTTACACCAAGTTTAGCACCTGCCTTTAACAATGCTCTCGCAATGTTACCCATCGGTGTCTCTATGATTTTTAATTTTCCTAGACCATTTGCATCATCTGTATGCATGTCAGTTATTATATGACTGACTCGATCTAAATTAATCTGTAGTTCCTCTGGATGGTCTAATTCGCCCATCACAGTCTCACCTTTTGTTAACCTGGTTCTCACACTCTCTACGGCTTTGGCTATCTCGTCTTTAGGATATACTCTTCCATTTTGATTTTTTACGTCACCTTGGATGAATAATCCTTGCATGAATAGTTCCTTCCCATCTGCTGATTCAATTAATTGAACTTTAGATTGTTCTGGACTTATATATTCAAACAGTTGCCTTGTAGTCGCCATAGTTTACTCCTTCAGTAATTAAAAAGACTTATGCCTTTTTAGGTTCAACTTTAATGTTGTCTGTTGGTGTGTGATCTTTTGGTTTGTTGTCGCCTTTATTTCCATCGCCACCGTCTTTATTGTCCATGCCGCCTTTGACGCCATCTACTTTAAAGTTTTTCTTTGGTGATTTTGATAATGGTGATTCTTTTGAATCTGCTTCGCCACCTTTAGGCTCTGCTACATTGTTAGATAATTTAGTTGCTTCTTCAAGCTCATTATCTTCATCTGTAGTTTCGTCTAGGTCATATTCAACTGATTCCATATCCATGTCCATTTCATCTTCCATGTCCATATCTACTTCTTCAGCATCGTCGCCCATATCGCCTTCTTCGTCTGCTAGTAGTTTTTCAAATTCTGCTTTAAGATCGTCGAGTTCGTCTTCTAGATCGTCAACTTTATCTTCTAAGTCGCCTTCTCCTTCTTCTTCTTCTCCCATCTCATCGCCTTCAATTTCTTCTTCAGAAGTTTGTAGTACATCTGTTTCAAAATCATTTGATTGGTCGATTACTTCGTCCATTCCAAATTCTTCTTCAACTGCTTCCTCTTCAGATTCAACAGTTTCTTCAACTGCTTCTTCTTCAGACTCTTCTGATTCTTCTACTGCTTCTTCATCTGTATCTTTTGTTTCATCAACTTCTTCGCTGTCGGATGAGTCCTCATCAAGCACTTTCTCGTATTCTGCTCTTGCTTTCGCAACAACATATTCGTGTAGTGCCTCTTCGGCTTTCTCATTTTCTTCAGCAAGGAGAAGTTCTAGAATTTCTTCTAATTTTGTTCTTGATTCTGACATTGTGGTCTCCTTAATTAAGATTCGCGGTTATCACAAACGTGTGGCAATCCGCATTTAATACTTATAGTGGTATGGGTGTATACTAGGTAATATGGTGTGTTTTTGGCTCAAACGAGTCAAAAAATGTTAAAGTGTAGGTCCTGCGTCTGTGGGTGCGGCATACATCATTTTTACAAACTTCTTATGCTCTACTTCTTCTGCTTTTTTAATTTCTCTTACTTTACGAAGTTTATTTATCTCAGATAAAGTAAACTTAACTTTTCTAGTGTCATCAGCAGATGTCTTAAGAAAGTTATCTAGTTCTGGATTGTAAAATTCGTTTAGTCTCATTATATAGCACCTGTTCCGTCTGGCCCTAATCCTGTACCTGTTGGTGGTGCAGTAGTTCCGGCATCTGGTATAGCAGTATTTATCTCCTCAGGAGCGCCTTCTAATCCCATAATGTCTTGTTCAGGTATCTCAGCATCTGTATCGGTACTAATTTCATCATTAGGTCTTACACCAATATTTTTAAGATCAATGTCTTTAGATGCATCTTGGAACTTCTCATAGTTATTCTCTTGACGCCAAAGTTCTTCGTTCTCTTTAATCTCTTCTGGAGTTAATCCTAAGTATTTAGAAAGTTTAAACTGATTAGCCATATATGGAATATTAGCAACTTGGTTATAAAGTTGTGCTCTTTCAGTCTGTAATTGTATATCTCTATAAGAACTAAAGTTCATTGGATGATTAAATTCAACTCTAAAGCCTGAACTGTCAATGTCTATTCCTCCATGTTTGAGGAACATTTTAAATTCTCTATCGAAATCTTCTTGTATTTGTTTTTGCAGTCTACTCACATACGTTGCAAATCTATATTCTTGAATATATGCAACACCTACTTTACCATCGTTATACATTGCAGATCCATCGTCTGGTCCTGTTGGTAAGTAACTAGCAGGTATTCTTAAACCACGTAATAGTTTGTTATTAAAGTATCTAAGGTCGTCTATTTGTCCTAAGTTCTCACCACCTGGTAGTGTATCAACTTTAGAACCTCTGCCTTCTGCCGTTTGTGCAAAGAAGTAATCTTCTAACATGCTCATTGGATTGTAGGCCGAATCGGCAACACTATTTCCTGCACCATCTTTATTAGGTACACGTTTTTGTTGTACTTCGTATTTAATTTGTTCTAAATACTGTCTTGCTTTGTGAGGTGGCATATTACCTACGTCAATCATAAACACACGTCTTTCAGGTGCTCTATGAACTCTGTAAATAATAATACTGTCTTCTAGTAATTCTTTTTGCTTAAATGTTTTGTATATTGATTCTAAAATGCTAACACCGAAAGGCCATGAGTGGTCCATACCTTCTGTTAAACTAACATGAACCATGTGTTTAGCATCTACTGGAACACCTTGGTCGACTCCGCTAATAGCACCAGTCATATAGTTACTTGCACTAGTGGCCACATTTTGTCCGCCGGATAACATTCCACCGCCTGCTCCATATGGTCTTGAATGCAACGGTGCCGATGCTGTTCCTAATTGTTCAGCAAAGTTTGGTTCTAAGTTTTTAATAAAGTAAGTTTCAATTTTCTTACCTTCACTTTCGTTGACAATAACTTTTTCTATGTTTGCTGGATCAACCCAAAACAATTCAAATGTTTCTGGATCTCTAATAAAAAACTGGTCGCCATATTTACATACACTTCTGAACATTTTAAATGCTCTTTTGTGCAACTTATTAATATGACACCATTTTCTAATTTGTGATTGTATAATTTTGTTTTCAGTATCTGTTGGAGTAGATGTATATTCTATACTGAATGGAAGACCTGTTGTCTCATCTTCTTGAGTTCCGAATTCGCCAATAGTGTCTAAAGCGGCATTAATTTCCAAATCGTTGTCCATTTGGTCATATTGCATATACCTCATAAGCCTGTTAGGACTTCCTGCATATACTTCTGGTAACCAACTTGCGTATCTGCTAGTTGCGGCTCCAGGGCCACCTTGATTGTTTTGCTCTACGTTAAGAGGCAAGCCTGCATTATCGTATGGCGTAAAGTGTTTTCTCCAACTCATAATATTCTCATTAACTTATATATTACACTATTTATCGGAAAGTGTCAACCTAAAAGATTATATATGGATTATATGTTTTCTGCTATGATTGTATTTTGTCTTACAAGTTGTGATAATAGACTGTTTTGCTTAGACATTGCGGCAAGTAAATCTTTACCATAGTCAGCAGTTGCTAGTGATTGCGAGTCTGCTACTTGAGTTGTAGTACCATCAGTTCCGTCAGTACCTGCAGGACCTTGTTGATTTTGAACTACATTTCCTTTATCATCAAATTCTATATTTTTGCCTTCGCTATCTTTAAATTCGCCAACACCTGCTTTTTGTATTTGAGGTGCATACTTTTTAAGTGCTTCACGTTCTGCAACAAGTTCTGCACGTTGCTTAGAACTTCCGCCGGATAATAACTCTTCTTCCCTAGCCTTTCTATCAGTTTGGAAGTCCTTGTAAAGTTCTGGTGCTTTTGCCAACATATCACGTTGGCTATAGTTTGCTGTAAAGTTGTCGCCTAGTTTACCTGCTTTTGCAATCATTGGACTTGTGCCTGATGCTGGGCCTGTTACTGGTGCTTGTTGTGGCTGTGGAGTTGCTGTAACTGTGCCTGTGTCTCCTTTACCAGGAGTTAATCCCATAAAGTCTAATGCACCTAGTTTTAGTATGTCTGTAAAACTAATTTGATCTAATGCTTCACCGAATGTTATAAATGCATCTCTGATGATATTCATTTGACTTGCAACAAACTCGCCGTCTATTCTAGCAACTGCGTCTGTAAACCTATCAACTGTATCACCCATATTATCCATGACTTCTGCCATTTCACTTATGTTAGGTGCTACTTTGCCTAATCGTATAAATTGGTCTATTGGATCATCTGAGAACAAGTTTGCAAAGCCTTTTGCTATCTGGCTTATAACACTACCTGCTGTCATGAGTACAAGTGCGGCACCTACTGCCGTTAAGCCTGCCGCGGCACCTAATAACTGTGCTCCGGATAATGAACCTATTTCGCCAATGAACCTTGTAAAACTATCTCCTAGGCTTGCCATGCCTTCAAATATAAATGCTACACCTTTACCTGCCATCATTGCGGCTTTGCCTATTGCAGTAAATATACTTGCTATTGAATTGCCTATGCTCATTATAATTGACCCAATGCCTTCGAATACGGCTTGAATTGCCTTACCAACACTTACCATTACTGCACCTATTCCTTCAAAGACTTTTAACACGACTGAGCCTATTGCTGTTACAATCGCCGCTATGCCTTTTCCTACTGACTCTATTACTGCTCCTACGCCTTGCATTACATTTAGTATTACTTTACCCATTGCTTCTATAGCCGGTGCCGCAATTCTCAATGCTGTTGCCAATGCAATAACAGCCACAGTGATCAATCCTAAGCCTGCCCATACCATTGGGTTCATGGCCGCTTTACCTAATATTTTAAGTCCTGTAACAATGCCTTTCATCATCATTGCAAAACCGCCGCCAAATGCTTTCATGCCACCTGCGGCTTTTCCGGAACTACCTGCTCCGTCCATAATTTGTTTTTGGGCACCTGCACCTGCTCCTGGACCCTTACTGCCTAAGCCTCCAGCAAAACCTCCAAACATCTTAATAGCACCAAAGGCTTTTACTGCAAGTGTAGTTGCAAGTATAGCCGCCGCTAATCCACCAAGTAGATAAATGTTATTGGCCATGAAACTAAAGAAACTAATTACGCCTTTAGATACTGTGATAAACCCGTCTATTATTGTAGGTAGTGTTTTTATCAAACTAGCAAACAGTTCTGCGGCTTTTTCTATATACTTAGGTAATTTCTCACCTATTTGTTTACCAAATGCTTTAAGTCCGTCACCTGCTTTGTCAAATGATATCCCTAGGGACTCAAATATAATTTTTTGTGCTTCTTCAAATGCTTTACCTAAATCACCTACTGAGCCAACTCCTTCTAAGAATGAATATCTCAATGCTTCAAACATGCCCATTACTTTACTAATCACATTGCTTAATGCATTAGTGCCTTTTTGTACT
>Ga0257110_1001196_pt1 | contig 12252 bp, 6 predicted proteins | sample LP_taG_7_FD_190184 | JGI IMG/M metagenome (GOLD analysis project Ga0257110, IMG submission 190184) | Marine microbial communities from Northeast Subartic Pacific Ocean, Canada - LP_J_2015_P26_10m | ecosystem: Environmental > Aquatic > Marine > Oceanic | place: Canada: Northeast Subartic Pacific... | reverse complement strand
GTGCCGAACGCCGCCCGACCGGTTGCGTCCGCGGCGCCGCGGTCGCGATGATGTCGGCGACGACGTCGTTCCGCGTGCCGCGCGACAACGACGGGAACCCGGATTTCGCCGAGCGGGACACGCTCGACGACCGGTCGCGGGAGGTCGACGGGCGGCCCACGCTCGGCGACCGATCCGACGAGATCAACAAGCCCCAGAATTTGGCCGACCTCAAGAACGAGTTCCAGGAGCGGCCGAGCTACGCGCGCAACATCTTCACGTCGTTCCTCGTCCTCTACGCGCTCACGGAGTCGCTCGCGGTGACGCTGCGGCGCTTGGAGCGCCCGAAGGAGAACCGGAGGAACCGAAAAGCGCGCGACTACAATAGATTCCTCAACGACATCCAGAACACGCTCCTGCGCTACTCCTTCGGCTTCTACCTGGACGAGTGCGAGGGGTACACCTGCGACGAGTGCGCGGCGAGCTACGAGACGCCCGACGGCCGGCCGCGCCTCGACGCGTCGCCGGAGTGGGGCGTCTACCTCAAGCTCAAGGACAACTGGAGCCTCCCTTGCCCGGGGGACGCGGTTTGGGACGACAACGCGACGCGATCGCTCGCGGAGATGGAGGCCGCGTGGCTCGGCGGCGAGCTCTCGACCCACTGCCGCCTCGTCTGCCCGCTGGCGCTGCCAAAATTCGAGGCCGTCAACAACTGCCAGATCCACATGAACACCTTCGACCAGGCCTGCCTCAACAACACGGCGCCCTGCGAGAACTGCGACCGACTCCGGGGCGACGTCGCGGGCCTCTCGAACGCCATGTTCCCGCGCGACAATCCGAGGAGGGCGTGGGACAACGCGTTCGTGTACTGGTTCTACCTCCGCTCGGCGGACGACCTGATCCGGGAGGTCACGCACAACTGGCGCCGCGAGAAGTCCATCTACTTCGCGTTCTCCATCGTCTCGTCCGTGGGCTACGGCGACTTCTCGGTGACGACGAGGGAGGCCAAGTGGATCATCACGATCGTGACGATCCCCTACATCGCCATCTTCGCCTTTGCTTTGTCGCAGCTCGCCCAGGTCTTCATCTCGCTGCTGACGCAGGCGCTGACGCACGCGCACGCGAACTACGAGAAGGCCGCGTCGAAGCTCGACCGCCGGCGGTGGAACGCGGTCATCGACCGGATGCTCGAGCGCGACGACGACGGCTGCCTCACGGAGAACCAGTTCGTCGAGGCGGCGACGGTGTGCGCATTCGGCCTGCCCGAGGGGGAGATGCGGCGGCTCTACCGCCAGCTCGACAGCGACATGAGCGGCCTGCTGGACCGCGACGAGCTGAGCACGATGATGGACGTGATCTCGAACATCAACAAGGCCAAGGTCGTGAAGATGCGCGCCTACTGGCACCTGCTGGCGCTGCTGTTCCTGCTCGTGCTGGTCATCGGCGTGGGCATGTTCGCCTACGCCTACGCGATGGACTGGACCTACGCGGACGCGCTCTACTTCATCGTCGTGACGCTGACGACCGTCGGCTTCGGCGACTTCGTGCCGAAGACGCACTTCCCGCCCATCATCCTCTGGCTGGCGCACAGCGTCATCGGGCTGGGCATCGTGACGTCCTTCATCTCGGCGATGCAGGACCTCGGCATCAACCAGCGACGGCTGGCGAAGCTGTCGAACGAGCTCCTCAAGCTGCACGTCGTCGCGCGGCCCCACGCGGAGCACGACGGCATCCGCCGGCAGCTCTGGAACGATCTCAAGGGCGGCTACGAGAAGGTCGGGCACCTCGTGTCCGGGGACCTGGAGCAGGCGAAGCAGATCACGCCCGTCTTCAAACCGTCGGCCGCGTGGGGCGACGTCCGCCGCGCGAGCATGGAGCCGGCGGCCAAGGTCGCGCCGGCCCTCGTCACCGTCGCCGCGGCGTCGTCGCGCGCCGCGGCCTACGAGGCCAAGGACGACGACGGCGCCGACGCGGCCGTCGGCGGCGGCCCGGGCCGGCCCGACGGCGACGACGGCCTCCTCTACGACGCGCGCTCGCGGACCTGGGTCGACCCGGACGCCGCCTTCCACGTGCGCAAGCGGGGCGCGCCGCGGCGGCGGCGGCGATCGTAATGTGTCGTCGGGTGCGTACGACGCCCGGAGTCGTCGGACTCGTGTGGTCCGGCGCGTCGGGCTCGCGTGGCACCTCCGTTAGTTCCCGAGCGCGCCCGCGGCGACGGCCTTCTCGCGGTCCGTCGCGGGCGCGCCGGGCTCGCGCGGCGCGACGGCGCCCGCGTCGACCTCCTCGTATTTGCGGCCCATCTCGAGCTTCGTCGGGTCCTGGCTCGTGCCCGGGAGGAGCTGCTGGCAGAGCGCGTAGGACGCGGCGACCGCGCGGCGCGACGGCCGCGCCGCGAGGCGCGAAAAGGCCGGCTCGAGGCTCTCGGGCGCGTCGTAGCCCTTGAGCGTGAGCATCTCGAAGGTCTTGCCGCGGACGTCGTCGCTCTCGAGGCTCGCGACGAGCACGGCGGCGAGATCCTCGCGGTTCGTCCGCCCCACGGCGACGTCGCCCTGCGCGAACACGGGCCGCCCGCGCGGCCAGTCGTCGTTGAGGCCCACGGGCCGCACGACGGCGAAGTCCGACGTCGCGCGGCGCAGCAGCGTCTCCGCGCGCGCCTTCTTGCCGAGGATGCCCGCGGGGTTGAGGCGCACGATGGGGATGTCGAAGGCCTGCGGCAGTCGTTTCTGCTTCCGAGCAGACCAGGCAGGGCGCGTGACGCCCGCGGACGAGAGCATGACGACGCGGCCGACCTCCCCGGCGATGGCCGGCAGGGCGATCTCGTCGATGAGCTGGGCCGTCTCGCCGCCGAAGCGCGTCTTCCGCGGCGTCGCCGCGAGGCCGGTGGCGGCCCAGACGCACGCGTCCGCGCCCGCGACGGCGGCCGCGACGCTCGACGCGTCCTCGAAGTCGGCGACGACGACCTCGACGCCGGCCGGCAGCACGTCCGCGGCCTTCGTCTCGTTGCGCACGACGCAGCGCACGCCGAGGTTCCGCCGCAGGAGCTCCTCGACGACGCCGACGCCCGTGCGGCCCGTGGCGCCCGTGACCGCGACGAGCTTGCTCGGCTTGAAGCCCTGGGCGACCGCGGCGCAGAGGAGGAGCTTTGCGAGGAGCATGGCTGCTGCGGCGCGACGACGCTGGCGGCGTGCAAAGCTGTGCCTGCGGAGTCAGGCCATTCTTGAATCGATGATGCCGCATCGATGCCGCTCGCTGTGGCGCTCCACACTTCCGCGTGTCCAGTGGTCCGCGAATCGTCGCGTGCACACCACCGCCACGACGATGCGCTGCGTGTCGGCCCTCCTCCCGGCTGCGGCCCTCGGTGCCAGCTTCACGGCGACCTTCGACGGCGGCCTGGCGCCCTTCGTCCAGTCGTCGAACGAGCGCTACGCGGGCCAGGCGGTCGACGCGTCCGACGGCGGCCTGCTGCTCAAGGTGGCGAACCGCATGTACGGAATCGCGGCGCCCGTGGACTTCCAGAGCGACGGCACGCTCGTCGTCCAGTACGAGGTCACGCTCACGGACGGGCTGTCCTGCGGCGGCGCGTACGTCAAGCTCCTCGAGGATCCCGTCGACGTCGCCTCCTTCGACGACCAGAGCGGCTACGTCGTCATGTTCGGGCCGGACAAGTGCGGCGGCACGGACAAGGTCCACGTGATCCTGCGCCAGGAGAACCCCGTGTCCGGCGACGTCCTCGAGCACCACCTCAAGGACCCGCCCAAGGCCAAGACCGACAAGTCCGCGCACCTCTACAGCCTGGCGATCCGCGCCGACGACACCTTCGTCGTCCACATCGACGGCGAGGTCGCCGCCGAGGGGTCCCTCATGGACTCCCTCGAGCCGCCGCTGACGCCCGAGCGCGAGGTCGACGACGAGAACGATTTGAAGCCCGAGGACTGGGTCGACGCGGCCAAGATCGACGACGAGAAGGCGAAGAAGCCCTTCGACTGGGACGAGGACGAGCCGCGCAAGGTCGAGGACGAGTCCGCGGAGATGCCCGACGGCTGGCTCGAGGGCGAGCCGACGAGCGTGCCCGACCCGGACGCGAAGATGCCCGACGACTGGGACGTCGAGGAGGACGGCTCCTGGGAGGCGCCCGAGGTCGACAACCCCAAGTGCGGGGCGGCCCCGGGCTGCGGCCCCTGGAACCCGCCCCTCGTCGACAACCCGAACTACAAGGGCAAGTGGGTCCGCCCGAAGATCGACAACCCGGCGTACAAGGGCAAGTGGTTCCCGAAGAAGATCGCCAACCCCGTCTACTTCGAGCCGTCGGACCCGGCGAAGAAGCTCAAGAAGGTCGGCGCCCTCGCCGTCGAGGTCTGGACGACGAACAAGGGCATCACCTACGACAACTTCTACCTCGGCGCGTCCGTCGACGAGGCCAAGGCCGCCGCCGAGCCCTTCTACGAGAAGAAGGCCGCGGAGCAGGCCGCCGCCGAGGCCAAGGCCGCCGCCAAGGCCGCGAAGAAGGCCGAGAAGCAGAAGGGCATGAAGGGCGCGCTCAAGAAGGCCGAGGTCTTCGCGACGCAGACCATCGACACGGCCAAGGACCAGCCGCTCGCCGCCGCGGGCACGCTCCTCGCGACGCTCGTGTCCCTCTCCATGCTCTGCGGCAAGAAGAAGAAGAAGAGCCCGAAGAAGAGCGACGACGACGACGACGACGACGACGAGGAAGAGGAGGAAGAGGAGGACGAGGACGACAAGAAGAGCAAGAAGACGCCCAAGGCGGACTAGGTCCCGCGCGGCGCGCGCGGCCTCCTAATCCCTGTTGAAAATCGCCGCGGCGCGTCTACTTAGAACGCGACGTGCGCGCGCCCCTCGACGATGCCGCCGTTCCACGCGGGGGGGGCGCCGGGGGGCAGCTCCTGGAGCGCGACCCACGCGGGCGAGTCCGCGCCCTCGAGCGGCGACACGGCGACGACGCACTTGATCAGGTAGAGCGGCATCATGCCCCACTCCGCCGGCGGCTTCATGTCCGTGCGCACGATGCCGGGGAACACGGACGCGCAGCGGAGGCCGGCGTGGTCGCGCGCGACGACGCGGGCGAGGTGCGCGACGGCGCACTTCGAGACGGCGTAGGCGCTGGGGTTGAAGCCCCGCGTTTCGCTCTCGCCCGCCGCGTCGGCGGCCAGGAAATCCTCGACGAGCGCGTCGAGCCGCGCGACGGTCAGGTCCGCCGCGAGGAAGCGGCCCTTGATCTCGTCCGAGACCATGCCGTTGACCATGCTGCTGCTGAGCTGCGCGACCTTGGACGCGAGCACGACGATGCGGCCGCTCGCCGACTTCTCGAGGAACGGCACCATGGCGAGGCACAGCGCCTTGTTGCCGACGTAGTTCGTGTCCATGACCTTGCGCGCCGCCATGCCGGACGCGGCCATGTTGTTGATGCCTCCGTTGAGCACGAGGCTGTCCAGCTTCCCGCCGAGGTCCGACGCGACGTACGCGCCGAGCGCGTCGACGGACGCCGCGTCCGAGACGTCGACGGCTTGCACGACGATCTTCGCCCTGTCCGTCGTGCCGAGCCGCTCCTCGAGCTCCGCCTTGGCCGCCTCGCCGGCCTTCACCGATCGCGCGCCCAGTACGATGGTCGAGGCGGCGTCGAGCTTCGAGAAGCACTGCTCGACGCAGGCCTTGCCGATGCCGCGGTTGCCGCCGGTGATGACGATGTTCACGCCCGACGTGACGGCGTAGGCTTTCGTCGCGGCGCCGCCCATGCTGCTTGCTTCGTGGTGTGTGACGCTGCAGCGCGGCGTGTTTTCGCTTGGCTGTGGCGGGATCCGAAAATCGCTGTGAGGCCGGAGCTGCATAGATGCTGCGTGTTATCATCATCCTCAACGGCCCTTGAGTTTTATTGAATGCACCTCAGCGCCTCCGCATGGTGAGCACGCCCAAGAGTTGGCAGCCATGAACGAGGAGGTAACGCCGTACGTTGGGCCGTCTGATGACGACGTGTCGTACGTGGATCCATCGGCGGCGGTGGCGCCGTACACCGAACCGGAGGCACCGACCGATGCGACCTACGACGGCGCGGCGCAAGACGCGGCGCAGGACGCGGCCTATGCGACGGGCGACGCGGCCTATGCGACGGACGACGCGGCCTATGCGGCCGACGACGCGGCCTACGCGGCCGACGGCGCGGCGCGGGCGACGGACGACGCGACCTACACGACGGACGGCGCCGCGGAGCCCTCGGAGGCGGCGCCGGCCGCGGGGCAGCCCGAGCGGCCCGCGCCGGCCGCGACGTCGGAGCGGACGAGCGCATTGAAGGCGAAACTCAAAGACCACATGAAGAACTCGACGATCATGGCGACGGCCGGCGCGCCGAACTCCGCGCGATCGGGGGAAACCGCGCGCGCTCGTAGGTCCAGGCGTTGCTGCACCCGCCGAAGCGGCACGCGCCGTCGCCGAGCGAGCCGCTCGCGCCCGTCGACGCGGACCTCTGGGTCATCGACGAGGCGGGCGTCCACACGAGCGAGTCGAGCCTGCCCGCGCGGATCCTGAACGCGTGCCCCAAGTGGAAGTTCCGGCGCCAGGACATCGTCCTAGGCCGGCGGGGACGAGGCCGCGGCGACCTAGCGTGCGTCTCTCGTACATTTCTCGTACGCGTCGGACGCCTTGATGAAGTAGTGCTCGATGACTTGCTCGATGAAGTCGACACCCGTTTTGCGAGCTCTGCGATGGCTTCGCCCGCCGAGGCCTGCGTGCCCTGCGACGAGCCCGCAGGCAGCATCGACGCCATCGCGCGCGTCGAGGAGCAGGCCTGGCTCGTGTCGTCGGCGGCGACCGGCCGGAGCCGCTGGGTCTTCGAGGACGCCGCGGACGTCGGCGAGATCGTCCACAGAGGCGGGTCGCGGTCCGTCGTCGCGGCGCGGTCCGTCGGCCGCGGGTGCCGCGTCCTGCGCGACCGGAGCGCCGCGGCGTCGCCGCGCCTCGAGAAGTGCCGCGACGTCTGCTGGGTCTGCCTCCGGAAGAGCTCGATCGTCTGCAGAGGGTGCCTCGCGGTGTCGTGGTGCTCCGAGGCCTGCAGGGCGAGGACCGCGGGCGTCGACGGCCACGACTGCGCGCTCGTCTGCAAGCTCGTGGACATGGCGGGCGTGATGCACCGCGCGTCGAAGGCGGAAGCCGCGCCGGAACTGAAGAAGCGCGACGCGGCGGTCGCCGAGGCGACGGCCATCGCCCGCGACGTCGACTTCGACGCGCTGCTGCTCGCGTCGCGCCTCGACGCGCCCGTGCCGGGCCTCGTGGACCACCGCGATCTGCTCATCGCCAGGAGCCGCGACGACGACGCCGCGCACGCCGCGCTGCGGGCCGCGCGCGTCGGCGGTTCGATCCTGTCGCGGATGCGCGACCGCGACGACGCGTACGCGGCCCTCGTCGAGGTCCAGCTCCTCCAGATCCGCTTCAACGCCTTCCCGCTGGACTGCGCGGGCCTCGCGAGCGCGGGCCTCGCGCTCTTCCCGCGGGGCGCCGCGCTGAACCATAGCTGCGAGCCGAACGTCTGGCTGAGCATCTTCGCGGCGGACGACGACGGCGAGCCGGGCTGCGCCTTCGAGGCGCGCTACTGCGGCGACGCGCCGACGCTGGAGCAGGGTACGGAGCTCCTCTGCTCCTACCTGCGGCCGCGCGTGCTGCTGGCGACGCGGGCGCAGCGGCGGCACGCGCTGAAGGCGTCGTTCTTCTTCGCCTGCGCGTGCGCGCGCTGCGAGCGCAACGAGGCGGACCGGCCGACCTCGAAGCGGCCCCTCGAGGTCGGCGTCGCCTTCCAGAACCTCGAGCGGGACCCGTGTCTCGGGGCCGTGCGCGACGCCGTCGATGCGGTCGCCGTCGAGCTCGGCAAGGCCACCGGCGACGGCGTCGTCGCCGCGCGGCTCGCGGGCCGCGCGCTGGACCGGGCGGCCTGCGGCGCCGCGCGCGGGGCCATGCGCGCGGACCTGCGGCTGCTGGCCGCGCAGCGCCTCGCCAAGTCGAAGCGGAACAAGGACGCCGCGGCCGTCGCGGAGTCGGCGCTGGAGGACCTCGCCGCGGCCCTCGCGCCCGCGGACCCCAAGCGCGCCAACGTCGCGCGCTTCGTCGCCAAGCTCCGCCGCGACGCCGCGGGCGGCGGCGCGGCCGCGCGGCGCGTCGCGACGGCCGCGCACGCGCGCGACGCGAGGGACGGCTACGCGGACGCGGACGTCCTCAACCCGCCGAAGCCGGGCGCCTACCCGGGCGAGAAGCACGCGCGCACGGCCATGTACGATAATGTTTGACCTTGGTAGAGGTTCTCAAAGAGCAAAATTTACGTCACGAATCCGCAATGTTGAACACAACGATTCGAACCGCTGCCCGGATCCATGCTGCCCGGCGGGGTGTGCTGCGTTCTCTGCGGACGATGAGAGATCGCGTCGAGGCGTATGATGCATCTGTGTTGACTCTTACGGCTGTAGGATCGGCGCCGCAGCCACCCACAGCGTCGAGCTCCAGCCGCTCCACGATGCTCGCGACCGTGCGCGCCACTGCGCGCCGCTCCATCACGACCTATGCGTCCCAGTTCGGCGCCGTCGACGTGCCCAACGCGTCGTTCACGCAGTTCGTCGCCGACAAGGTCGCGGCCCACGATCCGGACAAGGCCATGCTCACCTGCGGCCTCAGCGGCAAGACGCTGACCTTCGGCGAGTTCGCGCCGCGCGTCGCGGCGGCGGCGGCGAAGCTCGAGGTCGCGCCGCGCGACGGGCCCTTCGGGGCCGGGAGCAAGCTGCTCATCCACGCGCCGAACTGCGTCGAGTTCCCCGTCGCGTTCCACGCCGCGCTCGCGCTCGGCGGCGTCGTGTCGACGTCGAACCCGCTCTACACGGCGCGCGAGCTCGCGCACCAGGTCAAGGACGCCGACGCGAGCCACGTGCTGACCGTCGGGCCCTTCGAGTCCGTCGTGACGGAGGCCGTCGGGCTCGCGGGCGGCAAGGCGACCGTCGGCGTGCTCGGCGACGGCGACTTCGTCGACTTCGCCGGCTTCGACGCGGCCGCGGCGCCGGCGCCGGACTTCTCCCTCGACGGCGCGGCGCGCACCGCCGTCGGCGGCGCCGCGGTGCCGTCTTCCGAGCCCTTCGACGCGTCGAAGACGCTCGCGGCGCTCCCCTACTCGTCGGGCACGACGGGCCTGGCCAAGGGCGTCATGCTCACGCACGGCAACATCGTCGCCAACCTCATCCAGACCGTCGCCATGGTCGAGCGCGCGCGGCCCGACCTCTGCACGAAGGACGACACGCTCCTCGGCCTGCTCCCGATGTTCCACATCTACGGCATGATCACGATCCTCCACTTCTCCATGATCTACGGCACGACGCTGGTCACGCTGCCGAACTTCGAGCCCGAGTCCTTCCTCAAGACCATCGCGCAGCACCGGGTGTCCGTCGCGCACCTCGTGCCGCCCCTCATCCTCTTCCTCGCGAAGCACCCCGCCGTCAAACCGGAGATGATCGACTCGCTGCGCTGCATCATGTCCGGCGCGGCGCCCCTCGACGAGCACACGCAGAAGGAGGCCGCGGAGCGCATCGGCGCGTCCGTGCTCCAGGGCTACGGCATGACGGAGACGAGCCCCGTGCTCACGATGGACGACGGCGACCACTTTGGCTCCGCGGGCAAGCTCATCCCGTCGACGGAGGCGGCTTTGATGGTGCCCGACGGCGAGTCCTACCGCGACGCCGCCGTCGGCGAGGAGGGCGAGCTCTGGTGCCGCGGGCCCCAGGTCATGCCGGGCTACCTCAACCGGCCCGACGCGAACGCCGAGACGCTCACGGACGACGGCTTCGTCAAGACGGGCGACGTCGCGAAGATCGACGCCGACGGGAACCTCTTCATCGTCGACCGCGTCAAGGAGCTCATCAAGGTCAAGGGCCTCCAGGTCGCGCCCGCGGAGCTCGAGGGGCTGCTGCTCCTCCACCCGGCGGTCGCGGACGCGGCGGTCGTCGGCGAGCCCGACGACCGCGCGGGCGAGAAGCCCCACGCCTTCGTCGTCCTCAAGGCCGACGCGGACGCGTCCGCCATCGACCTGACGAACTTCGTCGCGGAGAAGGTCGCCGTCTACAAGCAGATCCAGGCCGTCACCTTCGTCGACGAGATCCCGAAGTCCGCGAGCGGCAAGATCCTCCGACGAGTCCTCAAGGAGCGCTTCGAGTGACCGTGGGCGCTCGACCACCGGTTGTGTAATTCCCGCGTGGTATCTAGGCGCTTATGCGGGGGAGGGGGGGGCGCGGCGCTCGCGGGGGTGCTTGGTCCCCGGGTCTAGGTCCGCGCGTCGACCGCGCGCTCGCGCGCCTTGACGAGCTTCGTCGCGAAGGCCGCGACGGCCTCGAGGATCACGGGGATGGGCAGGTCCTTCTCGTCGACGTAGTCGCGGAGGAGGCCCTGCTCGTCGCGGAGCCGCGCGACGGCGGCCTTGGCCTTCGCGAGCGCGGCGTCGACCGGCGCCGTCGCGGCCTCGATGCGCCGCGCGAACGCGGCGACCGCGAGGTCGTCGGCGTCGGAGCCGCCGCGGGGCCCGAGGCGCTCGTCGGCCTCGCAGGCGCCGGCGAAGTGCTTGAGCTCGCGGAGCGTCTTCTCCGCCGCGCGGACGACGTCGAACGTCTTCTCGGGCTGCGCGAGCGCCGCGCCCTCCGTGAGCACGGGCACGATGGCGCGCAGCGCCGCGTCGATGGCCGCCGCGTCGAGCGCCCCGTCGGCGCCGCGCTCCGACGCGTCGCCCTCGAGGACGACGGCGAGGAGGTCGAAGGGCGTGCGGCCGCCCGCGCCCCTGGTGTGGTCGAGGCGCTCGAGCTGCACGAGCGACACCGCGGCGGCGTTGCCCCGGCGCGTGCCCCGGTTCAGGCGGTTCCCGAGGGCCAGGGCGCTGTGGAGCGACGCGCGGAGCTGCTTGTCCTCGCGGAGCGCCGCGCACGCGTCCGCGGACGTCGCCGCGGCCGCCGCGGCGGCCGCGAGCTCGCCGGGCGCGTCCGCGCAGGTCGCGGCGGCGCCGAGGTAGCGCTCGACGTTGGCCCGGCCCCAGGCGTGGACGGCGAGGGCGAAGGCCGAGGGCTTGGAGAGCTTCGGCGGCTTCGAGCCGTCGCGCGCGGCCGCCGCGGCCGCGGCCCACGCCTTCGCGCACGCGTCCTCGCTCGGCAGCGCGACGACGAGGGCGCGCACGCCGTCGGCGGTGACGCGGTCGCCGTCGACGCCCACGGCCACGAGGCTCCGCAGGAGCGCCGCCTCGTCGTCCGCGCCCGACGGCGGCCAGGGCTTCGCGCCGCGGACGCCGGCGAGCGCGATGGACACGTTCAACGCCTCCTGGTGGTCCAGCGCCTCGACGGTTTTTTGGGCGTCGGGCGTCTTCGCGGGCGTCGCGCCGCCCTTCTTGGGCGCCTTGGCCGGCGTCGTCGTGAACATCTCCTCGAGGAGCTTGGAGGCCGTCTCGTTCTCCGTAAACAGAAGCTCCGCGCGGCAGCCGAGCGACTCGCGGTTCCTCCGGCCGCTCGTGCGGCCCCAGAGGCTCCCCTGGCGGCTCTTGGCCGTCGGCGACGTCACGCTCTCCCAGTGGACGCCCTTGGTCGTCGACGCGGGCGCGTCGCGGACCTCGGCGCGCGCGGGCGCCGCGACGCCGAGCGCCTTGGCGACGGCCGCGAGCGTCGCGGCGCTCATCTTCTCGTGGCTCGCCTTGTGCATGACGGCCTCGGGGTCGACGCCGTTCTTCCGCATCCGCCGGTAGTACTCGACGCGCGGCGCGTCGACGTCCGGGTCGGCCTCGGTGCGCGCGGCCGCGGCCGGCGGCGGCGGCGGCGGCGGCGGCGCGTTTCCCGCGGCCGCGAAGCGGCGCTCGAGCTCCGCGAGGTGGGCCGCGTCGACGCCCTCCGTGCGCGCCTTGATCATCGCGCCGCCCGCGGGGCAGCCCATGCGCACCATCTTCTCGTACTGGGCGAGCTTTTCCTCGTCGAAGCCCGTGTCGGCCTTGGGCGCGGCCGCGCGGCGCCGGACCTGGACCTTGAAGGGGTACTCGCCCCGCTCGACGGCCTCGGCGAGCATGTCGTAGACGTCGTCCTGCGTGAAGAGGCTCTCGCCGCCGGCCTCGACGTCCGCCTCGTCCTCGAAGAAGCTCTCGCCCGCGACGCCGACGATCTCGTCGCCGACTTTCAGGGACGCGAAGTGCTCGCCGGCCTCCGTCGTCCCCGTGATGACCGCGCGGTTCGACGACCCCGCCAGGTCGTCGAACATGAGGCCCAGGGGCCCGCG
>Ga0257110_1001195_pt1 | contig 12253 bp, 15 predicted proteins | sample LP_taG_7_FD_190184 | JGI IMG/M metagenome (GOLD analysis project Ga0257110, IMG submission 190184) | Marine microbial communities from Northeast Subartic Pacific Ocean, Canada - LP_J_2015_P26_10m | ecosystem: Environmental > Aquatic > Marine > Oceanic | place: Canada: Northeast Subartic Pacific... | reverse complement strand
GCTGTAAACGGAACCATTACAGCGGCAGTTTTAGTTGGTACACTTCCAGCATTGAACGGAAGTAACCTTACTAATTTAACAATACCTGCACAGACGTTTGCTTCACTTACAAGTAAGCCAACTACACTAGCTGGCTATGGAATTACAGATGCGGCAACATCAGCACAAGGTACTTTGGCGGCAAGTGCATTACAAGCTGAGACTATTACTTTAACAACACTAAAAACAGAGGTAGCGGCAAGTGCCGACTTTGCAGACTTCAAAACTAGAATAGCGGCATTATAAGGAAAAGAATATGGCAAACAGAATACCACTCATAGTTGACAGAGACGATAGCAACAAACTTAAAGAATTAAAAGTCGGTGATAACTTAGACCTAACAGGTTCAGGTATTATTGGGGCAGGTAATATTGCCGCAACAGGACTTACTATCGCCGGTGTTAGTTATAATCCTTTTAGTGGTAGTTGGAACGACTTAGCAGATAAACCAACTGTAGCCGCAACAACATCAGACTTACCAGAAGGTACTAATCAATACTTTACAAACGAAAGAGTAGATGATAGAGTTGCCGCAATGATGGTTGAAGGTTCAGGAATCGATATTGTATATAACGATCTAGCAGGAACTCTTACAATTACAGCAACAGGCGGAGGCGGCGGTGGATCAAGTACGCTAGATGGATTATCAGATGTTGATCTAACTACTAGTAGCCCTGCTAATAATCAAGTATTAAAATATTCAGGAAGCGGTAGTAATTGGGTTTCTGCTAATGTTAACTATAGCGAATTAGTTGGATCACCAACTCTAGCTACAGTAGCAACTACAGGTAGTTATTCAAATCTAATAGGTAAACCTAGTATTCCAGTTGACATTAGTGACTTATCAGACGTTGACACAGAATCAGTTATTCCTACTACAGGACAAATTCTTAAGTGGGACGGAACTAAATGGGCACCGGGAGATGATATTACATCAGGTGGTGCTGGTCTAAACGCAACAACACTAAACGGTTTTGATAGTGCGTACTATTTAAATTACACAAACTTTACTAATAAGCCAGCATTATTTGACGGTGAATTTAGTTCGTTAACAGGAACACCTACTACAATATCAGGATATGGTATTACTGATGCTGTTTCAACAGGTGCAAGTTACACACAAAACGGTGCTATTACTGTTAATGATAACGATGGTATTACAGTAGGTACAGCTGGAAATTTAAAAATATATGCTAACAATGGTGGTAGAATTGAATCACTTGTTACTGCTGAAAATTTAGATATTAGAGTGAAACCAATTACTGGTGTAGAGTCAGCTATACATATTGCAACAGGAAATAAACGTATAGGTATTTTTACTACTACTCCTACAACAACACTAGATGTAGGAACAGGTAGCATAACAGCGGCAAGCTACTACGGTAGTGGAACAAACTTATCAGGTATTACACTTAATCAAATAACAACATCAGGTTCGGAAACTACTAATTCAATTAGTGTAGGTAATCTTAATCCGGCGGCTAGTTTAACATACAGTATTGGTTCTGCTAGTAACCAATGGAGCAACGTATATTCTAACGTAGTTACAGCAACTACGCTTTATGGTAATGGTGCAAATATTACAGCAATACCAACTAGTGCATTAACAGGTAACATTGATTATACAAGTAGCACAATTAGTAATAAGCCTACTATTCCAACAGCAGTAAGTGAGCTAACAAATGATTCAGCATTCCTTACAACTATATCAGGACAAACATTACAAACGTTAAGTAATGTTGCAATTACATCTCCATCCAACGGTCAGTCTTTAAAATACGACGGAACTAATTGGATCAACGGAACTGCTGGTGATACAATCGGTAACTTTACGATGTCCGCGAGTGTTATAGATACAGATGATTCATCGGGAATTACAATAACACCAGCAGTAACTACAAGTAGTGATTTAACTGTTGAAAATAATTTAGTAGTAAGAAATATAGTCACAGCTGATAGCTTTGAAAGTTCAAGCACAGGTATTCCAGAAATTAGAAGTAGTTCAAGAATTGAACTTATTGCAGAAGATGCTGTTGTAATTAATAAGAGCCCATTAAGATTAGCTACGTTTACAACTACAGCAAGAAATGCTCTTACTGCAACAAACGGCGACACAATCTATAACGAAACAACTAACAAGTTCCAAGGCTATGCCGGCGGTGCTTGGGTTGATCTACACTAAGGATATTTAAACGTGAGTGAAAAAGAATATATTGTATCGTTAAAACGCGGTGTTGATGCTGATGCATTTAATCAAGAAATGGTTGCGAATACTGGTGCTGGTGCTATTCCTAATAGAACAGTAGACATTGCAGATGCAAGAGAATTAAGTATACGTCTTACACACTATGCATTAACAGATGCAGAAGCAGAAGCACTTGAAGATGATAGTAGAGTTGTAGCTGTTGAAATACCTCCACAAGATAGGGACGATGTTCAAATAGGAAGAGATAGTATACAAGAAGGAACATTTAACAAGTCAACTAGTGATAGTGGTAATTATCGAGACTGGGGTAAAATTAGACACAGCTATGCAGGCAACGTATATGGTACACAAAATAATACAGGACTAAATCTTCCTTATGCACTAGACGGAACAGGTGTTGATGTTGTAATACAAGATAGTGGACTACAATTTGATCACCCAGAATTTCAAGATGAGTATGGTATATCAAGAGTACAAAATCTTGATTGGGGACAGTATAGTGGTAGTGTTAATCAAAGTGCTAATCATAATAGAGACTATGATGGACACGGAACTCATTGTGCAGGAACCGCAGTTGGTTTAAACTTTGGTTGGGGAAAGAACGCAAGAATATATTCACAAAAACTTAGTGGTTTAGAAGGATCAGGTGATAGTGGTACAGGAATTAGTATTACATATGCTTTTGATGTTATTACTGCATGGCATACTGCTAAACCAATTGATCCTAAAACTGGTGTTAAGCGTCCTACTATTGTTAATATGAGTTGGGGGTATAGTTCAGGTTATACTCCAGGTAACGTCAGTAGTATTTCTTATAGAGGAGCTACATATAGTTTAGGAAATGATGGATCGTTTGCAGATGCTAACAATAGATTATCACAGTACGGATTTTATCAATACTTAACGAGCGGTGGATATAGATTCCCTGTACGTATAGGAAGTGTAGACACAAATATACAAGAAATGATTGATGCTGGAATACATGTTTGTATTGCCGCAGGTAATAATAGATTTAAGGTTGATAAGTCTGATGGACTTGATTATAACAATATTGTATTTCATTCAAGTAACGGATTCTATCATAGAGGAAGTAGTCCTTATGATGATGAAGCATTAATAGTCGGATCATTAGGATATACCGTTTTATCTAATTCCGTAGAATATAAGTCAACTTATTCTACTACTGGTCCAGGCGTAGATGTTTATGCCGCAGGAGAAAATATTATTAGTTCATGTAGCACTACAAATAGATTTGGTGCACCAAGTTACTATGGAAATAGCAGTTATAAACAAACTAATATAAGTGGAACAAGCATGGCAAGTCCGCAAGTATGTGGATTAGGTGCATTACACTTACAAGCAAATCCACATTGGACCCCTGCACAACTTAAAGATAGAATAGTTAAAGACAGCGAATCAAGATTACAAGACAACGGACTGACAGACTATAGCACACATACAAATATTATGGGTGGTAATAATAATATTGTACTAAACCGTTATGCAAATGCTACACCATTTAGTAGCAATACAACAGGATTAAAGAAACGCTAAATAATACAGCAGGAGATATAAATGGCAATTCAAACAGTAAATATTGGTACTATTGCAAACGACGGTACAGGTGATGATCTAAGAGAAGCATTTGTAAAAGTAAATAATAACTTTTCCGAGCTTGATTTACGTGCCCCGGAGGCAACTTCTGCAAGTAACTTAGGTTCCGGCGGGCAAAGTGTTTTTGCACAAAAAGTCGGAACTGACTTACAATTTAAAAAAATTATAGCAGGTACTGGTGCTACTATTACTTCAGATACAAATGCTATTACAATTAATTCTACTGCAACAGGACTAAATCAGATACAAGTATTTGCAGATAATACTAACGTACTTGTTAATAGTAGTAATCCTGCATTAACACTCGCTGGCGGCGGAACAACTACTACTAGTTTAACTGGAAGTACGTTAACTATTACCTCAACAACAGCATTAAGCCAAGATACAAATCCTACATTATCTGCGAACCTAAATGGTGCAGGATTTAATATTACAGGAACAGGTAATATTGAGAGTAACGTATACAACTTGGATCTTCGCAAATTCGATGGTGTTCAATCACTCAATACAGAATTTGATATGGGTCCAATGACTACAACTGTTACAGATTTAATACAGTACTTAAAATGGGACGTTAACGTTGATATGGGTACTGGAATGACTTCAAGTACAACAGAACCTGATTTACACTTCGGCTCTTTCTAAATCTTAGATAAATATGTGTAAGGAGTCGTGATGTCAGAACTTTGGACTGTAGGAAACAACCACACACTAGGAACTTATCAAGAAAGTTTAACACAAACTATTGCATTGCCTATTACAGGTGCAGATAGTGTTACGCTTATAAGTGGCGAAATACCAGGTGGATTAAGACTAGAAGGTTTTAATCTAGTAGGTACTCCATTTGAAGTTAAGATACTTAAAACATTTTCGTTTGTTCTTAGAGCTAAAAAAGATAATTACATTGATGACCGAACAATAAAAATTATTATTGATGGAGCAGATGCTCCAAGTTGGGTTACTAATCAAGGCGGGTTGCCTTTAGGACCGAATAGTAAATTTTATATACTAGACAGTAGTTTAGTAGATTTTCAATTACAAGTTATAGACCCTGACTTACCAGCAGGAGATACAATTACATATTTTATGAAAGACGATGCTGGAGAGCTACCTCCAGGTATAACACTTTCATCAACAGGAAGACTATCAGGAATAGTTGAACCTATACTAGCATTAGAAAAACGTGCAAGTACTGGATATTTTGATGCAAATACATACGGAGCATATCCTTTTGATTTTGGATTAAAAAGTTTTAACGGTTATGAAAGTTTTTACTACGACACTACATTTTACGACTATGCTGTTGCAACTACATCACCTAAAAAACTTAATCGATACTACGAATTTACTGTTAGTGCAAGTGATGGTATTACTATTACAGATCGACAGTTCCAAATATATCTAGTAGGAGATGATTACCTAAGAGCAGACAACACAATAATGCAACTTGCTACTGGATTATTTACAGCAGATAATACATATGTAAGAACTCCTATTTGGTTGACACCAGGTGACTTAGGTTATCGAAGAGCTAACAACTTTGTTGTCATCTACTTAGATGTTTATGATCCTACAAGCAGTCAAGGTATAATTACATATTCTTTACAAGCTACAAATGCTGATGGAAGCACAAGTATATTACCTCCTGGATTGTCATTAGATCTTACAAACGGAGAAATTGCAGGATTTACACCTTACCAGCCAGCTGTTACAAAAGAATATAAATTTACTGTTCGAGCTAATAGACAAAGTGGTACACAAGCGGCAGTAACTAAAGATAAAGAATTTACAATTAAATTATTAGGTGAGGTTGAAAGTGTAATTACTTGGAATACTATATCTTCTTTAGGAAATCTAAGAGCTAACTTAGTTTCTACATTATTTGTGAATGCATCTAGTACGGTTACTGATGCTGTATTAATTTATAGTTTAGAAAGCGGTAGTTTACCTCCAGGACTTACACTTACAGTTGATGGGCAACTTTCAGGAAAAATTAGACAGTTTGGTTCATCAACACAATTAGGGCTAACAACTATCGATAAGGCAACTACCGCTATGACATTTGACGGTGGTACTACAACTATTGACAGGAGTTACACATTCAAAATTAAAGCACAGGATCAATTTGGTTTTAGTGCTATCGAAAGAACATTTATATTAACAACTACTGATCCTGATGATACATTGTACAGTAATATTAGTATGTCTCCTTTATTAAAGCAGGTACAGCGAACGTTATTTAGAAACTTTATTTCAAATCCAGCTGTATTTTTACCAGAAGCAATTTATAGACCAAACGATACTATATTTGGACTACAGTCAGAGGTTAAAATATTAGCATATGCAGGTATTGAAACAAAAGATATTAACGAATATATTGCGGCTATATCACGTAATCATAAAAGAAAAAAATTAAGAGTAGGTGGAGTTAAAAAAGCTATTGCTGTTAATCCAGGAACAACAGATACAGTATACGAAATAGTTTATGTAGATCTTTTTGATCCATATGAACCTACAAATGGAAAGACTAAAAAATCTGTTAACATTACTACAAAGAAAAAACTTACGACTGATCAAGTCCAATTTGAAACACAAGATGATAATACAGGAGTTGGCACAGGTAACTCTGTTTTTGATATACAACTTAGAGGTGGTAATAGTACATCGCCAGCATCAAGTGGTGATATTACTATATTCACTAGATTAGGGCCTGTTATATTTTCAGGAGGATCTAGTATAACTGTAGAACTACAAGACGGTACTGATGTTATTGTTGCTAACATTGATAATAGTATTAATGCAGATCCTTTAAGATTGCGTCCATTAGGAGACACACTTAAGATTGATAGTAATGCTATCAAAATAAGTCAAACACTAGATAATACTAGATATATTAGTAATATAACAAATATGCGAGATCAAATTGCTACAGTAGGCGAAAACTTACAAGACTTTCTACCTTTATGGATGAGGACTTCACAAACTATAGGACAACCACAATTAGGATATACACTAGCAATACCATTATGCTATTGTAAACCAGGAACAGCTGATCAAATTATATTAAATATTACTAACAATGGCTTTGATTTTTCTACTTTAGACTTAGAAATTGATAGATATGTAATTGACAGTACAAACGGTAATAGTGAAGACCAATATTTGGCATTCAATAACTACCAATTCAATGTATAACACTGATAAATAACAGTACACGAGAGGATAAAAAATGGCAAGTAATATTAATAGTGGCGGCGAAGTTAACTCAGATTACCCAGTTGCTGGGCAAGATAATGACTCACAAGGGTTTAGAGATAACTTTAGTAAAGTAAAGGCAAACTTTACAGCATCAAAAACTGAGATTGAAACTTTACAATCTGAGACAGCAAAGCTAAATGTAGCTAATAACTTCCTTGGAAATAACATTTCAGGTGCTAACTTTATTAACAATAGTGAAGCATACTATCCAGGTGGTACAATTAGTACTAGCCAAAACATTAACTTCTCAAACGGCGGGCATCAAGAATTTACTGCTGGTGCTGATATTACATTAACTTTAACAGCATGGCCGGCAACTACTAAAACAGGCACTCTAAGAATTTACGTAAAAGCAGATAGTACACAAAGAACAATTACTTTTGCTTCTAATGCGGGTGCTGGTATTATCAAAAGAAACGCAAATTGGCCAACAGCAAATAATACAGCCGTAATTGATTATAAAGCACTAGTTGGCGATCAAGAAAAAGTATTTGTTTTTGAATTTACTAGTTATGATGCAGGTGCAAATGTATATGCAGATTACATAGGACTGTTCCAGTAAGATGATTCATCCTTTGTCTGATGATCCTAGCGTATTAACTATTCCTGAACTACATAATAAAATACAAGACCTTTCTGCAAAATATTTTAAAACTAATAATCCTCAAGTACAGGATCAAATTGCTACTTTTTTAGAAATCTATAAACAAGAAGTAACAATTAAAGAAGCTAAACAGCAACAAGAATTACAGAAAAACGGTAATTTAGAACTTGACAAACTAATAAAAGTCAGTTAAAATATACTTATGCTTATGAAAACAGACTCTCTAGGAATACCACGATTTACTAATCGAGACTTAATTGATATGATTTATACAGGTCATATTGATAAGTGTCATGTAGTTCTATGTGATCCTAGCGACGATGTTAATAAGTTTAATAGTACTTGTAAAGAACAAGGACTTGAAGAACTACAACAATATATTCCATTAGATGTAGATCAAAAAACTTTTGACGGTGTGTGTCAAAGTGAATGGTTTATGCCTGAAGAATACAAAAAGATAAATCCATATGAATATGTTTTAAGTAAAGCAAAAATACCTTGCGAACAACATGTACAAGATCGCATATGGGAAGAACTTGATGCATACAAAGAACGTGATATGCATAACTTATTATGCTATATGATTTATCTAGTAGACTTTATGCGTGAAAATAACATTGTATGGGGTGTAGGTAGAGGTTCGAGTGTAGCATCATATGTACTATATTTAATAGGTGTACACAAGATAGATTCAATCCAGTTTGGGCTGGATTGGAGAGAGTTCTTGAGATAAGTACACATATAACAAGGAGACTAAAATGGCTGTAAAACAAACAGGACGAAAAGTATATAAATCAATGACTGGTAAACAGATTGACATGGATCTTTTACGTCAACGTAATGAGCTAACTCCTGCCGTAGGAAATGCTCGTGTAAATGCACGTGGTGATGAACTAGGCCCAGGTGGTAAAATTATCAAAAAAAGAGAAGACGTACTTCGTGATTTTCAAGACGATCATGTTGAAACTGTTCCTTTTGATGAGCCAGCACCAGTGGTTGAATCAGAACCAGAAGCAAGTATTCCTACAGTAGAAGTTGATGAACCAGCACCGACTCCGACTCCAAAGACAACTAGAGCATCAGCAGGTAAAACTAAAGCTGAGACTAAGGTTGAAGATGAATGGGTTGAAGACGATGATGGTAATTTTGTTAAAAAAGGTGAATAATGGCTTATAAAGTAAAATCTATCAAAGGCTCTCTACGGCCTATTAGAAATAGAGTTATCGTTTCTGATATGCACTTTGGAGAGCAAACTACAAAGAGTGGATTAATTATTACAAATGATGACGGAAACGTTAGAGGAGTTTATCCACGTTGGGGTAAGGTATATGCTAAAGGCCCTGAGAATGAAGACGACTACAACATCGGCGATTGGGTTTTGGTTGAACATGGACGTTGGACTAGAGGCGTAACACTAGAAACCGATCAAGGCGAAGAATTAGAATTAAGAATGGTAGAAGTAGAAAGTATCTTGGCAATGAGTAACGAAAAACCCCAAGATGTAACTATTGGTAAAAATAGTGTTTCTGACTTTTCACCTGATAAAGTCACTGCCGAATCCTTCGGCGCAAATTAATAAGAGGTAAAGTTGACACAAGTAGATCTCAATAAGTACAAGGAATTTGTACAAGAAGTAACTAGCGAAGCATCTAATAATACTGCCGAGCTATCAAAAACACTACAAAAATTAGAAACTGAAAGTGGTGTTAATATGGCACTACTATTAACAGGCTCGATAGGAATGGCGAGTGAAGGAGGCGAGTTTGCAGAAATTGTTAAAAAATGTATATTCCAAGGTAAGCCTTTGGATGATGCAACTATCTTCCACGCTAAACGAGAGCTGGGCGACATTGCTTGGTATTGGATCAATTCTTGTCGTGCATTGGGTATTGACCCTAATAGCGTATTAGAAGAAAATGTTAACAAATTGAAAAGTCGTTATCCAGGTGGCGAGTTCGATGTTCATTATTCAGAAAATAGGCAAGACGGCGATCTGTAAATTACTTACCAAAACAGGTTGACAATCCATTAAATTTACGCTATACTGTATAATAATGATATTATACGGAGAGCGTAATGAAATTTCCTAAACCACAATCAAGCGGCATAGGCACAACCGGATTTACCGGAGTAGCTCTTATGACGCTACATTTGACCGGTACTATTACTGGTTGGGGTTGGCCTATACTTTATGTATTGCTAATTCTAAGTGCAATGGGTCAAGAAAACAGGAAAGGGTAAAATGGCTATACATGGAATGATAGACCTAGAAACACTAGGTGTAGAACCTGATAGCGTTATTATTACTCTAGGTGCAGTTAAGTTTGATCCATTTAGTGGTGCCGAACCTAATCATGGATTATACTTACGTTGTGATGTAGAAGAGCAATCAGAAAAATATGGACGTAGTATCGATGACAATACATTAGCATGGTGGAGTAAACAAAAGCAAGAGATCCAAGATGAAGCGTTTGGTGAACATGACCGTGTAAATATGGATAGCTTAACAAAACAACTTAACAAATGGTGTGTTGGAGTTGATTATCTATGGTGTCAGGGTCCGTTATTTGATTATGCAATACTACAAAACTTATACAAAAATATTGGTAAGCCGTGTCCGTGGAACTATTGGCAAATTAGAGATAGTAGAACTGTGTTTGATATGATGCCTACAGATCCACGTAAAGCAATACAAGAACAACTACACAATGCACTAGCAGACTGTTACTATCAAGCAAAATGCTTACAGCAAACATACAAACACTTTGGAGTTACTAAATGAAAGAATTATGGGTAGAAAAATATCGTCCTAATACAGTTAAAGGTTATGTATTTAGAGATGAGCATCAACGCAACCAAGTAAATACTTGGATTAAAGATGGTACTATTCCGCATTTGCTGTTTAGTGGTAATGCAGGTATTGGTAAAACTACACTTGCAAAAATACTTCTTAACCAATTAGAAGTAAATGAGCTTGATATACTAGAAATTAATGCTAGTCGAACAAATAGCGTAGAAGATGTACGTGATAAAATTGTTAATTTTGTACAAATGATTCCATTTGGAGAGTTTAAAGTTGTATTACTTGATGAGGCTGATTATTTAAGTCCTAATGCACAAGCCGCACTACGTGGAGTAATGGAAGAGTATCATACAACTGCACGGTTTATTTTAACATGTAATTATCCTAATAGAATTATTCCAGCACTACATAGTCGTTGTCAAGGCTTTCATATAGAACGTATTGATCAAACAGAATTTACTGCAAGAGTTGCAGAGATACTTATCGCAGAAGATATTGTTCCAGAGTTAGATATACTTGATACGTATGTAAAGGCAACATATCCTGACTTACGTAAATGCATTAATATGGTTCAAATGAATTGTGTTGAAGGTGCATTGGTTCCTCCGGCACAAAGTGATTCAGGAGATGCAGATTATAAACTTGAGATGGTTGAACTGTTTAAAGCAGGTAAGATCAGTCAAGCAAGGAAACTTGTATGTAGTCAAGCTCGACCAGAAGAGATTGAAGATATATACAAGTGGATGTATGACAATGTCAGCTTATTTGGTGACGAAGAGAAACAAGAAAGTGCTATCTTAGTTATTAAGCAAGGACTAGTTGATCATACTTTAGTAAGTGACCCCGAGATAAACTTGGCGGCAACATTAATTAGATTGGCGAGACTTAAATGAAAATATTAATATTTGGTTTACCAGGTAGTGGTAAAACAACCCTTGCAAAACCCTTTGCAGAATTAATCGGCGGCACACACATTAATGCCGATGCAGTAAGAAAAAAGTATGATGATTGGGACTTTACACCTGAAGGACGTATTAGACAAGCACAACGTATGCGACACTTGGCTGATGGAGTAGAGATGGCTGGCAAAATTGCAGTTGCTGACTTTGTGTGCCCCACTGAACAAGCCCGTACAGAATTTGCACCAGACTACACAGTTTGGATGGATACAATTAAAGAAGGGCGTTTTGCAGATACTAATAAAATGTTCCAAGTACCTACACAGTTTGATTACCATGTACGTGAGTGGTTTACAGATACACATGCACAACTTTCAGAAGTTGTAATTAACTATATGGAGAGAAACAATGTCGTTTGATTCACAAAAACCTACAACACAAATGCTAGGTAGATGGCAACCTTGGCATGATGGACATACAGAGTTATTCAAACGTGCATTAGCAGAAACAGGACAAGTATGTATTCAAGTACGTGATGTATTTGGTATAGTAGGCGACGATGCCGGTGCTGGAAGAACTGTAGCACAAACAGATAATCCTTTTACACATAGAGATGTAATGGACGGTATTATTGCTGGTTTAGACAAAGCCGGCTATACTTACAGTAAAGAATATACTATTATGAAAGTACCTAACATTGTTGATATTAGCTACGGACGAGGAGTAGGGTATACTTTCACAGAGCATGATTTAGGAAAAGAGATACATAATATTAGTGCGACAAAGATACGTGCAGAAATGAGAGATAAAGGCGAACTGTGACATACCTC
>Ga0257110_1001194_pt1 | contig 12257 bp, 12 predicted proteins | sample LP_taG_7_FD_190184 | JGI IMG/M metagenome (GOLD analysis project Ga0257110, IMG submission 190184) | Marine microbial communities from Northeast Subartic Pacific Ocean, Canada - LP_J_2015_P26_10m | ecosystem: Environmental > Aquatic > Marine > Oceanic | place: Canada: Northeast Subartic Pacific... | reverse complement strand
CAATTTAATAAAAAAGAAACTATACGCCTTATTGTATAGTTTCGGGATTTTTTAATTTTTATTTGGTTTTTTTAATTTTTTATTTTTTGTTTGGTTTTTTAATTTATTTAATTGGAAGAATACAGAGCCTCCTTGTACTTCTCCTCTTCCGCAGCAAATCGCTCCTTATCTTCTTCTGCCATCTTCTCATATTTAGACTTATCGTCGAGCGACTTCCAATCCGAAGAAAGCTTCTGCACAATAGATTTGAAATCAGCTTTTTCGCCAAGAGCAGATTTTACCTCATTGCGGTGCACGTTACAATAAATCATATAAGCGTTCATAGCTTTCTTAGGAGCGTTCTTGTCCTTAAACTTCTTAATACGAATAGAGTCATCTAGAAGAAGAGCAACTATGCGTTCAGCTTCTTCAGATTTACCTAATTCTTTGCATGTATTCTCAATGAGTGAAATGGAAAGATTGCGAGTGGATTCGACAAGAGAACGAATAGCGTTGTAATGGACAATGTGCGACATAGTTAATAATTTCTTCTTAACACACGATTTACTATATATTTTTGGTAAACATTTTTAAAAAAATTATAAGGGATTTTGAGATACAAAATCGTATTATTATAATTTCAAATTAATTCCTAATGTAGGAATACGGTATTTTAAAATTCCTTATTGAGAGCAGTTATAAAATATATATAAATATAATGTAATGAATGAGTGTTATATTTATGAGAATTTGAATTTTAAAAAGGGTTTATTTGATGAATCCATTGATGTAACTTATATTATAACAATGGAAGATTCAATAGAAAGACATGAACACATAAGAAATGAGTTAATGAAACATAAGCCTACATCACAAGTCATAATAGTTTTTAATAAAGGTTATAAAAAATGTTCTAAAAGTTATCATTGTGGCCAAGTAGATATATCTTATAAAGATCTAACACACGCAGTGATGCATATTTTTGATATTTCCAAAGAAAAGGGAAACATCTTAATATTAGAAGATGATTTCATTTTTAATAATGATATAACGGACAAAGATATTGATAATGTGACTGAATTCTTAGGAAAGAAGAAACCTGATGCGTATTCTCTTGGTTCAATTCAATTTATTGTAAACCCGTTTTCAATAACTCATAGAAAATTATTAGCAAAGTTGGGAACACATGCTATGATATATTCGAAAAAAGGTAGAGATAATTTAAGAAAGAAATTCGAAAATTGTTCAAATATTTCACATGATATTGATATGCTAACTTGTTATCCAAGTCAATGTTATGGATTTCATAAAAATGTTTACGCGCAAATATTTTCAGAAACAGAGAACATGAGCAATTGGGGAAAAGAACTAAAGTATGTTCCAACCTTTTTAATTAAAGCATATATAGGTTTCGTTATTGTAATATCGTCTTTATTCGGGATTGATAAAGAAGAAAGAATCCATAAAAAATATGATAATTTAAACAAGTCTCTGCTTTTATTGAACTTAATTGTTTTCATATTTATGGTATATCTCTTTATAAAAATCATTAAAAGACTGAAAGATAGTAAATCTTTCAGTTAAATTTGATATTTCTTCAAAATTCCTTATTGAGAGCAGTTATAATTTTTCGTAAAAAAAATATATATGTATATTATATAACTATGTCTAAACGTTCTTTCACACTAACTCATATTAAGGGTGACAAAACGAAAATAACCGAGAACAGATTCGTATCTTCGACGCCCGCTTCTGCGGCTAAAAAGGCCTTTACTCGTATCTGCCGCGATAAGAAGATCTCCGGTGTTTGCTCTTACCAAATTTCCATAAAGGAGACCACGCGTGGCTCGAACGAAAAAGTCTTCAAATACGACTTAAAGCGTGAAAAACTTAAGAAGCCTCTTATAGTTCAGCGTGGTGACGTGAAAATCAAGATCGAATTCGAAACCAAAATCAAATCTGTTAAAAATTAAAAATCATATAAACATAAGACACATTCAATATTTAAAACAAGATGGAAAATGATAATGAAATTCAAGAAACATTTTCTAAATGGCAACCAATTATAAGAACAGACGCAAAGGAGCATCCTTGTTCCTTATATGAATCTTCTATTATGAAATCTATTAAAATTGATATTCCGAATAAATTACATATTAGTCATACATCCGAAAATACAAACGATTACATTTCAAGTGCTCAGATAGAAGCGATTTCAATGTGCATCAATTGTTTTGATGACCCTCTATCTATAAGCAACGATTCGCGTGGATTTTTTTTAGGAGACAGCACCGGTGTTGGCAAGACCAGAACTCTGTCTGGAATCGTCAGTGAATTATTCATCAAAAATCCTGAAAATTTCAACGTGATTTGGGTGACTCAAAATAAGGTGTTGATCGATAACGCAAAACAAGAATTTGAAGTTATTAAAGCACTAGGTAATGAATTTCCGAATGTCGTTGATAGACTTACAATGGAAACAAACGGTATATTTCTAACAACATACAATAATTTAGAGAAAATATATGAAGACCTTAAAAATTGGATTAATACTCCTAATTCTCTTATTGTTTTTGACGAAGCACATCATCTGAAAACTGCAAGTTCAAAAATGTCTCAAGCAGCTTTGAAACTACAAGAAAAAAACCAACTTCGAGTTTTGTACTCGACAGCAACCGCAGCATCAAAAGTTCGTGAAATTCACTATATGACCAAGTTAGGACTTTGGGCAGATTCGAGCCATAAAACATTTTGTAAAAATTTGGAAAGGTATGGCACGCAATCTGTTATATTTATTGCTTTACAGCTTAAATATAATAGCAAACTATGTTCAAGAAACTTAGGTTTCGAACACGTTAAGATCGATGTTGATGAAACAATTCTAACACAAGAACAAATTGATTTCCATGATAAGGTTGTAGAAAGAGTAAAAGAAGAACGTAATTTCGATGGAATCAATTTCTTAAATTTTTTTAACAATTTCATTACATCTTTCAAAATTCCTACACTAATTCGTTTAATTGAGGAGTCATTGCGAATTGGTGAAAGTGTTATTGTTGGAGTTAATTTTACCGGCGAAGCCTCAATTAAGAAAGGATACTTATCTGTATGCGAAGAAATTCTAAAAAGAAATGACGTTAACATAAGTGGATTACAATTCGATATTAATCCAATCGACTACATTATTAAATATTTTGGATATGAAAATGTTGCAGAAATTTCAGGTAGAAAACATCACTACTCTCTTGAAAATGGAGAGATAGTTAAACATAAGAATATAACCGTTAAAAAAGACATTGATAATTTTCAAAAAGACATTAAAAAAATTGCGATTATTACAAAAGCAGGCTCAGCTGGTATCAGTCTTAATGGTAATCGTAAGCGGCATCATATTATACTTGAACTTCCAAGAAGTGGTGATGTTCTTACTCAGCAATTTGGGCGTGCGTATAGAGCGAACAATAATGTTGTGCCTCATTATACGATTCTCAAAACCAATCTTCCAAGTGAGGCTCGCTTTATTAATTCGATTCAAAAGAAACTCGAAAATTTAGGGGCGATTTCAAAAGGAGATAAGAATACAGGTGTATTGTCCAATACTCGTCTTACCGATACTACAATCACAAGCACTGCGTTTAGACATTTCAAACTTGACTTTTCAATTCAACAGGCACTTAATTGGATGGACACATATAATAGCACTGTTTCAGACGATTATAATTTACATAATTTGATTGAAGGTTTTGATAAACTTGATCATTATTTGAAAAATTATGCTATGACTTTTTTTAGTGATTTGTTGACAAATATGAATTGGTATGTGTTTTATGCTGAAAGATCCAATAATATTCCGGTAATGAGAGAACGGGTTGAAGAAACATTACGTAGATATACAAATTGGAATTCCTCACAGTGGCGTTATACTTGGTCTTCCTTTTCTCGTCGTTTTGATAATCGTAATAATAATCACCCTCGCCAGAAAATTGTTATAATATATCGTGCGATATTTAAGGGAATTTACAAATATCTTCCTATGTTTCGTGAAAAATTAGATAAAAATCCAGAAAACTGGAATGTCGTTTCACATAAAAAATTTACAACAAAAGTAAAGAATATAGCAACAACACTTGCTCTGTGCTCTATTCGCCCAGAATGTTCTAAAACATTGGGTTCATTACCCGTAGATTTGTATGGTGAGGTAATTGATTATCTTGTCCCTCATAATGAACTACTTAAAAAAACTACACATCAATTGGTAACAGAACTTAAATATAAACATCTTATTCTTTATAAGGGTGTTAATGAATATTTGAATTCTACCTTGGATATGACTTTTGAATATCAGAAATTGTTCAATAACATATTAAACAAGAATATAAATAATACAAAAGCAATTGAACGAAATTTAAACCGCATTAAAACTGTGGATGACTTCATTTTGAAAGGAAAGAAAGATTTTTACGTTGAAACACAAAAAACACATGAAGATGAAAATGAAATTGACTTTCATGTGAAAGTAAAGTCTAAACATTCTATTGATGAGTATTTGAATTTTTATGAAAATTTGAAAGATTTAGGTGATTTTGTTTCATTCGTTGTTAATCATAAAGTTTCTTCATGTAAAATATTTTTATTGGCAAAGAAAGAAAATAAATATTACCTATATGAAGCAGCCAATTTCAAACCTTTTCGAACTTTCCTCGAATATCACTGGATTTCTAAAGAAGACGAATACATTATTTTAAAAGAACAAGATGTAAACTGGGTTAAAATCACACGTGACACATATGAGCATAATATGAAATTTACTAAGATCTCGTATCATCTCAAGTTTACTGTGAATAACGCGATTAGACTGTGGGGGAAATCATTACAGGTTGTTTTGAAGATTAATTCGAATAATAGTAATGATATGATCGGACTTCTATTAAAGAATTCAAGAGAATTTCATTGAAAAAACAAAAAAATCTAAATCCCATAAATCTAGACCGACAATAAATTGTCTCTTTCGCTTTTTAAATGCCGACACATCTTCGAGAATTCATTTTTTCAGGCATCTCTCATCATTTTTCGCAACGGACAGCGGTCTCACAAATGTGCGACAATCTATATATACGTTTGGGGGGGTCATTTTCAAACATTTTTTACTTTTTTTTGAAAAACTTTTGAAATAACAATCAAAATTAATATATGCTATATTTTAATAATGTCAAAAATCGAACGCAAATCAAAAACAATAATGTTTCTCCTTATAATTGCGGTGATGTTTGCGTTCACACTTAGTTCTATTGATATTAAAAGCGATACTAAAAATAATAGAGAATGTGCGAATATTATAAATAAACCCAAAATAAATTTATCAAGTGAACGAAAGAACGTTTATTTGGATCTCGAGATACAAGACACTGCAGTTGGAAAAGAGAATCAGCGTGTTATAATCGAGTTATTTGATGATATAGTTCCAAAAACCACACGCAATTTTTATCAGTTATGTAAAGAGGGTAAATATGTTGGATGTCCTTTTCATCGCGTAATAGCAAATTTTATGGTGCAATCTGGAGATTTCATAAATTTTGATGGAAGCTCTGGTAAATCAATTTATGGGGAAACGTTCGAAGATGAAAATTTTTTAATTAAACATACAAACGAAGGTTATGTATCAATGGCTAATAGTGGTTCTAATACAAACAATTCCCAATTTTTTATCACATTGTCACCACAACCACATTTAAATGGAAAGCACGTTGTGTTTGGTAGAATTGTGCAGGGTATGTCTTTTATCCATAAAATAGGTAATCAGGCAACTGATATGTCTGATAGACCTATTCAAGATACGATCATTAAAAATTGCGGTATTATTAATTGAAATATTTATTTCTTAAATGTGACATTTCTAAATCAGACACACGGTTTTTTTGTAAATAACTGAAATAATTAGTGTTTTTAATCATATTGTCATGAAAATTAATAGAATACATACCACATTCATTAGCACCATACTGGTGTTTTACCTTATTAACGTAAATTTTTAAATTGATGTCAAGTTTTGATGCTTGTTTTTTGAGTTTTGAGAGGTATTTACGCAATTCATCTGGTAGACCATTTCCACACGAATCAAAAAAATATATTTTATTTTTTTTCAAATCCATATAAAGGCTAATCCAATGGATTCCCTCGCCTTCGTAGGTATCAGTATTTAAAACCGCAACAATTTTTGTATAATTTTTTTTAAGTTTTTTAAATGAAAAATTACAAAGGCCCGCAAACTCACATTTTCCTAATAAATTTTCTTTATCAAAATCAATTGTTTGCGGAAAAAAAACACGTAAACCGTCATTGCATTTTTCGTTCTGTTTTAAAGCTTTATAGATATCATCATCAGACAACCATTCATCGACTTTGAAAAATTTTGAAGATTTCTTTTGTTTTTTTGTTTTACACTTTCGATTTTTTTTTGGAATTCTTCGTGATTTTAGCATGAAACTATTCTAATATAACAATATATTTTTTTTCATATAAAAACAAGACGCATTACAATTTTAAGATTTTAAAAAGTTTTATGATGAATCAAGATTTTTCGATAGATCACGATAATTATAGTTTCTATGCCGTCACAGTTCAGGCAAGCATTTTCAAAAACCTCATTGAGTCAATTAAGGAAATTTTACCTGATACCACATTCGAGATTTCAAAAGAAACTCTCAAAGTTCTTTCTATGGACCCAACCCATTCAGCCCTGGTACATCTTTCTCTTGAAAACACAAATTTCGAACAGTATTATTGTGAATCGACACAAATTCTGGGGATTAATATGATAAATCTATTTAAATTAATCAAAATTATTTCGACAAAGGATGTTCTGACTTTGTTTGTTCTTAAGGATGACCTAAACCATCTCGGCATTAAAATCGAAAATCCTGTAAAAAATTCAGCAACAACTTTCAAGCTAAATTTGATGGATCTCGATACCTCATTGCTAAAAATTCCACCGGCTCAATTCAAAAATATCATTTCCATGAAATCCACAGATTTCCAGAAAACTTGTCGAGATATGTTAAATATTTCTGATGAAATCGAAATCAAAACGGTTGATAATACTTTGATTCTAACAGCACGTGGTAACTTTGCAGACCAGAAAACAATTATCGGCTCTTCGAGTTCGAATGGATTTCAGTTTACTATTGATGAAGCTATCGAGGATAATGATAAAATCATTCAAGGAGTTTTCAATCTGAAATATTTGTCTTTGTTCTCTAAGTGTTCTTCCCTTTCACCAACGATCAATATCTATCTGAAAAATAACTACCCAATCATCCTCGGGTTTAGGGTGGGGTCTCTTGGCATTGTTCGTCTTTGCCTAGCACCTAAAAATAAGTAAAAATCATATAAAAATATAATATAAAGTAATTATAATGGATGATAAACTTCTCAAAAAATTAAAAAATCCCGATAAAAAGACGTGCTACAGTAAATTGCATCGTGTTATAAACAGTAATAAGGAGACTGATATAATTGTCCCAATATTAAAAAATCCTGATGAATTTATAAAGAAGCTCAAAGTATTTAATGCTCTTAATGACAACTATGCTGAAAGTGATGTAAATATTGATAAAATTATTTTGTTTATCGTTAGTTTGATGAGAGCGAACAAGCTAACTCAACTTCCCTTTTCAAGAAACTTTATCGCAAAAATCGACGAGTACTATTTGAGTTTCTTGAATTTTTCAAAACTATCTGACATTTCAAAAAAAACTTATTTAAAAAAATATGAAAAAGTTAAAAAGGAAATTTATAATGATGAAACATTATCTCTAATTGAAATATTATTTTCACCAAAAGAATTTGAACAAATTGTTAATGAATATGCTAAAAATACGAAGGGACGAGGCTCTTCAACGCTTGGCAACCACTGGGTGCAAAATACATTTTCTCCTTTTGTTGCTCTGTTTAAGCACAACCAACAGTTCGAAAGACGCAACCAAGTGATTTCAAATATATGGTATCAAATGTATAATGACATTTCTAAAAAAATTGAGACAAAATATGATGCAAATAAGCCTACCGAACGCCAGGATCTAAAAATCGACCTTAATAAAGCAAAACAAGTTCTTGACACACTAAAAGACGGTTCAGATGAAAAGCTTCTATTGAGTTTGATAACAACAATGCCACCATTGCGGAGCGATTATGGAAATATTCTCATTGTAAAAACGAAGAAAATTCCATCGAACCTAAAGGATTCTAATTATTATGATGCTCATAATAAAGAAATTATTTTGAACAAGTATAAAACAGCTCATAAGTATGGTACATTGGCTGTTAAGTTAAGTGATGAAGCTCATAAACAACTGATGCTGTCTCTTAAAATGAAACCACGTAAATTTTTATTTACAAATAAAAGAAATCAACCATTCATTGAGCAATATCCCGTTTACTATGAAAAGGAATTTAATTCTTTCGCAAATACACTATTAAGAAATGTTTTCAAAAATGAAAAAATTTCGTTAACATATTTTCGTCATATATTTATATCAGGTTCCGAGGAAAGTCTTAAAAATTTACCTAATTCCGAAAAAAGAAAGATAGCCGTTTTAATGGGTCATTCATTAATGCAACAGAGTAAATACAAGTGGATATAAACACAAAGCAAACATATCATCTGGATTTGTTCTATCATAACTATATTTGTGACTACAAACTCAATTGATCAATTATAAAAGTTTCTGACAAATTAATTTCACGGACTAGACACCACAAACGATTTACTTCTTTTTCATATTCAATATTTTCTTGAAGAAGTTTAGTCCAATCAAAACGAAAGCCGTATGTCCAGGTGTCAGTGTATGGACGTCCTCTATTTTTTGGATAAAACTCTTTATGAAGAGTCAAATTTTTACGAATTTTTCCATCTTTTTCCATCAATTTTGAAGGAATTACATAGAAATAATCTGTGCCTGCTAAATTCAACCAATAAAAATCGTTGTCATTAATACCATATTGTTGATTTTTATCTTTTCCATCAGCTTTCTCTAAAATAAACGAAAACGAATTTTCATTATTATCACAGTGATTCTTTGCCTTTTCTTGAACTTTTACAAATCCATCAATAATGAAATCAACCGCACAGAAATTGATTTCATCCATATCAAAGACTTTCGAAAAAGTTTCTTGGCGTTTACGTATATATTTGATTTCAAGCTGTTTCTCTTTAGTACATAATAATTCAATATCACTGAATGGTTTTTCAAGTTCCTGATACTTCTCGATATATTCATTAATCTTGGCAACAATATCTTCCTTTTTAACATAATAATCTTTATTAACACCATCATTGTATGTTAAAGATGATTTTGGAATATTTGTTGAATAAGGAGGTATTATGAGAAAATCATCAATTTCTGGATTGGCATTATAACAAATAACAATCATATTCTCATAATAGTTAAATCTTTCATATGTGTTCTTAAATTCATTAGGACAATTGTATCGTGGCATATCAAATCGCGGTATGTCTGCTTTTGATGCTTTCATCTGAATAGACATCCATTTGTCTTCTTGTGTTTCTTTTTTACGACCAGCAAGGTCAACAAAATGCCCTTCACGACCAACTTCTTTTAATTCAAGATTTGAATCATTTGTAATTTCTATTAGTCTTTTAATAGATTTTGCTTCTGTACTGAAATTTGACGTTTCAGGATTAGCCTGACGTTCTTTTGCCCTCTCACCTTTATTTTTTTGACGTTCGCTTGCGGATACAGTAGGATTTTTTGCGTAAGCAAACACCATCATTTTTTCATAATTTTCACCGAATTTGAAATGAAAATATAAAATATCAAATCTAAATTGTTTACCATTCAGTCTAGCTTTTTCAGCCTTAATTATTGCGTTGAATTGTTCTTCTGTCTCTTCAATACAATCTTTACCATATTTATCAATGAATTTTGCGTATGTGATACCATGACCCATTTCAAAAATCTCTACCTCTTGAAATATCAACTGCGTCTTATCTTTATATGTTTTTATGTTTTTATTTTTAATCTTCTTTTTTGACTCCTGTAAGAACGTCCTCATACTTTCTTAAAGTCTTTGTGATAATCTTGATAAGGGACTTGAAAACCTTTCCCTCCTTAGACTCGCCGACGAAGGGAATGTCAATAGCCTCATTAAGTTCTTCGACTAAAGTCTGTTGGAATTCCTTTTTCTCCATGAGGTCGAGTAATAGTTTCATAAGTACCTGTCTTGATTCGTCCATTTGTATACTTACAACATATATAAAAATTCACAAAAAAATTCACACATTTTTCATAATAAGGCTAATGTCAGTGTTTTTATCTATTTTGCGAGCAAAAATACAATTCGATTTTTTCAATTTTTCAATATCTTTTTTGTCAATTTTATAAAAGGTCTTTGGATGCCAAAATTCACGCCCTTTTTGAACGTGTTCTCTGATTTTCAGTTTAATTTTTATTTTCTCTCCATTCGTTTTTGAATTGTCAAACATTTTCCATAATTTATCATAATCTTGTGCCCATTTTTTTTGTCCTTTCAAGTTCCAGTCCACATAGGTGACAGGTCGTTTCATTAAACTATTTTTTGAATTTCGTTTTAAAATTGAAAGTACATGCTCGTCTCCACCCCTTATGTGATTCATAGCAAGAAATGCTGCTCGGTTGTCTAATAATGTTTTAGCATCTTTTTTACATAGAGCAAACCAGCCTGAGTGTTTGAAGAAATGCTTTTCTAAAATTCCGACTTTTTCAAAACGTAAATTATTAGGTTTTCCATCAAGATTACTATTCTTAAAGTATCTTTTGGCATCTTTATCCAAATGTGGTTTATCGTAAAATGTTTTACTCGGAAATTTGATTAATTGCTCATATGCATCTTCACCAGACATTAAAGGGACACATGAATCAGAGAGATACACAAAACGAATTGCATCTTTTGATTCCTTATATGCTGTTTCAAGTAAGATATGATACGCATTAATGAGATGTCCCCATTCAGTTCGTATATTTCTTACAACAGTACCATTTAAAAATGAAGAAGTCTTTGAGCCTTTTTCAGCAACGTGAGTGAAAACATCATATTTGTCGTCATTACCTTTCAAAAATTTATCCCAAATCTTAGGCTGCGAATGTTTGTTTTTTGTCAAAAACAATAATGCAACTTTTGGTTTCGCATTCATAATATATTATATTAAGATTATATTTTTTCTAATTCACTCTTCTTCCAGAAACTTACAAATCCATCAATTACTTTTTCAAACCCAGCTGATTTCAATATAAAGGCAATTTTTTTATAATCACAGTTTTTTGGCACATCTGCCTCATACATAACATTTTTAAGCTGTTTTTCAACAAATTCTTTATTTTCTTCAAAGAAATCACACAAACATCCCTCACAATCAGCAACTAATGTATCAAATTTTAAATCATATTTCTTTTCTATATCAGCGATTGAATATGTTTTAATAGCATCTTTCTTATTTTTTACTTCAACAGTCTTTGACGCGTATCCATTTTTTTCCAAATTTTGTAATTTATTAGAAATGATTCCTGCTAAAATTTTGAATTTCGCTTTATGTGTTTTCTTATTTGCTCTGAGAGCAGTTAAAACGGTTTTGTCAGGTTCAAGGACAACATGATTTCTCGAAATTTCAAGCTTATTGTTGATGACACTTGACACAACTCCATATCGTGCACCAAGTTCTAATACAGTATTATTGGGATTTATATAGTCATTTGCAACATACTGCTCCTCACGTTCTTCCTTAATACTAACAGGTTCACCATTTTCATTAACATAAGGAATTGAATCCAACTCCTTTAATTTAAGATGTTTGCGTTTTGGAAACTTAACATCCTTTTTTGTCCAATCTGTATTCCATATGTTTGTGACCTTATTCTTATTTTTCATTGTCTTCTTCTTTTTGTTTTTATGGTTTTTGCGAGTATGTTTCAGTTTGAATTTATTCATTTATAATATCAATATATAAAAAACATATAAAAACAAAGAACATAAGAATTACAAGCAATCATGAATTTTCTATATTTTTTTACAGCAGTATCATCCGCATTTGCTCCAAATGTGAGAAACGTCCTTTTCCTAAGTAAAAATTATGAGTTTTACCAGACATTCGAAGATGTAATTATCGAGTCTAATATCGATTCAAAAGTTGATTTTAGCGATGATTTTTCAAAGGAAACTATTGACAAAATATTACTGAATCATGAATACGATTATGTTGTTTCACATGATATTAGAATTGATGATAT
>Ga0257110_1001192_pt1 | contig 12262 bp, 9 predicted proteins | sample LP_taG_7_FD_190184 | JGI IMG/M metagenome (GOLD analysis project Ga0257110, IMG submission 190184) | Marine microbial communities from Northeast Subartic Pacific Ocean, Canada - LP_J_2015_P26_10m | ecosystem: Environmental > Aquatic > Marine > Oceanic | place: Canada: Northeast Subartic Pacific... | reverse complement strand
TTATTTTTTGAGCCGATGAGGAGAGCGAGAATGGCGAGCGGAATAACGATGGCAGCGTTCGTGATGCCGGTCTGGACGAGGGAGTTGAGCACGGTTTTTACTGGTCAGAGTGTTCGTCGAGAAGGGCGCGAAGTTTGTTAATTTCGGCAGTTGAAATCCTTTTATTTTCGACGAGATGAGTGATGAGAGGGGTGAAAGAGCCCGCGGTAAGGGTGTCGGCGAGGGACTCCAGTTCATGACCGGCGTAGTCCTGTCGAGTCATGGTGGCTGCAAAAAAGTGAACAGAGTGGGAACGATCGCGAGATAGATATCCTTTTTCCTCGAGACGTTGGAGAAGGCGTTGAACGGTGCCGTGTTGAGGCTTTTGGGCATCCGGGTAAATTTGCTCGCGGATTTCACGAGCAGTAAGGTGGCCGTGTTCCCAGAGCAGGTCCAAGATAGCGAGTTCAGCTTTAGCGATCATATAAGGGTGTTGAGGAGAAAGTTACCATTAGTTGTCGTGAGAATACGACAACTAGTCGTATTGTCAACGATGATTGTAATTTGCTGTTTTGAGTTGATCAAATTTAGCCTTTCCCAAGTTTTAAGGTAGGCCACGATAACGCTCTTGAAACCACTCAGTGAAGAATCAAAAAATCCTTTTTGGAAACGGCTTTTTGCGCCGGGAGGATTTGAGTGGGCCTTTCGAATGCGTAAGGGGGACGCTAAGTCTTTTTTTGCTCAGCAGGATGAAAGTGGTATGCTTTTGTTGAAACGAAGTCGCCAATTGGAAGAGAGCTTTGAGTGTTATTTGGCTTGTACTGAAAAAGGGGAAAAACTAGTGGGAGAGGCATGGGATTTAGCTCTGGAATGGGAGCAGGTTGCTGCGAAGGAACCACGTAATCTCAAATTACTCTCGGAGCAATGGGAGGCTGATTTACTCTTCATGGATCGCCAAACGAGCCAAGTGGCTGCCGGGTCAGTTTGTTTTCCGTCTTCGTGGGATCTTCGACATGCTATCGGTAAGAGGCTTGATGAGGTGCATGGGGTCGTGCCTCGTTTGAATCCGCAGATTGGAGAAATGATCGAGCGGTTTTTGGTAAAGCTGGAGCCAGGCAAATCATATTGTCGAGAGAATTGGAGTTTCACTCGAAGTGATGCCCTTGATTATCATCCAGACCTGAATCGCCAACGTCTCGATGAAACGTTGAGTTTAGACGAAGTCTATTTGCGTATTGAGCATCAGCTTTTCACTGGTCTTTCTGATGGTGTTCTCATGGGGATCCGAATTGAAACGACTCCTTTGAAGGAACTCGCAGAAGATCCTAGCGTCTGGAATACAACGGCTGAAAAGCTGCGAACAATGCCAGATGATGTAGCGCGTTACAAATCGATGGATACTGCTATTCCAACGATCCTCCGAGAAATGAAAGCTTATCGGAGCTTCCAGTAAGAATTACTTGTTGAGAAAGAGATCGCTTTTGACGACGAGATGAACGAGGTCGCGCAGACGATTTTCTTTTTTACCAAGCTCCTCGAGAATGCGGTTTATTTTTCCACGGTCGGTCGCTTCTAGTCTTCGACCAGTCCCGTAGGTAAGGATTTTTTCAGTGAGGCACTGGACAATTTGAGATTCGCGCTCTTTGAGCATCTTCTTGAACTCAATAATATCAGCAATCTTTCTCCCGTTTGTGGTCGTTGATTTGGTATCGATGGGTTCGTTGATACCCCTATAACGGTCACGCCAGCGTCCAACCACATCGAAGTTTTCAAAGGCAAAACCCATGGGGTCGATCTTTGCATGGCAAGAAGAGCAGGATTCGTTTTTGCGATGCAGATCCAAACGTTCGCGAATCGTGACGGCGCCGCGGGTGTCGGTGGGGAGAGGTTCGATATCCGGAGGGGGAGGCGAGGGAGGAGTTCCAAGGATATTTTCGAGAACCCAGGTGCCTCGAATGACAGGCGAGGTGTCGACTCCGTTGGCAGTTGCGGTCATAATTCCTGGCTGGGTAAAAATCCCACCTCGCCGGGGATCGTCAAGTTTGACCTTTCGGAGACGACTACCCCGGATGTCCTCCCGACGATAGATCCACTTACCTAGAACTTGATTCATGTAGGTATAATCAGAATCGATAAATTCCGAAATACGACCATTGGTGTTGAGGATCTCTTCGAAATAAGTTGTGACTTGTTTGAGGAGCATCGGTTCAACTTTAAGGTTCTTGTAAAATTGGAAGTCGCCTCCGGATGGTGGCATTTTCCCTAGCTTATCGAGCCGTAGCCAAGCGGAGGTAAAATGGCGGGTGAATGCGGCGGCTTTGGAATCTTTAAGCATGCGCTTGACCTGCCGGTCGAGTTCCGCAGGATTCTGAAGTTTACCCGCTTTGGCTAGGTCGATGAGTCTCGCGTCCGGCATCGACGACCAGAGGAAGTAACTTAGCCGTGATGCGATTGCGAAGTCATCGAGTGGTCCTGGTCTTTCTTTTAAATAGAGGAATTGCGGTGAGCAAAGAATTGCGGCGTAGCCATCTTGCATGGCTCCAATGAGGGGAGGGAGGCCCTCCTTTTTTTTCTTCCGATTATTCTTCTGTCGTAGGCTTTCGACCGAAAGTTTGGCGTGGTTAGATCCTGGTTCGGTCCATCCGGCTCGAAATCCATTAGGTGATCCAAAAGCAAGATACTCTACACGGATTGCGTGTTGTCCTTCTTCCAGCTTCACTTTCCCTTTTCTGAGTTCCTGCCCGTGAAGTCCGTCGTGTTCGACGACTTTTTGACCGTCGATGAGAATTCGAGCGCCATCATCAGAAGCCATTTCAAAAGTATATTCACCGGCTTTTGGAGCGTTAATCTTCCCCTCGAAGACGATCCCAAAATATTCGTTACGTTTGGCGGCTTTGATATCGAGATAACCTCGAGGAAGCTTTCCTTGGGCGATTGGTTTTAAGCTGTCGAACTTGGGGAGATTACTCCACTTTCCTTCATATACTCGATAAGTAAGATCTTGAATTCCGACCGACATTTCTACTAAGGGATCGACCTGCTGTCGTAGGACAAGTTGGATGAAGGGCTCGATTTCAGCCTCATTGACCGGACGTCGGAAAGCTCGCGTCGCGAAAGATTTGAGGAGTCGCCGAATTTCGACTTCCTGGCCCAAGCCCTTCCCATAAAGTTGGGTATGGCTTTTGGGTGGCCACGTTTCGATGAGAGGTTCTAGGCTAAGACTATGAATGCGCAGGTGGGGGCCGGGGTATTGTCCATTCACTAGAAGCTTCTTCGCCATATCTATGGGCCAAGATTCATGGGCTTCTTTGTCGACCTTTTTGTCGGGACGTTTGGTGAGGAGCTCGGGATGGAATTTTTTCAAGATTCCATCTCCCCGGAAAGGACGGGAATTAGGACCATTTTCCCAGCCAATCCACGGCGTCCAAGTGGGGTCGATCCAGACTTCATGGGAGAAACTGTGTAACTTTCCATCAGATGGAACCGACCAAAGGGCGAGAGGGGTTGAGGTGACGCCCGCGAGTCCTCCGTTCTTGGTATCAGCGATGTTGAGGCAGAGTTGAAAAGGGTCTGGATCTTCTAGCTTTGTGATCTCCTCCCACGGGTGTTGGTTTTGATTGTGTGCCGATGCTTTGATGGTGATTCGATAGCGACTAGGCACTCCAACTCCGCCCCGAAGGTCAGTGGGTGAAAGCCGCCCTTGGACTTCGTAACCTGTCATCATGAGGTCGTAGTCGGGATTCAGTTCACGCGAGGCGGTTTCGATAAGATGGCCTCCTCGTCCCTTGATCAGGTGGCCTGAAAAGCTTCGCCTTTCGATATCGGGTTTCGATTCAAGATGAGTGGCTTCGGCGAGTGTCTCTTCTACCGCATTGAGGGTGAGTTTAAGAAGAAAATCAGACATTACCAATTTGTCTCCTAAATTAAAAAAACCGTCCTCGGCTTCGTCCTCGGGAAAAAAGCGAAGAGGGTCCTTGCCGGTGCGCTCGACACTTCCGTTTCCATTATTATCGATGAGTCGTGAGCCGGCTGCATCGGGGCTATAGTGGGCGCCATTAAGGTAAAAAAGATCGCGCAATGTGTTGCGAAGTTCGTGTCGATTGAGGCGACGTAGCACCGTCTGTCCTCCGGTGCTCCGGGCTTTCTGATAGGCTGCCTTGAGTTCTCCGCTCAGGAGTTCCACGACAGGTTTGACGGTGCTCGCCTCGGGTTGCGGTGCCTTACGGGGAGGCATTTCGCCAAGGTTGAGCTGATCAAGAATCCCCTGCCAGATTTCTAGATTTTCAATCTTTGTAAGATCGTCTCCGAGCGTATCAAATCGAATATCCCCTTTTTGTTTTTTGACGCCGTGGCAGTCATAACAATGAGTTTCAAGAAAGGGTTTTACCTTCTCAAGTGGCCCGCCGAAGAGCCCCCACGGAGTGCAGAGTAAGCCCAGTGAAAAAAATCGTGTTTTCACAGAAAAGAAGGATCAGGCCTTAGATTCGAGATCGCTGAGGGCGCCCGTGCTAGATCCAAAGCGATCAATTTCCAGTCCTGAATTTTGGAGGATGGAGAGAAGGAGATTTGCAGCGGGAACCCGATTAGAATCGTGGTCAGGGTAAACTTTGTGCTCCCCGTGCTTGAATCCGCCACCTGCGACAACAAGGGGAAGGTTTTTCGTCTGATGGGTTCCGGCGGCCATTCCACAGCCGTATAGGATGGAGGTGTGATCGAAGAGAGTGCCACCATTGATCGTGTCTTCCTGCGCTTTGAGGAGATCGATCAGATAAGACATCATTTGAATTTGGTAGCTTTCAATCTTTTTCAAAGCTGCGACGGGGTCGGGTCGTTCTCCGTGGTGGGAAAATCCATGATAACCTCCGTTGAGCCCAAAGTCTCCGTTGGCAAATCCAGATGATAGGGTGATGGCGCGCGTCGAGTCGGTTTGTAAAGCAAGGGCGATAATTTCGATGGTAGCTTTGAGCTGCTCTGCGGTGCCGTTGCCGGGATTGGGTTCTGGAACATCGGTTTTGGGCTTGGGCCGGTTGATCCAAGGTTCCTGTTGTACGATTTTCTTTTCGAGGGTGCGGACGGAGTCGAAATATTCCTCGAGTTTCTCTTGGTCTTGTTTCCCTAGCTCTTTGTTGAGTGTCCTAGCCTGATCTTTTACGACATCGAGGATGCTACTGTGACGTTTGAAATTTTCGGCCGAGCTTGCTTTCTTTTCGGCGGAGTCTTCGAGAAACATCGCGCGGTAGGCGGCGCGGAGATCAATAGAGGGAACTTGGACGCCGGTCCGGGTGAAGCTGAGAAGATTGCGTTCGCGGCATCCTAAAGTTAGTGAAGAAAAACGGGTCGCGGCACCATGATGCTCTGCGAGCTTTTGATCGAGGCTCATATTTCCCTCGGCATAGTTGTGGGCGAGGACAGGGCGAACGCCACTAAGAAGCACGGGGACCCCCTGATGACCGCCAGTGAAACCGTGATCAAGATTTTGGAAAACGGTGAAGTCCTCACGATGCTTCTTCAGAGCTTTGAGGGTTTCCGGAATATCATAGTTTTTACCGGTCTGAGTAGGATCTGGGAAAAAGGCTTTTTGGTAGACGCCATAGTTGTTGGAGAGACAGACAAAGCGCTTGACCGGTTTAATGTTTCGGGTGGCAGCACGTCCGACCGGAATCATCGCCTCAAGCAAGGGTAGTGACATGGCTACGCCAGTGCCCCGAAGCAAGGTACGTCTATCCAACATTTTCCGCATAATCAGAATTAACTCTATTAACTCTAAAAATTCCTTAGATCTTTCAAAAGCAATTATTTTCGGTGACAGTGATTATAGGTCTCGATAGAGAATTCTGACCATTTCCCCGCGAACGGTATTTCCCTAAAAATTTATATGCCAGATTTAGATCAAACCGACCGCCGCCAGTTTCTCCAGAAATCTATCTTGGGTGGGTTGCTTGTTACTTCAACAAGTGAGGTGACCGCTGAAATCGCGCCGGGGGTCAAAGATGCTGAAGTCACCCAGGATGTCGATGTTCTCGTGGTGGGTGGGGGAACGGCTGGAAATATTGCCGCAATTCAGGCGGGGCGTGCAGGAGCGAAAACTTTGATAGTGGAGAGGGGAGCGCAGTTGGGTGGAACAACCACAACGGGCGGGGTTGCCTTTCCTGGTCTTTTTGATGCTTGGGGAAAGCAGGTAATCGCTGGAATCGGTTGGGAACTTGTGAAGGAATGTGTGGAGTTGGATGGCGGGAAATTTCCGGACTTTGCCAAGGTGCCTAAGCGGCATTGGCAAAATCAGGTTTATGTAAATCAATTCTTATTTGCTATTCTGGCAGAAGAGAAGTGCGAGCAGGCCGGAGTGGCGATTGCTTACCATGAATTCCCCCAATCAGTTCAAAAAACCGAGAAGGGTTGGGAAGTGATTTGTGTGGGGTTTGGAACATGTCGACGGATACGGTGTAAACAGATCATCGATTGCACCGGCGGAGCTGAAGTGGTTGGGATGTTGGGTTTGCCTCGTCTCCGTGAGGATGAAACGCAACCTGGATCGATGCTTTATAATTTGGAAGTGGCAAACAATCCTGGGCACCATCAACTCCACCGGCTTTATGTTCACGGCGCTGATTCTACGAATTCACGGACCGTGACGCGCGCCAATCTCACCGGGCGGAAATCGGTTTTGGAAAAAGTAAGGAAGGAAAAGAAGCGCTTAATGCACCTCCAGCCTGAAACAGGATTTCGGGAGAGCTTCCGCATCGTAGGCGAGACCATGATCACTGTGAATGATTACACGAAGGGCCGCCTTTTCGCGGATGCGGTTTCCAATGCCTTCTATCCTGTCGATCTTCATACTAAGAGCGGAGTTAAGCCCAAGCCGTTAAAGCCGGGAACAGTTCCGACGATTCCGCTGAGTGCACTTATTCCCAAGAAGAGCCGTAATATCTTGGTGGCTGGTCGTTGTGTTTCGAGCGACCGCTTGGCAAACTCCGGGCTTCGGGTCCAAGCCTCTTGCATGGGAATGGGACAGGCTGCCGGATTGGCGGCATCGTTAGCGGTGGCACAAAAGACGACACCCCTCGAGGTGCCACTGGAAGAAATTCATCGCGAGTTGAAAAGACACGGTGCGATTGTTCCAGGGAAATGATGAAAATAAGTGATCCCGGAAAAAGTCGGCGCAGGATTACTTCCTTGCTGATTATGCTCACCTTTTTGGTGATGTCAGTGACAGGGGCACTTGCGTTTTTTCGTCCCTTTTCGATCAAGATTGTGGGGCTTCACGCTTTGATGGGATTCGTCTTCATGGCATTTATCGTGGTGCATATCCTTAATAATAGTCGACAGCTGAGAGGGTATTTGAAGAGTCCGAAAATTTGGTTGATAATCGCAGTGATAGTTGGATTAAGCGCACTCTTCTTTTACCAACCAGCTCCGGTAAAAGCAGTTCTGGGACTGAGCCAAAATCTTGGCCCAGCCCTCGATCGATTTGAAGTGAAGGAAGATGGGATGGTTTACCAGTATGCTCCTTCCGATGATTACCAGATGGAACTGACGGTGAAAACTGGATCCAACGTTGATCTAGAAGGTCCGCCTAAGATAGCGATCTGGCTCGAAAATCAAGGCGATTACCATATCAAAACCTTGCTGGGTCCTGATGAGATCGGCGACGAGCTTCCCTATTGGTCATTCAAAAGAAAAGGGTGGGAAAAGGCGAAGGAAGAGGCGGGAAAAGAGGATGGAGTTGATGCTGTTTCGACTCCAACTCCCAACGGTTCTTTTGATCCCGCCGATTATATTTTACCTGCTGATCCTGACACTTCGACACCCTACAAGCTTCTCATTGAGATCAACCAGACTGGTGATGGGCACGGAGATTATGAGGATCAACCTTCACTCGTTTACTCGGTGGAGATCGACAATCTAAGCCCCGTCACCTTCCAGGTTCTCGATCTGGTTGGCTATCCGAAGCGAGAAGATGAGAATGGAAAGGAGGCCTGGGGACTCTACTTTGTTGATGAAAGCTTTGGATCTGCTTTACAGCTTGTTGATAGTGCTCTTCTGCGAATTGATCGATAACAAGAAGAGTGAGTCGGCAAATAACCAATGCCCGACTCAATCTAAAGCGACGGTTCCAACCAAAACTAAAGGCACGGTAATATTTTTTGTATACTATCTTTTAGAACCAGATTCCCAACAGGATGAAATAGCTGTCTGGAATTCTGAGTCATTATCGGGTTTTTAAGCATCGCTCTTTGAGAGCTCTTCCGAACATTTTTTAACCCGGGCGGCATCGCTCGGGTCAAGCGAGCTCATTAGGGGCAGATTGGGGCCGGTCTTGCCAATGTTAGTGGAGGCGACGGCTTCGTGAAGGACTCGGATGGGATTAATTTCATTACGAAGATTTTCAAGCGATTGGAATGTCTTCCGGATGGTCTCGGCGATGTCGAGCTGGCCGTTATTAATGGCGGTGAGCATTTTCTGTGAGAGATCTGGGCGAATACAAACACAGCCGGATGTGAAGCCGTTAATCTGAAAGCGAGTAAGATGGGTAATCGCGGGTTGCTCACCGATCCCGCTGACAATAAGTCGAGGATCGACCACTTCGACGAGTCGTGAGAGATAATCATCTTTCGCAGGATCATCCCGAACGATAGCGTATTTAATCCAAGAAACGAGTCCGTCGTTGACGAGTTGAGCGACGGTTTCTGGTTCGAGGTAGCCTTCAAATTTGAGATAGAGGACGGCGGGCTTCTCCAGGGTTTCAACAAACTTGCGAAAGCCAGTTGCGACGCCGGCATCGGTCGTAAGGCCCTGCATAGGAAGAACCATAACGGTGGGGAAGTTGAAGTTACGAAGGGTGGTAATTTGATCCATCATGGTGCCATAAGCTGGACCAACGGATGGGACAATCAGCGTATTCTCTGCGCTTTCTGTAGAGATGATTTCGAGGGCTTCCGCGTATTCGCTGGGGGCGATGTGATAGAAGTTTGCATTGCCTCCATAAAGAAGCGTGGAGATGCCTCCGGCTTCAATATGACGAATAATTTTTCGGTTCTCCTCGCGGTTGATTTTGAGTTCGGCATCGCGGGCCAAAGGGGGGACCGCGATGACAGAAGAATTGAGTTGCTCGGGAGTGACTGGTGAGGTTTGCATGATATTAAAACTTTAGTGAATACCGGGATCAGGTGTGCAGGAACCATCGTTATGAAGGAAGCGGAAGTCGCAGCCTTCATTGGCTTGGGTGACTTCGTCTTGAAAGAGTTTTCCGTATCCGCGCGAGTAGTGTTTTTCGGGTGGGGTCCAGGAAGCGCCACGTTCGTTCAAGTCTTCCTCGCTGACGTGTAAGGTGATTTTTCGATTAGTAAGATCAAGTTCTACGAGGTCCCCATCTTCGACTAACGCGAGTGGACCACCAATAGCGGCTTCGGGTGAGACGTGAAGAACACAGGTGCCATAAGAAGTACCGGACATGCGGGCGTCGGAGATGCGGAGGATGTCGCGCACTCCTTTTTCAAGAAGGTATTTTGGGATTGGGAGCATACCAGATTCGGGAATTCCAGGAGCGCCGATGGGTCCTGCGTTTTGCATGATGAGGACATGGTTTTCAGTGATACCGAGGGCAGGATCATGAATCCGTTTTTGAACGTCGGGGTAGTCTTTAAAAACGACGGCGGGTCCTTTGTGTTGAAGATACTTTGGCGTGGCAGCCGAGGTCTTTATGACGGCGCCATCGGGAGCTAGGTTGCCGCCTAGGATTGCGGTGCCGCCTTGTTGGGCGATCGGGTTGTTGAGAGTTCGAATCACGTCTTCGTTATAAACTTCCGATCCATCAAGACATTCGCCAAGCGTCTTGCCAAAGATGGTGGGAGTGTCGAGGTGAAGGTGGTCACGAATACGATTCAGAAGAGCGGGAAGTCCTCCAGCATCGAAGAAGTCTGCCATGACGTATTTCCCGGATGGTCGTAGGTTAGCGAGAACGGGAGTTTTTGCTGAAATTTCGTCGAAAAGCTCAAGTGGCAGATCAACGCCGGCGCGCTTCGCAAGTGCGGTAATATGGATGATGGCGTTGGTTGATCCGCCGATCGCCATATCAGCAGTGATGGCGTTTTCGAAGGACTTACGCGTGAGGTATCTGGAAGGTTTGAGATCCTCCCAAACCATTTCAACGATGCGGAGTCCACAAGCTGCGGCCATGCGTGAGTGTGCGGCGTGAACCGCTGGGATGGAAGAGGCTCCAGGTAGAGTCAGTCCCAAGGTTTCGGTGATGGACGTCATAGTCGAAGCGGTGCCCATCGTCATGCAGTGTCCGGGACCGGGAGTGATATGGTCTTCGAAGTCTTCCCAATCTTCGCAGGAAAGATTGCCTGCTCCGCGTTCAGCCCAATATTTCCAGACATCTGACCCCGAGGCTAGAGGTTCGCCACGCCAGGAGGCTCGCATCATGGCCCCGCCGGGCATGAATACAATGGGGATGTCGACCATTATGGCACCCATCAGAAGAGCGGGAACGGTCTTGTCGCAACCACCCATAAGGACGGCTCCATCCACAGGATGGGCACGCAGGGTTTCCTCAACCTCCATCGCGAGCATATTACGATACAGCATGGAGGTGGGCTTCATGAAGGTTTCGCTTAGGCCCATGACCGGCATTTCGACGGGATAACCGCCGGCTTGCCAGATGCCGCGTTTAATTTCTTCCGCGCGCTGTCGGAAATGGGAATGGCAGGGGAGGAGGTCGTTCCAGGTGTTGAGAATGGCAATCACGGGCTTCCCTTTGTATTCCTCGTTGTTGATGCCGAGTTGCTTGTGCCGGGAACGATGGCCGAAGGCACGGAGATCGTCTGGAGCGAAAAAGCGATGTGAGCGAAGTTGGTCGGGTGAGAGGCGGCTCATGTGTCGGTCGAGATTGAAGGAAAGAGCGTGCGGGGGAAAGAGAGGAATTTTTGAATGGCTCGATGAGGGAGGATTGGTGAAGGTGGAGAGATGGGAGCGATTGCAATTTGCTTAGTTGGTTTGGCGGTGGTGATTCTTTCGATTTTATGGCTCCGGCTGCATGCTTTTCTTGGACTATTAATGGGAGCCTTCGCGGTATCGATTCTGACACCTGGGGTAGGTGTGGAGGCGATGAATCGGGTCGCGGAAGGGTTTGGAACGGGCTGCCGGAAGATTGGAATCTTGATCGCGCTTGCCGCAATCATTGGGCAGTGCCTTTTGGTGAGTGGAGCGGCGGAACGAATCGTAAAAGGGTTGCTTTCGCTTTTTGGCGTAAAGCGGGCGCCGCTGGCTTTTCTGGGAAGTGGATTTGTGCTCGGAATCCCAGTGTTTTTCGACACCGTTTTTTATCTTATGCTACCCTTGGTCCGAGCCTTTTCTCGCACGAATCCAAGGGTCTATCTTCTTGCGCTATTAAGTGTCGTGGCGGGGGCGAGTATGGCGCATTCGCTAGTGCCGCCTACCCCGGGGCCTTTGTTAGTAGCGGATCGTCTTGAGGTGAGTTTAGGAGTGTTGATCCCGGCAGGATTGATGCTGGGAGTGGTGACGATTTCGGTGGGGTATGGTTATGCGCGCTGGGCTAACCGAAAGTTTGGAATCACCTATCGCGAGATTGAAGCTCCGGAAATTGAGTTCGAGGGACCGAAAGAATTACCCGGGCTGGGGTGGTCTTTGTTACCGATTCTTCTGCCCTTGGTGCTGATTAGTTTGGGCACCTTTTTAGGGTTGAAGGGCGATCTTCCAGGATGGCTTCAGATCGTGAGTGAAAAAAATATCGCAATGGCATTGGGTGCGGGAATGGCAGTTATATTGGCTGCCAAATATTGCGAATTGAAAAAAGTGATTCACGAGGCGCTATCGAGCGGTGGCGTGATTATTCTGATTACGGCGGCCGGCGCGGCATTTGGAGCCGTTTTGAAAGACACTGGGATTGGCAGCGAGCTTTCGGGGATGGTGGGAAGTGGAGGTGGAGTGCTGCTTCTGGCTTTCGTACTGACAGCTTTGGTTCGTTTTGCGCAAGGCTCGGCAACCGTAGCGATGATCACGGCGGTCGGAATTGTCGCTCCTATAGTTTTGGATGCCGAGTTGGGGTTCCACTCGGTTTATGTAGCGCTTGCGATCGGTTGTGGGTCTAAACCCTTACCATGGATGAATGACAGCGGTTTTTGGATCGTCTCGAAGATGTCTGGTATGAATGAGACGGAAACCTTGAAGACTTTTTCGGTGATGTTGTCCCTGATGGGAGTTGTGGGATTCGCCGTGGTGTGGTTGGCGAGTGTTTTGATTCCGATGGGCTAATGTTTTACGA
>Ga0257110_1001191_pt1 | contig 12263 bp, 6 predicted proteins | sample LP_taG_7_FD_190184 | JGI IMG/M metagenome (GOLD analysis project Ga0257110, IMG submission 190184) | Marine microbial communities from Northeast Subartic Pacific Ocean, Canada - LP_J_2015_P26_10m | ecosystem: Environmental > Aquatic > Marine > Oceanic | place: Canada: Northeast Subartic Pacific... | reverse complement strand
AGAGGCGGTAACAAGTTCAAGTCTACCCAATAGAGCAGATAAGGTAAAGGCTGGAAAGATATATCCAGGGTACGTCGCCTCAACATCATCGACGGGCGTATTCGTGCGATTTTTAGGTTCTCTCACCGGGTTAGCGCCTCCCTCGCAAATACCTGACGGATGTAACGCCACAGATTCGTTCTTTGTCGGTCAAACTGTACAAGCTATGGTCCTTTCGGTGGATGTTGAATGCGTTCCGCCGCGGCTTTCGCTTTCACTTCGGTTGCAAACAACTGCGCAACCTTTATCAGATGCGCCTTTGATTCGCTCATTCTTTGCGGACCTCGAGTTCTTAGATTTCAAAGTTGCTCAAGATCCCAAGGAGGCAGAGAGTTTGTTATCTGAAAAAACAGTACGCATGTTTGAACCTGGATGTGATATCGAAGGCTCGATCAACGAAACGAAGGATTACGGCGTTTTGATCGATATCGATGAAGATGAGAATGCGGTTGGGTTGGTTTCTCCGCATCAAGTGCCGGAAAGCGTAGAAATAGAAGAATTTACCCCCGAGACTCGTTTATCTGGAAGAGTGTTAGACGTTTCTAGACGCGAAGGTGTTATTGATATCGGTAAAGTGAGCGTGGTGACTGAGAAGAATTTATCGAAGAAAAAGAAGAAGAAAGTAAAATCCTCCTCCGCAGCGCTGAAGAAATTGAAAGTAGGTGAGGCAACAGAAGCTATCGTAGAGCTTATTAAAGCTCAGTATGTCATTTTATCTCTTCCAAAGTATTCTGACGCTATTGGATATGCTCCCGTTCACTACTGTAACGTGCGTTTAAACGACGCTTCAGAACGGTTTGAGGTCAATCAGAGAGTGAATGTGGTAATTGCGCAGGTTCCTTCCGCATCTTCTCCTGACGATGTTAAAGGTGACGAGTTCTACAGCAACCGACTTTTACTCACCGTCCCGTACGTGGACACTAATAAATCGAATAGCGGTCCAAAGGTTGGGACTAAATTCCAAGGTGTCGTTTCGGAACTTCAGCCACTCCAAGCGCTTGTTTCGCTTCCAAACAGTAAAAAAGGACGCATTCACATCACCGAGACTGGCGCTTTCGCGAAATCGAAGTTTCCGCTGGAAGAATTATCGCTCGGTTTGACTGTGAACGTTGCTGTTCTTGGCATGGCAGGTGATCGAGGTGGGCTACTAGATCTCACTCTCAGGAGCAGCGCAGACGAAGACAAAGACGACGAAAATGTGAACAAGAATGCAAAGAATGGTAATGACGACTTTGATGCAAAAGCATCATTGAAAAGACCAACTCTACAAACGCTCGAAGTGGGTCAATCAATCCATGCGTACGTCATTTCGGTATTGCCAGACGGTGTTAAAGTGTGCATTCGACCGGAAATAACGGCTTTTGTTCCTCTGATTGAGACTGCGAGCTCGATCAAAGAGCTTAAAAAACCACTCGAGAAGAGATTTTCAAAGGGAGAAAAGATTAAAGCAACAATCGTCAACGTCAACGTTTCTAAGAAGCACGTCGACGTTTCTTTCCGGGATCAAAACTCTGTCAGCGTCGGCGCAAAAGTCTTTGGTATCATTTCGCGATTTAATAAAGGTACTTCTATGATGGTGAGGCTTGGCGCACACGTCACGGGACGGGTTTTCTTAACCGACGTATCCGACGAGTTTCAAGAAAACCCATTTTCCGAAATGAAGGTTGGCAATGTCGTAGAAGTTCGCGTGGTTTCCATGAAATCGAGCGGAGAAGTCGATCTTTCAATGCGACCGTCTTTGTTGAGTAAATCTGGAGAAAAGAAAAAGAAGGTGGCGAATCCCGAGATTAACGACGCCAAGAACCTTGAAGTAGGGAAGGAAGTTTCTGGATACGTCAAATCTGTCGGCAAATCTGGATGCTTCGTTGCGCTTTCGCGTAATGTGGACGCGCTGATAAAGCTCACCAACCTCGCGGATGGCTTCGTCGTAAAACCATCGGTTGAATTCCCAACTGGACGATTGATTCGCGGACGCATCTTGTCCGCCGATGCGAAAACAAATCGAGTCGAGATGTCGCTGCGCGCTTCACAATCCGATTCTAAAACGCCAAACAAAGAAGCAGTCGCATCGTTGAAAGTTGGTGATGTGGTCATGGGAACTGTACGCAGCGTGCAATCTTACGGCGTATTTGTCACTTTAGACGAGTCTGGTATCTCTGGTTTATGTCACATTTCAATGTTTGCGGATATGCATGTGAAGGATGATTTGGCCAACCATGTCCGAGCCGGAGAAAGAGTTCGCGCCAAAATTATGAAAGTAGATTACGAGACGAGTAAAGTTTCTCTTGGCATCAAAGCTTCTGTTTTTGGAGACGACGATGACGACATTGATAACGGTGCACAACGCGAGGGTGATTCAGAAGACGAAGATGAAATGCACGATGATCTTTTACTTTCTGACGACGATGACGAAGACACTACTAATAATAAAGCTGCTAAAATGGACTTGGACGAGCCAGAAGAGGAGGTTGAGAATTTATCCGAGAAAGAGGAAGAATCTGGAAGCGACGAGGAGAACAATGAAGATGATGACGACGACGAAGACGAAGACGATGACGATGATGGCGAAGACAAAGAAGACAACGAAGACGAAAATGACGACAACAACACCGCGACTGAGAAGGAAGAAGATGTTGGTTTCGCCTGGGACGAGGAGGAGAAGGAACAAAAACAAAAACTCAACGCGATGAAACGAACTCGAGAGGAATCCACTCATCTCGAGGAGGGAGAAAATGCCAATAAACTTTCGAAACGCGCGAAGCGTCGCAAAGCTCGTGAGGTTGAGATGGAAATCTTGAGACAAGAGCAACAGTTGCGCGACGAAGGTCGTCTTCCTGAAAGTGCGTCCGAGTACGAAAAGTTGATCTTAGCGTCACCGCTTTCCTCCTTTCTTTGGATTCAATACGTCGCGTTCCAAGTGAGCGTCGGTGCGTACGAGGACGCGCGAGCAGTCGCCGAACGCGCATTAGAGGCAATTCCGGCGCAAGAAGAAGACGAGCGAATGAACATTTGGATCGCTTATTTGAATTTAGAGAACTCGCACGGGTTGCCGAATCCAAAAGAGGCTGTCTCGAGACTATTCAAGCGCGCCGTGAATTTAGCCGATCCAAAGAAACTGTACCTCGTCTTGGTAGACATGTACACGCGCGCGGAACAAATAGAAATTCTTGAAGAAACGCTTAAATTGATCGTGAAGAAGTTTCGCTCCAGTTGTAAAGTATGGCTGACGTACATTCGTCACGTTACGCTCAAAGGCGATGCGGAAGGTTCTAGAAAACTGCTCGACCGCGCGACGACTTCTTTACCAAAACGCAAACACATCAAACTTTTAGTCAAAGTTGCTTTGTTGGAGATGAAAGAAGGAGACCCCGAGCGCGGACGCACAATGTTCGAAGGTATTCTGCGCAATTATCCGAAGAGAACGGACATTTGGTCCGTATATATCGATCAAGAGATTAAGCAAAACATCCCGGAAAGGATTCGAGCTTTGTTTGAACGCGCCACGCACTTGGAGCTGAACGCGCGAAGCATGAAATTTTTGTTCAAGAGGTACTTAGAGTACGAGAGGTCTCATGGGAACACGGAACGAATGACGTACGTGAAGGCGAGAGCGATGGAGTACGTCGAGAGGACGCTGAATAATAATAACGATGAATAAGAAGAAAAGAATACTCTCACTACCTCCATACCACGATACCAGCAAACCTTACGCTCGTTTTTTTGTGCTTGGCAAGTCATAGTTGAGTTGTAATTAAACTCGTTGTGCTTGGAAATTTGCTTCATTTCCTGCTCTCTCTCTCTCTCTTCCGTCTCCCTCTCCTTTTCTAATTTGCATGTTCTGCGTCGAAGCGTCGCTCATTGCGACGACAACGACAACGAACCGGTACAAAATGCCTTCATCGCTCCTTCGTTCGCTACGTCGCGGATATCGCGTCGGTGGTGGTTTCAGTGGAAGAGGAGAAAACGTTCATAGTGTTGTACCTAAAAATTCTGCAACGTCGGCGCTTTTGCTTCTTCTCGACTCAAATTGTCGAGGACAACAAAAAAGGTGTATGAACCGAAGAACGACGATAGCTGCGGCGTCATCGACGCTCGACGCCGACCGTGAAGGCAAAGAAGGAGACGAAGTTCAACGCGGTAAGCAGCCGTCTGTTGGCCGTCCTCGGGAGAATAAAAATAATAGCACTAACAACAACAACAACAACAACAACACCGAGAGCGTGTTTGGGACCGTCGTGACTGCGCAAGCCAACTACTTCCGAGTCGTCGTGAACCGACGACAGATTCCTTCGAAAGAGTTGAACCGCGTGCGCGAACAGTTCGACGCCGCGCGAAAAAGAGCCGAGGAGGCGAAAGCGATGCACGACGTGGAACTTTTGGGCGAGAAACTCCAGAAAATTATCGATATCAACGAAGAAGAAGAAGGAGGAGAAGAAGAAGAAGAGGGAAAAGAAGACAACGTCGAGTTGTTGTGTAACTGTCGAGCGCTTTTGAAAAAGATGAAGCAAAAAGTTTTAGTCGGCGATATCGTCACTTTAGACGCTGAAAAATCTGGGATCGATTGGGTGCAAGGTTCTGGAACGATTTACGACATCGAGAAGAGGAAGAACGAAGGTGGAAACAATTTAGCGATCGCGAACGTCGACGTGACGCTGTTGACGTTTTCGTTGTCGCAGCCGCCGTTGGAAGAGAAGCAGTTGACGCGTTTTTTAGTCGCGTTTGAATACGCGCGCGTGCCGTTTCATTTGGTATTCAACAAGAAGGATTTGATAGAGGAAGAGAGAGTAGAAGAATGGCGAGAGAAGATGCGAAGGTGGGGATACGATCCGAAGTTTGTCTCCGTCGCGACTGGGGATGGTATCGATGAGATCGTGAAAGTTATAGGAAGCGGGAAGACCGTCGCCTTGGCTGGACCTTCGGGGGTTGGGAAATCGAGTTTGATAAATCGCCTTCGCGCGACGAGCGCTTTGGAATCGGCGCTTTCAGTCGAAAAGAGACAACAAAACGATTACGATGAAGATAGAAATAGGAAGGATTCATCCGAAGAAGGCGAGGAGGGGAAGATTACTTTTGTGACGGATTTGGACGTAGAAGGCGGCGGCGGCGGGAAACTAAAGAAAGGCTCGAGATCGGTGGAAAACGAAAAAGCGCGAGAGATTTTAGAATCGGCAGATTTGCAATCGGTGAAACAAGTATCGGCTCGAAGTGGGAGAGGAAAACACACGACTCGACACGTTAGTTTACTTCGCATGAAAGGTGGTAATTTACTCGCCGATACGCCCGGGTTTGGGTATCCGTCTTTAGAGAGTATGGTTGTTAAAGATGTGGCGCTCTGCTTCCCGGAGATTCGAGACGCGATTCAGCGAGCCAAGGAAGAGCGAGATGCACGATGCGCGTTTACCGATTGTACGCACGTCCACGAGCCAGGATGTGTAGTTGGTGATTCAAATTGGACTCAAGAACGATTAGATTTATACATGGAGTTGTTAGAAGAAGTGAAGAAACTTGCGGTAAAAGAGAAAGAGGCGGCGTATAAAAGAGAGACGCACGTGCGAATGAAACAAGCTGCCGGAGGGGCAGATAGAGTAGAGGCAAAACTAGAAACAAAAAGCCATCGAAGGGTAAACAGAAGGACCCATCGCATGGCCACGCGAGACGAGCTTTTAATGAACGAGGAGGAGGAAGAGGAAATAGACGAGGAATTAAACGAGAAATGAAACGAGGAATAAAATTCTTTATTCGCGCGGGACCATCAAAGGAAGAGTTGTAACGTTTTATTTTTCAATATAACACAATGAAAGGCTAAACTTCTCAATACATGTGCTTGATGTCAGGAAAGATAGTATTATTCGATTTACCGCGCCGGTAAATGCAAATTTTGAATATGGTGTATAATATTATGCGTTGTTGTTATCGCGAAGACCAGAAGCCTGACTTTTTCTCCTCCTCTTCCTTGCTGCTAGTGTCGTTGTTTGTGGTGGTGGTGGTGGTCGTCGTCGTATCGACGTCGTACGAGCGTCCGTCCCCGATCGCTCGGGCCAGTTGCATCTGCGCCGATGCCAACTCTTCTCTCGCGATTAATAACTCTTCCAACGCGGACTTTGTCATTTGTTGTTGCTTCGATAACTCCTTCGCGTACAAAACCTTCTCCTTTTGCGTCTCGATCAACTTGGCGGCCAACAACGTTTGGTTCGTTCTCGTCAACTGCGTCGGGCCTCCGTTGAAGCAGTCCTCGACTAAATACGTCGCGTTTTTCGGTAAATCGTTCGCTTCTGGCAACACGAGCAAGTTGTTCGCCCCTTCTTGCCACCTCGTCCCAAATATCGAACGCACGAGATATTTGTAGAAAAAAATTCCACCCGGTTGCAAATCCACCTCGCAACTCCAATGTCCGCCTTCTTTATAGTGCATTGGGATTGCTTTCGCTTCGTCCCAAGCGCCTAACTTCTTGTGAGAACCTAACACGAACAAATTCTCACCCCATTTCGTATCGTATTGAACGCTAAAGTTCACCGGGGTCGATTTTGTTCGAGAACCAATCATATCCAACGCGTCTTTGGAGTACGGGTCGACTTTTAAAATGCTCTGATCGATGGAAATGACGTTGTTATTCACGCTCGAGGAGGACGTTAACTTTTGATCAGCCGCGGAAATAGACTTCAACGCGTTCATTTTCCCTTCCGAGGAGACCATTTTCATGAATTGATCTTTATTGTCATCGTAGTCTTGCGTCGAAGCGTTGATTTTCAAATCTCCTCTCCTCGTTCTTCTCGTCGAAAAGGTGGATTGATTTGAACGAGGAGGACGACTGGGAGCCACAGAAATTTTGTTCGAAGACGGAGAAAACGTCCTCGTTCTCGTCGTCGTCGTCGTCGTTCTCGTCGTCGTCGTTTTCATGAGGACAGAAGAAGATGAAGAGCACGCAATGTGTCGAGGACAGGTGGTCATTTTGATTTTCTCGCGTGCGGAGTGCGCGTGTTGTGTGACGTCTTCTGCGTCTCTCGTTTAACTTTATAGACAGAAACTCTGGATTTTTTCGTTTTCTCTATCTACGATTTTCGTTCAAAACTACGAGTCTTTTCAAAATTTTGGCGGGAAAAATTTTCGCCACACAGTGAGGAAACAAACCAATCGGAGAAAGAAAAAAAAGGAGAGGCACCAAGGCGATGTCGACGAGGACAACAACAACGAGGAAAGCAAACGGTGGCGGCGATACTGTTAAATATTCAATCATCGTTCCGACGTACAACGAAGAGCTAAACATCGCCATGCTTCTCGCCCTCATCGTCGAAGCGATGGAGGAGGGAACAAAAAGGAAGGAAGGAAGAAAAATATCCCCGTCGTCGTCTCCGTCGTACGAAGTCATCGTCGTGGACGACAACTCGCAAGACCAAACGCAACAAACCATTCAAAAGTTACAAAAGATTGAAAAATATCGGGACATTTTGCGTCTGAAACCGAGGAAAGGGAAATTAGGTTTAGGATCGGCATATATTCACGGTTTACAGTTTGCGAGAGGTGAGTTTGTGATTCTCATGGATGCGGATTTGTCGCACAATCCGAAAGCGATTCCTGAATTTATACGAAAACAAGAGGAGGGAGACTACGACGTCGTCACCGGGACGAGATATTTAGCGTCGTCGACGTCGTCATCATCATCAACATCAACAACAACAACAACAACAACAACAATATCATCTAGAATAACGAATAACAGTAGCAGTACTAAATCAAGTCGTAAAAGCAAAATCAAAGAGCAGGAGTGCGGAGTGTACGGTTGGGATACGAGGAGAAAGTTGACTTCCCGAGTCGCAAACTATTTAGCGCACGTGTTGTTGAACCCGGGCGTGTCCGATTTGACTGGATCTTTCCGATTGTACCGGAAAACGACTTTTCAGGCGCTTGTGAGCTCGATGCAGTCCGTGGGGTACGTTTTCCAGATGGAAATTATAGTTCGAGCGAAAAGAGGAGGCTTTAAAGTTGCCGAAGTCCCGATTTCTTTCGTGGACAGAGTGTACGGAAGTTCTAAGTTAGGCGCGAGCGAAATCATAGGATACCTCAAAGGATTAGTCAGTTTGTTCATGAGAGTTTAGTTTAAAATGTCGCCGCTAACACAGCGCTATTAACACTTTTCAAATAAATAGTGGCTGACGAACCATTCGTTCCCGTCTGAATAGTTGAACAACTCCGAACACGACAGGAAAAACAGTCTCCAATACACGTACCATTTCGTCGTTAGATCTTTACCGTACGTTTGAGCGATGATTGGTTCGACTGCTTTTCTGTTCGTATCAAATTTTCTCAACCAGTCCTCGCACGTCTTACTGTAGTGCTTACCGTTTACTCGCCACTGCGTTTTCAAATGCAACTTATTCGTCGTGAAATACGCAAACATGCGTTCGCTCGGCATCGTTCCGCCGGAAAAGAAATATTTACTCATCCAATCCGACTCGTTCTCGGCGATAAAGTGGAACGGATACGTTTTGTGCGCGAAAATGTGTAAAAACATCTTCGCTTCTCCGCCGGATTTCAGCCACTGTTCGCATCGACCAAACAACACCTCGTAATTCTTCATGTGCTCAAAACATTCTATGGATACGATTCTATCGTACGAATTTTTCCCTAAAGGTGGCTTGAAAACGTTCAAATCTTGCGTAATGATTTGCAAGTTTGTAATGTTTCTCTCTCGAGCGCGCAAGTCGATGAACTCTTTCTGCGTCTTACTATTTGACACGGCGGTTATTCGCGAGTTTGGATATTTTTCCGCCAAGAAGAGCGATAAAGAACCCCATCCGCAACCTAACTCTAAAACCTCCTGACCGTCTTTAAACTCGCCCCGTTCGCAATAAAGCTCCATCATCTTCACCTCGGCTTCGTTTAAAGTCCTCCTCGACGTCGACGACAACTCGTACAAACAGCAACTATATTTGAGCTTTGAGCCGAGACAGTGCAAATATAACTCCGTCGGGACTTCGTAGTGTTGCTCGTTCGCTAAATTCGTCTCTACCGCCACGGCTTTGGTTTTTAATCCTCGGATGAAATCCATTTCATACTGCAACTCATCTTCGTTCGATTTAAAGCGTCCTAAACATTTCGTTCGCAAGTTGTACCGAATGCCGGCCCGAAGAATGAAATCGGGAACCAAATTCTTCTCGACCAAGTATTCGAGAAAGATGCGATAGAAGATTTGAAACAGAGCGAGACGGAGCGATTGAAGGACGGAGATGGTGGCGCTTTTTTTCGTCCCCGTTGTTGTTGTTGTTGTTGTTGTTTCCATCGCAGAGAGAAAGAGAGAGAGTGTGAGAGAAAGAGAAACAAGTGCGGGGAATATTCAGACAGGGAAAAAAAGAGAAAAAGGCACCCAAAAACCACCAAAAAGGCACACAAAAACTAAATCCCCTTTCCCTCCACCCATCTTTGTTCTCTCTTTTGGTCTCTCTTTTGTTCTCTCTTTTGTCTTTCAAAGTCAACGAACGCGAACGAACCGAAGTCAACGAACGAAAAGAAGAATAAGAATGAGGGAAGCAGCGTGGCAAAATCGAATCGACGAGTTGGAACAGCTTTTAAGAGAAGCGGAAGAGAAAGTGAACGAACGAGATGCAATTTTTTTAGAAGGAGTACCCACGACGACGACGACGACGACGACGACGACGAGAAAGGAGGAGAGGAAAAGAGCGCAAGAAAGTGGGCGTTATAGAAGCAGCAATAGGAGTAGCAGCAGTAGTATTAGTAGTAGTAACGATGGTAAAAACAACAACAACAGATTAACGGCCGAAGGTCGGCGAAAACTCACCACGTTTGCAGCTAAGTTGAGCGAGTTGTCCTCTGCATCATCAACAACAGCAACAGCAAGTGGCGAAGATATTACGACCGCGATGGTAATAAGAAGCAGAAGTGCGACGATTGAGCAGTTGCGAGTGCGTGGCGAAGCCACGTTACTCAAATTAAAAGCTACGCCAGGTTCAATTGCGCGAGCGGTGACGACGACGACGATAAAGAGCAGAGCGTCCGTTTTACAGCCGAACGAAGAAGAAGAAGAAGCGACGACGCTCTTGCAGTTTCAGCACCAATTGTTGCGAGAACAGGACGAAGAGTTGACGGATTTGTCTAACCACGTCACGAGAACGAAACATATAGCCATAGCAGTCGGTGAGGAGTTAGATTTACACACGCGCTTATTGGATGACTTTGACGACGACGTCGAACACACGGCTGGAAATTTAAAGAGAATAGCATCCTCGGCGCGACGATTGTTTGAACGCATCGGTAAGAGCAACTTCTCGCTTGGGTGTTGTTTAGCCGCGCTCGTTTTCATGCTAATCGTTCTCATCGCGTTGTCCATCTTGAAAGTCGAAGGCAAATTTCATCCAATATTTACTTAGAAGATGGGGAGTCTCAGAGCTAGCGACTGGTGAAGGAGGCATGTGACTTTTAAATTTTAGTGTATTTCTATTAATCAGATAATTCGCCGTAATCGGTGAAACCATCTACTACTGCTTTATCTACATTGATCGGTATCTTTGATGCCGTCGTCGTCTTCGGAGCTTCTGCTAATTTTTCCTTTGCCGCTGCTGCAATTTTGCGTTGCGGTACGCTGCGTTCGATTGTTTGCTTCCAGTCGTTCATTTCGAGCTGCGTGACTAAAATTTCGAAGCACTGGTTCACGGTTAACACAGAGGAACTCTTCATTTGAGGAAAGTCGTTTATAGGAAGCCTCGCGTGTCGAATCCCAAGCGCTTCGGCTTTGTTTAACGTTTTCATCTTGTGTCTATTTCGATCGATGAACCCGCCTATGATGTATATATCGTTTTCGTTGAGAGTTGAAATTTCAAACGGCGAGTCGGCGGTAAGATAGACTAAATCCTTTTTGCGTTTGAAGAATATACTCGCTTCGTTGTCAGTTATCCCTCGTCGTTCAATTTCAAACGGAAGAGAGTTATCGTGCGTATAAATTCCTTGCCAGTTTTCAAAACCGTCTATCTTCTCTCGCAAATCGCGAGAAGTACCTTTTCCGTTCATACTCGTCAAGTGTAATCGCGTCGATATCTTTGCTTTCTTATTCACCGCGTAACAAATTCGCATCTGCTTCACCATCGACTGCTTTTCCGCCGGTGTCATGATGTCGTCAAAATCTAAATCGATAACTATGTTCTGTTTCGCCTTTGCAAACTTCTCCTTCATCTCTTTCTCCTTCTTTTGTACTTCTTTTAGCTTTTCGTTCTTCTTTCGAAAGGCTTCTTTCCGCCACGCTTCTCGCTCGTCTGTGGACATGTTCAATAACATTTCGTTAATCTCTCCTTTTCTTTTTAATCTGTTTGACTTTCGTTCCGTCTTTTCCTTCTCCTTTCGCGAAAGTTTTTCCGCTCTGTTAAAAAGCATTCGCTTCATCTTCTTTCGTTGCCGATGGGAGAGGAGCGCGAACGCCTCCCCTTCTTTATCTCTTTCATCTTCTTTATCTTCTTTTTCCTTCTCTCGTTCTTTTTCCGGCACCGCTGATGCCGTCGATGGCATCGATTCTGTCTCCATCGTCAACGTCTTCTTCTTCTTCGTGACTATGGGATGATTGATGTGGACGATTTTGATGCGGTTGAAAACAATATAACGACCTCTCCCGCAACGCCAGCCGATTATATTAATACGGATGATGTGATAATGTGACATGGTACTAGAAATAAATTTTAAATTAACACTACGGGTACTAACAAAACTTCCACCTATTCTCGCAATTGACGCACGTGACAAACGTGGTCATCGGTTCATCCGCCGACCTCGTTTGCAACTGATAGAAAGTACAGGCTCTTTGTCCGCATTTGCCGCACTTGAACGCCGTCGTTGAAGCCTCTTTCCTTTGGCCCCTCACGGCTTCTGCTTCTGCGTGCTCTCGAATAGACTGATTCGCCGCGCGTCGTTCATCTGAACCTAACTCTTCGCTCGATAAATCGATCAAAGTTGTCGCGTCAATCTCTCTCTTTGCAATCGCTCTCCTCAAATCTGGATTTTTGGGATCCTTCATGTTGAACGCCAGTTGTCGCAACTTTGCTTTGTACTCTTTACCTAAGTCTTTCCATTTTTCACTCATGGCGTCTTCAACTTCTTCCACAATTCGCGCCAGAGAAGTTACGGAGATATCTTCGCAGTTCCCTTCGCAATGCGCTAAGGCTAAGCCGTACGCGATGACGTCGCGGGAACGATCACGAGTCGCGTTGTTCGTTTGCTCTATTTTA
>Ga0257110_1001189_pt1 | contig 12274 bp, 13 predicted proteins | sample LP_taG_7_FD_190184 | JGI IMG/M metagenome (GOLD analysis project Ga0257110, IMG submission 190184) | Marine microbial communities from Northeast Subartic Pacific Ocean, Canada - LP_J_2015_P26_10m | ecosystem: Environmental > Aquatic > Marine > Oceanic | place: Canada: Northeast Subartic Pacific... | reverse complement strand
AATTAAAAGAGACATACCTATAATTTTAAATAGTGTAAATTATGAAGATACATATAGTGGTGATTTTACAACACGAAGAGCTGTAGTTTATACTTTATCATTTACAGCTAAAACATATCTATATGGACCAATGACAAATCAAGGTGTTATTAAAACTGTACAGGCTGACCTTGGTGCTGATACTGACCCAGAATTAACTAGAGAAGAAAGAATTGTAATCACACCTAATCCTACAACTGCTGACGCAGATGATGATTTCGGATTTACAACAACAATATCAACCTTTGCAGACGGTAAACGATATAACCCAAATACGGATACAGATGAGTAAACTAGAAGATAATGTAAATGATATTTTAGGTATAGAAAAAAAAGAAGAAAAGTTTTCTTTAAAAGAGTTTGAACAACCAGCTCCTGTACCTAGAAAAATTGATGATACAAAAGATGATATAGATAATGATTATTCTCATAGTAGAGATAATTATTATAATCTAATAGACAAAGGCAATGCAGCTATTGAAGGTATATTAGATATTGCAAAAGAGGGACAACACCCTAGAGCATATGAAGTTGCAGGTCAATTAATAGGTCAAGTTACAACTACAGTAGATAAACTTCAAGACTTGCAAAAGAAATTAAAAGATTTAAAAGATATACCAAATAAGACCACAGCTAATATAAAAAATGCTTTGTTTGTGGGTTCTACAAATGAATTACAGAAAATGTTAAATAGAAAAAAAGAAGATGATATTATTGAAGGCGATAGTACACAACCTGAAAAAGATAACACTAAAGATAAGTAAAATCTTTTATTTAAGGAATTATATTAAATGAGTGACGCATATCTAGGTAACCCGAATCTTAAAAAAGTCAACACACCTGTTGAGTTTACAAAAGACAACATACTTGAATTTCAAAAGTGTGCTAAAGATCCAATTTACTTTATGGAAAATTACATGAAGATTGTAAGTCTTGATGAAGGACTTGTACCTTTTAAGATGTATGATTTTCAAAAACATATTGTAAAAACTATACATGATAATAGATTTACAATATGCAAATTACCTAGACAAAGTGGTAAATCAACTACTACCGTTTCTTATCTTTTACACTATGCAATATTTAATCCTAATTCTAATATTGCCATACTTGCCAACAAATCTACAACTGCTAGAGATATTTTAGGTAGAGTACAATTAGCATATGAAAATTTACCAAAGTGGTTACAACAAGGTGTAATAAACTGGAATAAAGGTAATATAGAATTAGAAAACAAATCTCAAATAGTGGCGGCTGCAACTTCTTCAAGTGCAATTCGAGGTGGTTCATATAATATAATATTTCTTGATGAGTTTGCTTTCGTACCACCAAATATAGCAGAGATGTTTTTTAGCTCTGTTTATCCTACAATATCATCTGGTACTAAAACTAAAATGATTATTGTATCTACACCTTACGGTATGAATCAGTTTTATAAATTATGGTCAGACGCAGAAAATAAAAGAAATGATTATGTGCCTATTGACGTTCATTGGTCAGAGGTGCCAGGCAGAGATGAAGAATGGAAAGAAAAGACTATTAGAAATACCTCAGCAGAGCAGTTTCAACAAGAGTTTGAATGTGAATTTTTAGGTTCTGTAAATACATTAATTAGTCCATCTAAAATTAAAAATATATCTTTTAAAGCACCAAAAACTTCTAATGCAGGTTTAGATGTATATGAAGACCCTATAAAAGATAGAACATATGTTTGTACTGTTGATGTTGCAAGAGGAGTATTAAAAGATTATTCTGCTTTTATAATATTAGATGTATCACAAATGCCTTTTAAAGTAGTTGCAAAATATCGTAACAATGATATAAAACCTTTATTATTTCCACATACTATTGAAAAGGTTTGTAATGCATATAATCACGCACATGTATTAGTCGAAACAAATGACTTAGGTCAACAAGTTGCAGAGGCATTACAATTTGAATTAGAATATGACAATCTATTAATGACAACAAATAGAGGTCGTGCAGGTCAAATATTAGGTGCCGGATTTAGTGGTAGAGGTTCTGGCTTTGGTGTTAAGATGACTAAACAAATTAAAAAAATAGGTTGTGCTAATATTAAAACATTAATTGAGTCAGATAAAATAGGTATACATGATTTTGATATTGTTCAAGAGATGTCAACTTTTGTAAGAAGAGGTCAATCATGGCAGGCCGAAGAAGGTAATACAGACGATTTAATGATGTGTTTAGTTATATTTGGCTGGTTATCTAATCAACCATTCTTTAAAGAGATGACAGACACAAACGCAAGACAAATGTTGTATGATGAACAACAATCCTTAATTGAACAGGATATGGCGCCTTTTGGCTTCGTAGATGACGGTACACCAGACCATGAAAAGGTGGAAGTTGACGAATACGGAGATGTATGGCATCCTGTCGTAAGAAAAGGACTCTAATTCTAACATCTTATAAATATCAGTAAGGTTGAATTTTGAATATGGGCATAAGAAAACTTATGAGTATTGAATATTTAATAATTAAATTAGCTAATTAAAAGGAGAAACCTAAATGGCATTTCAAGTATCAGCAGGTGTTCTCGTACAGGAAAAAGACCTTACTAGAATTATACCAGCAGTCTCAACTTCTATCGGTGCAGTTGCTATTCAAGCAACTAAAGGACCTTTAGATGAGATTACTAGTATTTCTAGCGAACAAGAATTAGTTTCAACATTTGGAAAACCTAACTCAACAACGTTTGAGGGATTTTTCACTGCTGCTAACTTTTTAGCATATTCTAATTCTTTAAGAGTTGTCCGTGTACAGAATACATCTGTATCAAATGCTACCGAAAGTGGTAGTACATTTGTAATTAAAAATACTCAGCATTATCAAGATAATTATGCCGCTGGACAAGGTTCTGTTGGTTTGTGGGCGGCTAGAACAGCTGGCGCATTTGGAAATTCGTTAAGAATTGACACATGTCCATCTGCTACAGTTTACGAACAAACTGCTAAAACAACTGTTAATGACGCCTCTATGGCAGTCGGAGAAACAGTTGTTACAGTTACATCAGGAACAGGAATTGTTGCAGGCGATATAGTTAACTTTGGTGACAATTTTGAGTACAGAGTTGTTAGTGTATCAACTAATAACTTAAATATAGTTAGAAAAGACGAACCAGCATATTTCGGAACTTCCGATTCTTCAGGTCTACATGCAGTACCAGCTAATGGTGCTAGTGTAAGAAGAAGATGGAGACATTACGATTTATTTGACAAAGCACCAGGAACTTCACCGTTTGCTCAAGCAAATGGAGCTTCAGGTGATGAGTTACATGTTGTTATAATTGACGAAGACGGTGCAATTACAGGAACTAAAGGCGATATTTTAGAAACTTTTGGTGCATTATCAAAAGCTTCAGACGCTTTAACAGCTCAAGGTTCTACTAACTATTATCCAAATGTAATTTACAATCAATCAAACTACATTTACTGGATGGATCACAACGCTGGTGGTTCTAACTGGGGTAGTGCAGCTAGTGGAGTAACTTTTACTAATGTTACTGCTGTAAGTCAAGTATCATTATCAAATGGTGCTGATGGTTCAGTAGCAACTACAGCTCAGAAATTAACTGCTTATACTAAATTTGCTGACGCAGAAACAGTAGAAGTAAGTTTAATTATGTCTGGTAACGGTGACGCTACTCACATTGACAACTTAATTACAATTGCAGAAAATAGAAAAGACGCAGTTGTATTTGCTTCTCCAGAGAGAAGTGATGTTGTTAATATTGCAGACGACAACGCACAAAAGAACAATGTAGTATCATTCTTTAATGGTATTCGTTCAACTTCTTATGCTGTGTTTGATAGTGGTTACAAGTACACATACGACAGATACAATGATGTTTACAGATATGTACCTTTAAACGGTGACATAGCAGGTTTAACAGCAAGAACAGACCTTATAGCAGACAGTTGGTTTTCACCAGCAGGTCTAAACAGAGGTATTGTTAGAGGCGCAGTTAAAATTGCATTTAATCCATCTAAAACACAAAGAGATGAATTATACAGAGCTAGAGTAAATCCTGTGGCAACTTTCCCAGGACAAGGTACTGTATTATTCGGTGACAAAACTGGATTAACTGCTCCTTCAGCATTTGATAGAATCAATGTAAGAAGACTGTTTATCACTTTAGAGAAGGCAATTGCTACTGCTTCTAAATTCCAACTTTTTGAATTCAATGATGAATTTACAAGAGCTAACTTTAGAAACATTGTAGAACCTTTTTTAAGAGAAGTACAAGGTAGACGAGGTATTACAGACTTTTTAGTAGTCTGTGATGAAACTAACAACACAGGTGAAGTAATTGATAGAAATGAATTCATAGCAGAGATTTTTATTAAACCTGCTAGAAGCATTAACTTCATTACTTTACAATTCATAGCAACTAGAACCGGCGTTTCGTTTGACGAAGTGGCTGGCGGCTAAGTTTAGAAATAGGAGAAAAATAAAATGGCAAACATTAATGACTTCAAAGCTAAACTTGCTGGCGGTGGGGCAAGACCCAATCAGTTTAAGGTAACAATGCCTTTTCCTGGTTACGCACAAGTTGGTGGAGAAATAGAAGAACTAGCATTCTTATGTAAGACTACTTCATTACCGGCAATGACAACACCGTCATTTACGGTACCTTTTAGAGGTAGACAAATTAAGATTGCTGGAGATAGAACATTCGCTGATTGGTCTATAACGGTTATCAATGATACAAATTTCAAATTAAGAAACGCATTTGAAAGATGGTCAAATGGTATTAACAACATGACAGACGGAGAAGGATTAACAAATCCTGCTGACTATCAAGTTGACGCATTTGTAGATCAGTTAGATAGAAATGGTGCAACTATCAAGTCGTACACTTTAAGAGGTGCATTTCCGACTGAAATAGCTGCAATTGAGTTGGACTACGGTTCTAATGACGCTATTGAAGAATTTGGCGTAACATTTGGATACCAATACTTTGAAAGTAACACTACTACATAGTATATAAATACCTTGTAGTAACACAAAGGAATATTATTATGGCTGAATTATTTGGATTTTCTATAACTCGTTCTAAAAAAACGGCGGATCCAAAACAAAGCTTTACACAACCTCAAGCGGATGATGGTACACAAACCATCGCCGCTGGGGGTTATTTTGGTCAATACCTCGACATGGAGGGACAGGCCAAAACAGAGCAGGATTTAATCCGAAGATATAGAGAAATCGCTTTACACCCCGAGTGCGACATGGCAATTGAAGATATTGTCAATGAAGCAGTTGTGGCTAATGAACTAAAAGACGCTATTAGGTTGATGTTAGACCAAGTGCCTTTTGGTAATGAAATCAAAAGAAAAATAGAAGAAGAATTCCAAGAAGTATTAAGGTTAATGAACTTTAATACAAAAGGACACGACATCTTTAGAAGATGGTATGTTGATGGTCGTATGTATTACCATAAAGTGATTGACAGAGAATCACCAAGAAAAGGTATTACAGAATTACGATACATTGACCCACGAAAAATTAAGAAAGTTAGAGAAGTTAGAAAGAAAAGACCTGATGGTCCTACACCACATGGTCTTTCTATCATAGATGACTTTCAAGAATACTATTTGTTTAATGAAAAAGGTGTAGCAGGCACAACATCTGGTGGTATTAAGATTGCACCAGACACAATCGCATTTGTGCCTTCAGGAATGATTGATCAAAATAAAAATTTGATACTTTCTTATTTACATAAGGCAATTAAACCTGTAAATCAATTAAGAATGATTGAAGACGCTGCTGTGATTTACAGAATTGCAAGAGCGCCTGAAAGAAGAATATTTAAGATTGATGTAGGTAATTTACCAAAAGTAAAAGCTGAACAATACCTAAGAGATGTGATGGCAAGATATAGAAATAAACTTGTTTATGATGCTTCAACAGGTGAAATCAGAGATGACAGAAACTATATGTCTATGTTAGAAGACTTTTGGTTACCGAGCAGAGAAGGTGGTAGAGGTACAGATATTACTACACTACCTGGCGGACAAAATCTTGGAGAAATTACGGACATTGAATACTTTAGAGCTAAACTATATCGTTCATTGAATGTACCAGCAAGTAGATTAGAAGCGAGTCAAGGTTTCAATCTTGGTAGAAGTACCGAGATTACCAGAGATGAACTTAAATTTACAAAGTTTGTACAAAGATTGAGAAAAAAGTTTACAGAGTTATTTAATGATATATTAAAAACACAATTAATACTTAAAGCCGTTATCACGGAAGAAGATTGGCATTTGTTACGAGATCATGTACAATATGACTTTTTACAAGACGGACACTTTGCAGAATTAAAAGAGTCTGAAATGTTAATGGAAAGATTGAGAGTTGCCGATTCTATGAGAGATTATGTTGGTAAATATTTTTCTGTTGAGTATGTAAGAAAGAATGTATTACGACAAACAGATAGAGAAATTGCTAAAATTGATAACCAAATTAAAAAAGAAATTGATGATGGTATTATTGCTATGCCAGACGCAGGCGAATTTACCAGAGAAATCAAATAGGAGAAATTAAATGAGTGAACATGTAAAAAAATTTGTAGATGATTTACAAAATGGAAAAAATACTGATGCAGGAGAGGCTTTTAAAGACGCATTAAGAGCTAAAGTTGCTGACGGTTTAGATAAACAAAGAGTTGACATTGCGAGTAGAATATTTAATGATGCTTCTACAAACGCACAACCTTTTAGCGATCCAAAACCGACTGTAACTGACCCTAATCCGGAAACAAGTGTTGTTATTGATACACAAGGTCAAGAAGTTGAATTTGTTGATAACGGTAATGAACAACCAACACCAGAGTCAGAGGTTCCAAATGCAGAAAGTCAGCCAACTACTTAAACCAAACGTAGTTGATACAGAAACTTTTAGTCAATTACCACCTAAACATAGAGAGGTGGTAAATGACTTTTTTAGTCAAGTAGATTATGATAATGTTGATGTTGTAAAAGAAGTTGAGGCAACTATAGATAAGGTTGCTGTTAAACATAACGTACAAACAAATGTTGTCTATGATTACATGGACAAAGAATTAGGAGTTTAAATATGGCATATGTAGATATCGCAGGATTAAAAAATACATTTGAGCATTCAGAGGAGTTTAATGACAATTATTGGACAAAAAATGAATGTACTATTACTGCTAATGCTACAACAGCGCCAGACGGTTCTTTAACAGCTTTTAAACTGACAGAAAGTGCAACTGCTAATAAAGGTCACAATATTAGTAAAAATGTAGGAGGTTCTGGTAGTACAAACGGTAACTCGTATAGTGTTTATGTTAAAGCGGATACACGAACTAAATTTATTGTAGGTTTAGGATTTAATGCAGATAGTTTAACAACTAATGCTAAATTTGATTTGACAGCAGAAACAGTTATTAGCACAGGAAATGCTTTTGGTTATCCTAAAATATTTGGACAAATAGTTAAACAAGATAACGGTTGGTATAGATGTATATTACAAGTATCGACTAATGGTGGAGCATTCAATCCTAATTATTATATAGGTCCGATAGACGATACTAATGATAATACTCCTTCAACAGGATCAGGAAGTATTTTTATTTGGGGTGCAATGTGGCAAAAAGAACATGAAACCGTTGTTAATGGTACTAACGCTGGTAGATATGTTTACAGTGGTAATTCTTCAGGTGTTGAAGGCAGTTTATGGCAATATGAGAATAGTGCTACAGCAGCTAATACATATCCTGATTCCGCTGACGGTGCAAACTCAACTGTGTCTGGTGGAATAAGAACACACACAAGACCAGGAACTAATGCTGTTACAAAAACATATTTAAGAACTAGAAAAAAAGGAACTACAGTTGAAAGAGGTGAGTTGTCACATACTTACTTACACGGAGCATAATGACAATAGTATCTACACAATTAGTTGATGATGGTTTCAAAGTAATTAATAAAATTACTGGTGCAAAAAATGAAAATGAAAAATTAATAGAAGTAGATAGTTTAAAAAACTCTACTAACGAATCAGAGATATCAATTGCAAATGCATATTACGAAGTAGAAGGCACAGGCACGGTAACTTTGCAATTTGATAATGAAAAAGAATTGACTATGACGGGTATAGATAATTACGGTTTAAAACCTACAGAAACAAAAATAAAAGGAACAGGCGACATTACAATTACAACTGATACAAATGTAGATAAGTTTAGTTTAATGTTAGAATGTCATAAAGAAACAGGATTTAACAATGGCTGATATAGTAACAACACAAACAATAGCTGATACCTCTGGTGTTAAGTTTGTTGCAAAACTAACAAATTTTTCAGATGGTACTGGTGAAACTTTAGTAAAAAAAATAGATGCTTCAGAGGTTACATTTATGACCGAAGACGCAAACAGAAAGATATCCAGAGTATGGTACTCTATTAACACAGCTAATAATAAGTCTGCTGTTGAGTTAATTTGGGACGGAGATACTAACGCTACTGCTATGTTATTAAGTGGTAATGGTTATTTTGATTTAAGAACTGCTGGTAATGAGATATCAAACAACGCAGGTACACCTACTGGAGACATATTATTATCTACTAAAAATTTTGCTGTAGGTGACAACTATACAATTATTATCGAGTTTAGGTAATAAAACTGTATAAATAGTAAGAGAGAGAAATATGAAACTAATATCGGAAGAAATTCAAAACGCAGAATACTTGGTTGAAGAAACCAATGGTAAAAAATCATACAAAATTAAAGGTGTCTTTCTACAATCAGATATCAAAAATAGAAATGGAAGAATATACGAAAGTGATATTCTTTCAAAAGAAGTAGATAGATATTCAAAAGAATTTATTGATAAAAGAAGAGCATTCGGTGAGTTAGGCCATCCAGATGGTCCAACTGTTAATTTAGAGAGGGTATCACATATGATTACTGCTCTAAAACCAGAAGGCAAAAATTTTATCGGTGAAGCAAAAATCATGGACACACCTTACGGTAAGATTGTAAAAGGTCTTATAGATGAAGGCGCTCAATTAGGAGTATCTTCAAGAGGTATGGGATCCTTGGTTCAAAAAGGTGGTGCTAACTATGTAGGAAAAGATTTCTACTTGGCTACTGCTGCCGACATTGTTGCAGACCCCTCAGCTCCAGACGCTTTCGTAGAAGGCATTATGGAAAACAAAGAGTGGGTATGGGATAATGGTGTCATTAAGGCACAAGATATTGAAGAGTATAAAGAGTATATTCAAGAAGCAAAAAGACTTAAATTAACAGAGGCTAAGGTCACTGTATTTAAATCTTTTCTTGAAAAACTTTAATCTTATAAATATCTATTAATTAGAGAAAAATAACTAGTTATTTTAAAAAAGGAGATTTCTCAAATGGCCGATACAGAAAACAAATTAGCGGCGTTAGAGCAAGAAGCAGTAGCTGAAGCAAGTGCTAATCCACAAGCTGATGCTCCTAAGAAAAATGCTGTAGCGGCTGAACCTTCTCACATTGCGAAAATGAACAATGCTGAAGATTTAGGTCCAGCTGTTGTTAAACCAACAGACAGCAATCCTGACGCAACTAAAAAATCAAAACAAGTTTCTGGCGACGCTCAACAAAAATCGCAAGGTGCTCCTGAGGCAATGCCAAAATTGTCTGGACACAATACGAAATTAGAGAGTGCAGAAGCTGAAGAAGGTTCGGAAGAAATCAAGGAAGGCGAAATGCCTAAAGCCGCTTTAGACGCATTGAAAAAGCATAAAGAAAAGTCGGAAGATAAAGAAGACAAGAAAGATGCTAAAGATGTTGAAGAAGCTGAAGACCATATGGACAAAGACAAGAAACCAATGAAAGCTGGTTACATGTCTTCTAACTACAAAATGAAAAAAGAAGAAGTTGATGAACATATGAATGCTTTAGTCGCTGGACAAGATGACTTATCCGAAGAATTTAAAACTAAAGCTGCAACTGTATTTGAATCAGCAGTAAACTCAAAAGTAAAAGAGATTGCTGAATCAATGGAAGTTGAAGTTCAAAATAATTACGAGCAAGATATTGCAAATGCAAAAGCTGAGTTAACTGAAAAAGTTGATAGCTACTTATCTTATGTCGTTGAAGAGTGGATGAAAGAAAACGAAATCGCTCTTGAAAGAGGCATTAAAGGTGAGATCGCTGAAGACTTTATTAGCGGACTTAAAAAACTTTTTGCTGAGCATTACATTGATGTTCCAGATGAAAGATACAATGTGCTTGAAGATCAAGCATCTAAAATTGAATCTTTAGAAAAGAAACTCAATGAGCAGATTGAAAAAAATGTTGAATTAAACAAGGACAATGCAGACAAGACAAGAAACGAAATCATGTCTGAAGTTGCAAGTGACCTTGCTGATACATCAAAAGAAAAATTTGCTAAACTTGCTGAAGAAATTGAATGGTCAGGTGCTGACTCTTTTAAAACAAAATGTGAAACTATTAAAGAATCATACTTTGGTAAAAAAGAAGAAGTAAAAGATCAACTACATGATGTGGCGGCTGGCGATGAACTTTCTAACGAAGATTTATCAAAAGCAATGGCTGCTTACACTGCCGCTATAAGCAAAACAAAAGATATGAAAATATCTTAGTATAACCGGACAAAGGGAGAAAATTAAAATGTACTTATCCGAAACACACGAAAAAAAATGGCAGCCTGTGTTAGAACACCCTGATTTACCAGAAATCAAGGATTCTTACAGACGAGCCGTTACATCAGTTATCTTGGAAAACCAAGAAAGAGCTGCTAAGGAAGACCAAGCATATTTGTCAGAGGCTGCGCCTGTAAACGCAACCGGTTCAAATGTTTCTAACTGGGATCCAATTTTGATCTCATTAGTTAGAAGAGCTATGCCTAACCTTATCGCTTACGATATCGCTGGTGTTCAACCAATGACTGGTCCGACAGGACTTATATTTGCTATGAGAAGTAGATATACAAATCAAACTGGTGCAGAAGCATTTTTTGACGAATCTGATTCAGATTTCTCAGGAAGAAATGCTGCTGGTTCAGCAACTGGAGGTTTCTCTTCAACTGCTCACGCCGGTACTAATCCAGGTGCTCTAAACGACTCACCATCTGCTGGTGCTTTCACAAAAGGTACAGCAATGACTACAGCGAAAGCTGAGGCATTAGGTGACGCTGCTGGAAACGCTTTTGCTGAAATGGCATTCTCAATTGAGAAATCAACTGTTACTGCTAAATCAAGAGCTCTAAAAGCAGAGTACACAATGGAACTTGCTCAAGACTTAAAAGCAATCCATGGTTTAGACGCTGAAACTGAACTTGCAAATATCTTATCTGCTGAAATCCTTGCGGAAATCAACAGAGAAGTTGTAAGAACAGTTTACACAAACGCAGAGAAAGGTGCTGCTACAAACACAACTACAGCAGGTATCTTTGATTTAGATACAGACTCAAACGGAAGATGGTCTGTTGAAAGATTCAAAGGACTTATGTTCCAACTTGAAAGAGATGCGAACAGAATTGCACAAAGAACAAGAAGAGGAAAAGGTAATATGATTATCTGTTCAGCTGATGTTGCTAGTGCGCTTCAAATGGCTGGTGTTTTAGATTACACACCTGCTCTTAACAACAATTTGAATGTTGATGACACAGGCAATACTTTTGCTGGTGTTCTTAACGGCAGATTCAAAGTATACATTGACCCGTATAGTGCAAACAGCTCAGCAACACAATACTATGTTGTTGGTTACAAAGGTACTTCACCTTATGACGCTGGTATGTTCTATTGTCCATATGTTCCACTACAAATGGTGAGAGCAGTTGGTCAAGATACTTTCCAACCGAAAATTGGCTTCAAGACTAGATATGGTCTTATCGCTAACCCATTCGCTGAAACAGGTGCTATCACAGGTGCTCACTCAGTTGTGGACAACGCTGGTTCTGCTAACGCTAACAGATACTACCAAAGAGTTAAAGTTACTAACTTGATGTAATATTTGTTGAGTTTTCAACAGTAATATTAAAGGGCGCTTCGGCGCCCTTTTTTTTGGCCTTCCTCCAGGATGGATAAATAATAGTATGACAATTACTAATGCATATTCAAGACAACCTACAAAGTTTGACTACGCTTCTCCTACTCAGTTTAAGTTTCAATTACTAAAACTGCCAAAGGTGGAATATTTCTGTACCTCAGTAAATATACCAGGTGTCACACTATCAA
>Ga0257110_1001188_pt1 | contig 12278 bp, 7 predicted proteins | sample LP_taG_7_FD_190184 | JGI IMG/M metagenome (GOLD analysis project Ga0257110, IMG submission 190184) | Marine microbial communities from Northeast Subartic Pacific Ocean, Canada - LP_J_2015_P26_10m | ecosystem: Environmental > Aquatic > Marine > Oceanic | place: Canada: Northeast Subartic Pacific... | reverse complement strand
TCTTCACAAACATTTTAGTTGACACAGACACAAATGCAGATGGAGAGGAAGTATTTGACATGTCTGGCACTATTATAAATGCATTCCTAATAGCCGCCACATACACTGGGGTTAAATCTGCATTTGCAGGATTGTTTGCAGGTGCAATAAAAGGCCCAGTTCAAAGTTTAGGATCCAAATTATCTAGTAAATTATTTGGTGGCAGTGATGTTGGGTCTAAAGCACTTAAGACAGGCGGCAAATTTGGAGCGGGTGCTGTAGGAATGGCCGCATTTGGTTTAGCCGCTACAGGCGTTGGTATTGCAATCTTAGGCATATCAACTGCAATAGAAAAATTAGGTAACATGGACGGTGTAAGCATGATGCAGGGCATGTTTGGCGTTGCAGTAATAGGCGGATTATTAGCCGCCGCAGTTGCCATACCAGCAGTAGGCGTTGCAATAGGTGCCTTTGGCATAGCCGCCGCACCGGCTGTTCCTATTATCTTAGCAGTAGCCGCCGCGATTGCGGCAGTTGGTTTAGCCGCCGCAGGTATTGGTGTAGCCGCAGGTGGTATAAGCATGTTAGTAGACTCGTTTAGTAATACAGCAGAAGAAGAAGCAATGCTGTTAGACAACCAAACAAAAAACATTAAAGAACTTGCTGAAATAGACGCTGGTAAATTACAATCAACTTCACAAGGTATTGATGCTATGGCAAAATCCATGGTAGCATTTGGCAATGCTACAAATGATGGTTGGTTCAGTGGTCCAGATTTAGACGATCAATACAAACAACTAGATATATTTGAAAAGTTTGCCAAGTTAGATGGTCAAGGTTTATTAGACTTTACTAGCGGAATGAACGAATTAATAACTACTTTGCAAGACTTAAATGCTCTTGACACAGCACAAATTTTAAGCCAAGCATCAGCAGTACAAAAATTAAATAATGCTGGCAACAAAGGACTAGGGCAACGATTTATGGACGGCATAGGTAGTATTGCTAACAGATTTTCAGGTTCGCCTGATCCATCAGCCGCCTCATCTAACAATACACCAGGCGAAGAAAACCCAGCTCAGCAACAAGACAAAGACAAGACAATACATGGCTTATTAGTTGATATTGCAAAAAACACTGACAAAACTAAAAAAGCAGTAGTCGAATTACCTAAGCAGATGGCATAGTATTAGATAACTATTAGTATGTCATTGCTAACGGATTTCTCTCAACTTGATACTTCACAATATAAAAGATTTTTTGTAGTCGGCTGTAGTTTTACACACTGGTATTGGCCTACATGGGCAAATATCATAGCAGAGCAAAATCCTCATTTAGAATTTCATTCGTTTGCTAAAGCAGGGCAAGGCAACACATATATCTCTACATTACTCAATCAACTGTATTACACACATAATCTATGCGAAACAGATTTAGTAGGTGTTATGTGGAGCACATTCCACAGATTAGATTATTATACATCAAACGATTCAAATTTAGAGAACTTAGTAAAAGGCACAGACACTAACATTGTAAAAAATCTTAATGAAAATTGGAGAATGCACAGCGACACAATACATCCACAATTAGAATTTGGCAACAAGAAAGAAGGTTATTGTGATAGAGGATTCTTAATAAGAGACCTAGCAATAATAGATAACAGTACCACAGTGATGCAACATGCACCTTACACAGCATTTCAAATGTACTCTGTTGAACCAGAACAGCAACTGAATTACGATATAACATTACTAAACACCGAAAGAGATAACAATGATGTGTTAGAGACATATAGTCATTTAAAGCATCAAATGATAACAAAAACTTCGTTATTCAACGAGATGGATAATAAATTTACTGTGCCTACAGTAACATGGACACCTTCTTGGGAACCGCAAAATTCTTCAAGAAAAGAAGCCGATTTTCATCCGTCGAGCTCGATTAATTGCCAGTTTCTACAGAGCAATGGGTATGCTGTTACACAAGACACCCTGCAACATTGTGCAGAAATAGACGCTAAAATACAGCAAACACAATGGTCTAAGACATTAATAGATGATGATAATCATCACTATGGCGACAAGCAAATGAACTATCCTTGGCCATTGTAGTATTAAGTTCTTCTTGACTAATGATAAATACTGTGTATAATATTTGAATAGAGACTAATTTATGAGTTGGAGAAAACATTTTACACCAGTTGACAATAGTGGCTTACCACTAAATATTCAAGGTCAACAATCGGAAGGAGGCGCAGGAGCGGCTTCTAATCAGTTAGCCAGTTGGTTACCTGAAGTGTATGCAGGGTCACCAAACAGACTTATTCGTTATATGCAATATGATAACATGGATGCTGATTCAGAGATTAATGCGGCACTTGATGTTATTGCAGAGTTTGGAACACAAGAAGACGAATCTTCTGGTCTACCTTTTGCTATTAACTATTCAGAAACACCTAGCGACACAGAAAGTAAAATTATAACCAAAACATTAGAACAATGGTGTAGTTTGAACACTATGTATAAACGTGCTTTTAGAATTTTTCGTAACAGCATTAAATATGGCGATCAGGTTTTTATTAGAGATCCAGAAACATACGAACTATACTGGTGCGATCAAGCAAACATTGAGAAAGTTGTTGTAAACGAAACAGCAGGTAAAAAGATAGAACAGTATTTTGTTAAAAACTTAGATCCTATATTTGAAGAAAAAGTTGCAACAAAAGTTTCTAACTTACATGCAAGACCATATGGTAGTGGACAAGGTATTACAGGTATCATGAGTCCTACTAATCCAACAGCAGGTGGCGGATATTTAACAGGTGCTATCGACGGCGTTGATCAAGGTACTCCAGTTGATGCAAAACATATTGTACATATCAGTTTAACAGAAGGTATGGATAATGCTTGGCCATTTGGTATAAGCATACTAGAACCTATTTTTAAAACTTTTAAACAAAAAGAATTATTAGAAGACTCTATTATTATATACAGAGTTCACAGAGCACCGGAAAGACGTGTGTTCTTTATTGATGTTGGTAATATGCCTCCTCACAAAGCAAGACAATACTTAGAACAAGTTAAGTACGAAGTACAACAAAAACGTGTTCCAGGTAAAAGCAAAGACGGTGGTAGTGTGGCAGATAGTGCCTACAATCCAATGAGCATGTTAGAGGATTATTTCTTTGCACAAACGGCAGAAGGCAGAGGTTCTAAAGTAGATACATTACCAGGTGGTGAGAACTTAGGACAAATAGACGATCTTAGATACTTTAATAACAAACTATTACGTGGATTAAAAATACCAAGCTCATACTTACCTACTGGTCCAGAAGACGGCAGTCAAACATTTAATGACGGTAAAGTAGGTATTGCATATATTCAAGAATACAGATTTGCAAAGTATGTTGAAAGACTACAAAAGCAAGTACAAGAAGATTTAGACAGAGAATTTAAAATGTTCCTCAAGTTTAGAGGAATAGAGATTGATTCGGGTACATTTACTATAGAATTTAATCCGCCAATGAACTTTAGCAGTTTCAGAGACATACAATTACAAACTGAACGAGCACAACTATACAATCAAGTTGCCGCAGTACCTTACATGAGTAATCAGTTTAAAATGAAGAAGTATTTAGGCTTAACTGAAGATGAAATCTTAGAAAATGAAGAGTTATGGCGTCAAGAGAACAATTCAGATAAATATGTTAGTAACCAACCAGAAGGACAACCTGGATTAGGCAACATGGGAATTAGACCAATGCCTACTGATGCTGTTGATTTAGAAGCAGAACCAGATTTATCAGGACTTGACGGGATGGCAGAACCAGGTTCAACTGATGCAGTTGGCGATGCTATAGGAAACTTAGGCGGCGGAGCATTAGGCGGACAACCAGAAGGCGGCATATAATGAGACTAAACGAATTTTATAATCCTAATGAGGACAAATTTACTCAACGTAAAGAAACAGATGTGCGTAAAGGTAAACTGACGCTTCAAGAGTTGAACAAGTTAAGAAAAATTCGTGATATCAGACAAGCAGAACAGATAGAACACAATGAGTTCGTTAGAACCATGTACTCACAACCAGCACAAGAAGGTGCCGGCGGCATAATATAAACTAGTTTTAACTTTTTAAGTAGATTACTAAATAATATTAATATAAATGGCTTTGTAGCCGTTTTTCCTTCAAAAACACACCATTTTCCACGTATATTACACATTCACACTAAGTAGTAAGTGTATTAGGCGTATCTTGCGCCTTATTAAATAAAAAATTTATATTAGGAGGCCACTAATGTCAGAATCAAAAGCAAATCTAGAGCAGATTCTAGAACTACTTTTAGCCGAAGAAAATGAGAAAGCAGAAGAGCTTTTGCATGAGTATGTGGTAGGAAAGGCTCGTAGTGAATACGAGAAAGTTCTTGATGAAGCGGATAGCGAACAAGAAGAAACTGTTGAAGAAGCAGAAGAATCAGAAGAAGAAGCAGTAGAAGAAACTACTGAGACTGAGGAAGAAGCAGTCGAAGAAGAAATCAGTCAGGATCATGACTTTGTAGACGATATTTCAGCAGACGCTGAAGAAGTTGATGCAGAGCAAGAAGGAAGACTAGGCGAAGAAGACGACGAAGAAATGGATGCACCATCAGAAGAAGGTGATATCGAAGATAAAGTCGACGACTTAGAAGCAGAGTTAGAAGATCTTAGAGCTGAATTTGAAAAATTATTAGGCGACGACGATGCAGAAGGCGAAGACGATGCAGAAGAGCTTGATTTAGACGAACCAATGGACATGGAAATGGATATGGAACCAGAAATGGAAGAAGAATCCTTTGACTACGACATTGAAGAGTCAACTGAAGAAGACAGCGAAGTTGTTGAAGAAGCAACTAAACTATCTGATGCAGTAGCGGCACCAAAAGGTGGCGAAGCAGATTCAAATGAATCATCTTTAACTAAAGCACCTAAGCAACCAGCAGTAGCTCTAGCAAAACCAGTTAGTGCAAAAGACGGCGGCGAAGGCAAAAAAGGTGACTCAGCAAAAGACAACACACCTACAGATAACATTAACGTAGACCATAAAAAAGTCTAAATAGATATTACTTAGGAGTAATTTAATATGGCACGAAAACTCTATGAATACTTAGCACCGCAACATGCAGGGCTAAAATTAATGGAATCCGAAGATGGGAAGGACTTGTTTATGCAAGGTCTATTCATTCAGGGTGTAGTAGAGAATCAAAACGGTAGGGTTTATCCTAGAGATGAGATTCAACGTGCTGTAGAGAATGTAAGAACTAGATTAGGCGGAGGAGAAACTGTAATGGGAGAGTTAGATCACCCAGAAGAGTTACAAATCAACCTAGATAGAGTAAGCCATATAATCACAGACATGCATATGGATGGCGATAATGGCATGGGTAAACTTAAAATCATAGAAACACCAATGGGAAACATTGCATCAGCATTGTTGAAGGCGGGAGCAAAATTGGGCGTATCAAGTAGAGGAAGCGGTAATGTTAACGAAAGTGGCAAAGTTTCCGATTTTGATATTGTTACAGTAGACATAGTGGCACAACCTAGTGCTCCGGATGCCTACCCAAAAACAATCTATGAGAGTTTATTCAATATGAGAGGCGGCGAAACTATTTTTAATACGGCGGCCGCTTTAACACACGATAAAAGTGCAGAAAAACACTTAATGAACGAAATGACTCGTTTCATTAAGGAATTAAATACAAAGTAAGTAGGAGACTACTATGGCAGTGAAATTTAACGAGATACTTGAAGGAATGGACCTTTCGGAAGAAGTGGGTACATCTATTCAAGAGGCTTGGGAAAGCAAAATTGTTGAAGCAAGAGAAGAGCTTACTGCGGAACTTAGAGAAGAATTTGCCCAAAGATACGAGCATGACAAAGGTCAGATCGTTGAAGCAATGGACAACTTCATCACTACAAAAGTTGAAGCAGAAGTACTAGAACTTGCAGAAGACAGGAAAGCATTAGCAGACCAACAAGTTAAGTACCGCAAGGCTGTCAGTGAACACGCGAAACTATTAGACAAGTTTGTAACAGAACAAGTCGCTAAGGAAGTAAAAGAACTTAGAGCAGACAGAATTCGTACAAGTGAGCATGTAACAAAATTAGACGATTTTGTTGCAGAACAACTTGCAGAGGAACTTTCAGAGTTCCACGAAGACAAGAAAGCATTAGTTGAGCAGAAAGTCAAAATGGTAAGAGAAGGCAAAAAGCAATTAGCAGAAGCCAAAAAAGATTTCATAAAGAAAGCCGCTCAAAAGGTGGAAGGTGTAGTTAATAAAACAATTACAAATGAAGTCAAATCTTTCCGTGATGATATCACATCAGCTCGTGAGAACGACTTTGGACGTAGAATTTTTGAAGCATTCGCAAATGAGTATGGCGCAAGTTATCTCAACGAAGCAAAAGAAATTAATGCAGTTCAGAAAACATTAGCCGAAATGAAAACTAAACTTGCAGAAGCAGAAGCAAACGCAGAATCGAAAGACGAAGCAGTTGCTTTAACAGAAAGCAAGTTGAAAGTGGCACAAGATTTAATGAATCGTAAAGAAACATTAAATGACCTTATGTCACCATTAGGCAAAGAGAAGAAAGAAATTATGTCAGATTTACTTGAAAGTGTTAAGACAGAGAACTTAGCGAAGCAATTCGATAAGTATCTCCCATCTGTTTTAGATGGCGAAACATTAAGAGTGAAAAAGACTATCACAGAATCAGTAATAAAAGAACACACTGGTGATAAGAAGGTGACTGCTAACGCAGAAGCCAATGACAGCACGGACGGTATTGTAGAACTTGATACTATCCGTAAACTAGCCGGACTTTCAAAATAACAGGAGTAATTTAAAATGGCAAATTTATTTGAAAGCAACTGGTCCGCAACCAAAGAAGCACTTACAGAAGGCCTACAAGGTCAACGTAAGCAAACTATGGACGTGGTACTCGAAAACGCAAAGCGTCAATTGTCAGAGGCCGCAACCGCAGGAGCCACAGGTGCAGGATCCGTAGCAACACTAAACAAGGTAATGTTACCTTTGATCAGAAGGGTTATGCCTTCCGTGATCGCAAATGAACTAGTAGGCGTACAGCCTATGACTGGCCCAGTAGGGCAAATTCACACACTAAGAGTCCGTTATGCGGAAACTGGTGGTGGAGCAACAGCAGGTGACGAGGCTTTAAGTCCTTTCAAACTTGCTAATTCATACGCTGGGTCTCCAGATGCAACAGCATCTGCTGAGGGAACTCCAGGTAAGAAAATGAGCATTCAAATCTTAAAAGAAACTGTTGAAGCGAAGACTAGACGTCTTTCAGCCAGATGGACTTTTGAGGCGGCTCAAGATGCAGAAAGTATGCACGGCGTTGACGTTGAAGCAGAAATTATGCAAGCCTTAGCACAAGAGATTGTTGTTGAAATCGATCAAGAAATTATCGGTTCATTAAGAACTCTTGCAGGTACTGGTACTAACACACTTAACTTCAACTCTTTGAGTGGAACAAGTGTATTTGTTGGTGACAGACATGCGGCATTGGCTATTGAGATCAACAGAGCGGCTAACAGAATCGCGGCTAGAACAAGACGTGGCGCTGGTAACTATGTTGTTGTATCTCCAGAAGCATTGACAATCTTACAAAGTGCGTCAACTTCAACTTTTGCAAGAACAACTGAAGGTTCATTCGAAGCACCTACAAACACTAAGTTTGTTGGTACATTGAATGGTACTGTTAAAGTTTTTGTAGATAACTACGCGGCTGACGGAACAGACATTTTAGTAGGTTACAAAGGTTCATCAGAAACTGATGCTCCAGCGTTCTACTGTCCTTACGTTCCATTAATGAGCACAGGACCTGTAATGGATCCTTCAAGTTTTGAACCAGTAGTAAGTTTCATGACCAGGTATGGTTATAAAGAACTTACAAATACTGCATCATCTCTTGGTAACGCGGCAGACTACGTTGATCATATTACTATGTCCAACGTTGCATTCCAGTAAGCCTTAATAGACTTATTAGAACAGTTTCGTTAGAAACATTAAAAAGCACACTTAGGTGTGCTTTTTTTTGACTGGAATTTCATTTCTCTTCATTATGATAAATAGTTGTTAATAACAATTTTGTTTGAGAGATAATAAATGGCTAATTTTAAACGCACTTACATCAACGCAGATGAGGAACTGGTAGTTCAGGGTAAACTCACGATTGAGGGACAACTGGAACAGAAGGAATTTGTTGAAACAAGTTCTTTTACACAAACTAATTTCGATGGTGATGTACTAGTCGTTAACGCAGATGGTTTTGCAACAGACGGAACTACTGCAACAAACAGTGAACTAAAATTAAGATCAGGCGATGCAAATGCCTCATTACTTTTTAATTCTGTAGCAGGCACATTAACACTCTCAACAAGTCCAGCAATAGCAACCACATTAATAGTTAGCGGTGATGTGTCAGCAACAGACATTACTGCAACTGGTGTTCTTACAGCACCTTCTTTTTCAGGTAATGCAACTTCGGCCACTACAGCAACAACATTAACAACTGGTAGAAACTTTAGTATTATAGGCGATTTATCAGCAAACCCAATTAACTTTAACGGTAGCACAGATGTTGTATTAAATGCAACATTAGATACTGTAAACAGTAATGTAGGCAGTTTTGGTAGTGCTACAACTATACCTACTTTTACAGTTGATGCAAAAGGTTTAACAACAGCGGCATCAAACCAATTAATAGCAATACCGCATACGCAAGTAACAGACTTTAATACTGAGGTAAGAGCATTAGTTTCAGTAACAGACTCTGGAGGCCATGGTAGCCTTACATATAATACTTCAAGTGGCGTTATAACTTATCAAGGACCAACTGATTCAGAAATAAGAGGCTTGTTAAGTGGTAGCACAGGTATAACATATACCAGCGGTACAGGTGCAATAAGTATTACAAATACAGCAGTTACAGGCGCAAGTTATGGTAGTGCTACAGCAATACCAACATTCACTGTAAACTCACAAGGACAATTAACAGCGGCGGCAGATGTAAACATAGCAATACCACATACGCAAGTCACAGACTTTAACGCAGAAGTTAGAGCATTAGTAAGTGTAACAGATGCAGGTGGAGACGGCAGTTTATCATACAACAGTACATCTGGCGTTATTACTTATACAGGGCCAAGTGCCACAGAAGTAAAAGCACACTTTAGTGGTGGTGCCGGAATAACTTTTGATAGTGCGTCAGGACAAATTAGAATTACAAATACAGCCGTAACAGCGGCAAGTTATGGTAGTGCCACAGCAGTACCAACTTATACTGTAAACAGCAAAGGACAATTAGATGCCGCGGCAGATGTTGCCATAGCAATACCAAGTTCACAAATAACAGATTTCAATACTGCCGTTGGTGCAAGAGTAGATGCAGAACTAACTGGTGGTACAGGTATTACATATAGTGGTGGTACTATTGCAATTGATAGTACAGTTGCAACACTAACAGGTTCACAAACACTAACAAACAAAACATTAACTTCTCCAGTAATTTCAAACATTGCCGGTAACTCACAAGTTACAGGTGACTTAAACGTTACTGGTGCATTAAACGTTATTGGTAATTTTAATTCTGCTACACAGACAGATTCATATATTACAACAAAAACATTATACTTGAATGTTGGCGGCGGAGCGGCTCCAAATAATTCAAGAGTGGAAGTTGACAGAACAGGCTCTGGTAGTAATGTTACTATGTTCTGGAACGAAACGTCAGACAGATGGATGTTTAGTAATAACGGATCTACAAACAACAATATGCTTGTTGAAACAGACGTAGAAGGTTTCTTTAGTGCCGTAGATGCAGGTGGTGACGGATCATTTAGTTATAACAATGCAGGTGTATTTACATATACAGGACCAAGTGCCGCAGAAGCAAGAGCTCACATCAGTGTAACTGACACAGGTGGTGACGGCTCATTAGCATATAATTCAGGAACAGGTGTAATTACTTACACAGGTCCAAGTTTAGCAGAAGTACAATCAAGAATAGATAATTCAGCAAGTAATATAAGAGCACATTTTACAGGTGGCACAGCAATAAATTTAAGTAGTGGTACTATATCACTAGGCACAGTACCAGACACAATAACTTTTAACCAAGGCCATGTTAAGTTTAGTAATAACAGTATAGGAATTGGCTCAGGTGCTGGTACATTTAATAGCTCAGAAGCAGAGGCTATTGCAATTGGTAAGTTAGCAGGCTCGGCAACACAACAAGCAGGCGCAGTTGCACTCGGTGGTGAATCAGGAAAAACAAATCAGAAAGATTTAAGTGTTGCAATAGGTTACAAAGCCGGTTTTGAAAATCAAGGTGAAAGAGATATAAGTGGCTCTGGTGGTACAGGTAGTGCTGTGGGCATTGGTACTTATGCAGGATATTCTAATCAAGGCGAGTATGCAGTTGCAATAGGTTCAACTGCTGGGTTAGTACAACAACAAGAACACAGTATTGCAATTGGTAGAATGGCAGGTAACTTGGCCCAAAGTGCATACAGTATTGCAATTGGTGCCGAAGCAGGTAAAACAACTCAAGGCGATTACAGTATTGCTATTGGACACAAAGCAGGTGAAACAACACAGGCATCAGACAGTATTGTACTGAGAGCAGGTGATAGTGCGTTCCCTTATCCGGCGGCCGCAACAGCAGGTGCAACATATATTACACCTCTAAGAAATACAACAACTGATACTGGTAAAGTTGTTATGTACAACGATAGTACATACGAAGTAAGCAGAGTACCAAGTACAGTATTTATTAGCTCTACAGCAAATCAAACAATAACAGGAACTAAGACATTCTCAGATGGACTTATTATTCCAGGAAGTGCTACTGCAACTAATGGTGCAGTATACATCGATAATTCAGCAAATAAGGCATACGTTTATGTTAACGGTTCAGCACAAGAAATTACACCAGCATCAAGTGTTGGTACAGTAGAAGATGTCGGTGCTAGTGGAACAAATTTATATGCAGGTTCTAGAACATCAGGCGCAACAACATACCATGGTATAAAAAGTTTAGCAGGTGGCACAGGCGTAACATTAGCAGAAACAGGCAATGTTGTAACAGTTACCACAGATGCATTTAGATCAGATGCAAACGTAAGAGGGTTATTTAGTGCTGTAGATTCAGCAGGCGATGGTAGTTTCTCTTACAACTCAGGAACAGGACAATTTACATATTCAGGTATTACTGCCGCTCAAGTAAGAGCAAATATGAGTGGTACAGGTTTAATCAGTTATAACAATAGTACAGGTGTTATATCTACTACAGCAGATAACTATGGTAGTTTTACTGTTAGAACAGATTCAGGTTCAGGCCAAGACGAAGCAATTAGCAGTGGCGAATTACTTACATTTGTAGGCGGAACAAACACAACAGTTACTAATGTAGGCAATACAATTACAATTAGAAATGATAATGCCGCAGACATAGAAGCCGTTACAGCAGGCACTGGTATGACAGGTGGAGGAAGCTCAGGTTCTCTTACACTTAACGTAATTGGTGGCTCTGGTATTAATTCAAATGCAGATGATATTGCTGTAGATAGTACAGTTTTAAGAACAACAGGCGGACAAACTATTGCAGGCGTAACTAGAATTAATTCACTAGGAATTAACGGTGCTTTCAGTTTCCCAACAGCAGATGGTAGTGCAAATCAGGTATTAGCAACTGATGGTTCAGGAGGAATAACCTTCAAAGATGTTACTGCTATTGGCGGAACAATTACAGGTGTTACTGCTGGAAATGGTTTATCAGGTGGCGGAGTTTCAGGTACAGTAAGTATTGCTTTAAGTGACTCTCATGTTAGAGGATTAGTTTCAGTAACAGATTCGGGCGGTGGCGGTAGTCTCTCATATAATAATTCAAATGGTGTTATAACTTATCAAGGACCAACCGATTCAGAAATAAGAGGCTTAATTAGTGCCACTGGCGATATATCATACAATAGCACAACAGGTGTAATTAGTTTCACTAATGATGCAGGTGATATCGAAGGTGTCACAGCAGGAACAAATTTAACAGGTGGCGGTACTTCGGGTACAGTTACACTTAATTTAGATACCGGCAATGATATAGACATGCTTGGTAATAAAGTATTGTTTGGTAACATGTATTCAACAGAAGGTGACTTACCAAGTGCTTCAACATACCACGGAATGTTTGCTCATGTACACGGTACAGGAAAAGGATATTTTGCACATAATAACGCATGGA
>Ga0257110_1001185_pt1 | contig 12293 bp, 22 predicted proteins | sample LP_taG_7_FD_190184 | JGI IMG/M metagenome (GOLD analysis project Ga0257110, IMG submission 190184) | Marine microbial communities from Northeast Subartic Pacific Ocean, Canada - LP_J_2015_P26_10m | ecosystem: Environmental > Aquatic > Marine > Oceanic | place: Canada: Northeast Subartic Pacific... | reverse complement strand
CTCGTTTCCACGTTTGATTGTAACATCCCATATATCACCTGGAAATGCTTGTAAAGTAAGTTTCATAACACCAAAACTGTTTTCTATTTTTTCGCCGTTTATTTCTATTAGAATATCACCTTGTAGTAATCCAGCTAATTCACCTACGGTTTTCTTTGGTACTTCTTCACCTTCTTCCAATTCAGGATAGTTAATATATGCCATGTATCTTTCATCTTTTGGCGTATCTTTAACATCTTCTATTTCAAAGGTTGCTAAATTAAAAGGAAACTCTGCATAGGGTACATACCCTTTAGAAGCATAATGTGGGCTCATTATATATTCAAATGATCTTAATGCTTGAGTTGATGATATTGCTACCCCTACTCCATCCCAACCAGGAATTCTTCTACCTGGGCTGTATATAGCCTGTGCTACACCTACTACATCACCTTGTAAGTTTATAATAGGTCCTCCACTATTGCCTTGGTTAATTACTGCGTCAGTTTGTATCATTGCGGCGTAAGGTCTTAACCCAAATCTATTGGCGTGTGTAATATGTCCTTGTGTTGTAGTCCAAGGCATACCCATTCCGTGTCCAATAATAACTACCGGATCGCCTGTGTTGTAATCATCTCTATCAGCAAACTTTAAAGTTTTCCAGTCTTCGTTGTCTTGTTTAGTTATTTTAAGAACACCTATATCAGCTACTTGATCATATCCTACTATTTCAGCATCGTAAGACCAATAATCTTCTGCTGTCTGGACTTTAATTTTTGTATCTTCGCTGTCTATAGCTGATTCAATAACATGATGGTTTGTAATAATATAACCTTCAGTATCAGTTACTTTAATAAAGAATCCTGTACCTCTACCATTAAATGAATTATTTTCAGGTGCTGATTCTTTAACTACATTAACTATAACAATACGAGTATAGTTCTCATATATTACAAATTTTTGACTACGTTCTGTATCAAAGTGTTTTCCATTTAATAAGAATCCATTGATGTGGTACAATGCTTCGCCAAATGTTTTATTGACGTCATATACGTTTCCTATACCTTTATGAATTGATTCTTGGATTGGTCTATAGTATGCAGTGATTACGACTGCAATAGACACTACGATAAGTAGCCTGGCTAGGTTACCTAGAACTTTGTTTACTCGTTTCAACATAAAGTTTACCTTTTCTATGTTAGTATTTACCTTTAAACTTTATGTATTAAAGCTCTGTTTTGTCCATTCACTATAGTAGCGATTGCCCCATCTTATGTCTTCATCCTTCTCATCGTGGTCCCAACTTATTTCGTTAACTGTACATTTAACTTTACCTGCAATGTCATTGATATATTCTTCTGTCCATTTAAAAAAGTCAACCCACTTGGCGTGTTCGTTATCGTGTGTGATGCCAGGGTTACATCTCCAAAATATCTTTCCACCTGGTTTTACTAGATTAACAACATTCATTACTTGTTTATCTATTTCTATTTTATCACCAAAGTTAATACTACCTAATGCTAATATAACATCATATTTTCCTTGATGTTCTTTTAAACTTGCAAATTCGTTAATACCCATCTTTATATCTGCGTTAGGATGATATGGATCTATTCCAAGTAATCTTCCGCCTAGTTTAGGTTTCCATTCATTTTCTCCACAGCCTACATCAAGTATCTTTAATGCTTCTTGTGGCCTTTGATCTTGTATGCTATTAATCTTATCTAATAGTTTTTGTCCTGTTTTACGTGTTTCCCATTTTAATTGTTGTATCCAATATGTCCCTTCTTCTTCAGGATTATCATTTGGTCCAAAATATCTTTCTAGTACTACATCATCTAGCCAATATTGCATTCTCATAAAACTTTTAAAAAGTTCAGGAGTTTTTTCGTTATGTTCAGTAACTTTTATGCCATATCTCATTTCAATGAACTTGGCTAAATCTTGTAGTATTTTTTCGTTTATTCTCATTTTAAATCTCTAATTAATGGAAATATTTCTGCAATAACATCTGCACAGGCACGAGCTATTTCCATATGTTCTTTTTGGGTTCCGTTTGCTCCTCGCAACTCAATATAATGCACCCAACTTCTTAATGTTCCATTTGCATATAATCTACTTGACGTCAATCCTTCTGGCAATACTGCTCTAGCCTGTTCTTTAGCAATGCCGTTTTCAATAGCCCAATTATATACTTCCTTGCAGTTATTTATTACTCCATGTTGCTTTCTTTGCCAATTAGTAATTAATTCTTGATCTTTTATATTTAACTGTAGCTCTGGATTATTTTCAATTTCAATTGAATTTTGCCTATTAGTTAGATCTTGTTTACGTGTTTCTCTAATCTTAAACTGCATTCCTTGTTCATTAACATCTGCATAACGTTGACTAAACTCTTGGAAACTAAAACTACGATGCCTTAGTATCTGTCTAGCTATGTCTCTGGTTGTTTCAATTTCTAAACAAGCACTAACCATTTCTAAAGGCGACCAATGCTTGTGTTTAATCAAATATGATATGAGTTTACTACTAGTCTTTTTATTAATTTGTGCAGTAGGATTACTTACTTTTGCACAGAAAGCAATAAGGTCTTGAGCATTCTCTAGACCCTCTGCTTCAAAATGTTCAGTTGGTTTACTATAACTTACCAAACGGACTTCCATTTTTTTATTCCTCTTCTTCTATATTTAACACTTTTATTTTTAACGTTTTGCCACCACCGTGACTATCTTCAGTTTCTATTTGCATACGATCAACATTAACATCTACATTAAAAATACCATTTGCATCTGATATCTGTAAATTAGATAAATTGTTTAGAGTATCATCTTCTTCTAACTTTTCTTGTAATTCTCTATATCCACATTCAATACCTGCATCGTACATATCTGCACTAAATTTAAATACGTTATATAACGAATCTCTATAGTTATTTTTTTCTTGTATTTCTGCTTTATGCATTCTACTTATTACTGCATAAAATGCTTGTTGTTTATCCTCAAGACTTAAATTATACCACCACTTGGCATTGTCTTTTGGATTGATTTTTATTTTTTTGATTTTTGTTTCCATTTCTATCTTTTCTAGTTGCCTTACAAAACGGCTAAATTCAGTTTCCATAAATTTACTTTCGTTGTTTAATGATCATTAAATTTTTTAATTAATTTAGAAAGATCTAACTTTGGTTTTTGTATTTCACCAATAGTAACTTTATGTGATACTTTCTTTTTCTTAATTTTAATTAAAAATGCTCCTGTATTCTTTGGTTGTCTGATAATAGTTTTACAGTTTGTGTTTGAGTGTACCCAAGCAATTATTTCTTCTGCTATTGCACCGTGTCCTGTTATTATTTCTGTTTCTTTAGTTTCATTATAGTAACAATCAGATATGTGTTTGGTAAATTCTTTCCAAGCATCATGTACTCTATATCCGTGTAAATCTAATTTAATCATAGAGACATTACAAACTCTTTACCACGCCAATTGGCTACGTAAAGGTTACGTTTTAAATGAACGAAATTTAAGGGGACTCCGTGTAGAGCTGTTCGTATTGAGTTTTGAGTGTTTGAAACATAATCAACTTCATATATTTCATCATTGTCAGTACATACAACTTTTAGTTTATCAGTCAGTTCGAAGTTATTAATCTTTGGCATCTAACCAACCTTGGGTTCCTGCTAGTTTAGCAAGAAATGCATCTTTTTCTGTGAATAAAACCATTTTCTTTTTATCTATGTAGTAAGGATACTTCATCTTTCTTAATAGTTGAATTAGATTACCAGCACTAAGAGCCGGAGGGTCAACTGACCATTTATCATATTCTTTACTTAATAGTTTCAAACCTACTTTTGTTAATCTTAAGGTTTGGGTATTTTTAAAAACTGTTTTGATGTGTAACTTTTTATCATCAGTAACAAGGCTCAGAATCTTAGTCTGAATCTTTTGCATTTCTACTGATCGTTTGTCCATCAACTAGTTTTACCACACTAAACTTATCTGTATTAAACTTTTTATTCAGCCTATCCGCTAAATTAAAAGCATGACCGCTATTAGAGAAACTCACCTTCTTATACTTTGGACCTGGATAGTTTACTAACGTATTCATAGTCCGTAGATTGATAGGTTTGTTTTCATAATACACCGCATAAATTGCAACGGCGTCAAGAATTTGTTCACTATTATATTGCTTATCAACTGAGTCAAGTATAATTGTCGGTTTTGGTCTAGCCATTAAATGTTTCTCCTTATTACTTGTATTTACCATACAAGTGTCAAAAAACATCAGTTAATGGCTTATTTTTGTTTGCTTTCGAGTGACTTCCTTACATCTTCTGTTGTTTGTAAGCTCGTACCCATTTGTACGATGCAAGTCATGCCTGTGCTTGTTTGAACCATTAGTAACGTATACTCGCCTGTTATTGCATTCCTAGTAAGTATCATTCCATCAAATGGATCACTAGCAACATACCCAGGTGCTTTATAACCTGACATAATTATATCTTGCCCACGTGCTATTGTGTATGCTCTAACATTTTGCATACTATGGCATTGTAGGGGTCTTTGATGTACTATCCAACCTGTGCTATCCCATAACTGCTCTACTGTATCTTTATCAACTGTACTGTTTTCTTCAGTGTTTTCTTCTGTTGATTGTTCTGCTTCGGGTTTAGCTATATTAGGTGGTGAACTATCCAATAAACTATTTGGATTAATTGTTTCTGCTGATGTCGCACTTGTAGCAAAAAATAATACTATCAGTGATAATATATAACGTCTCATTCTTTTCTAGCCTTCTTTAAGTTTAAATTCATATCCCACTCTGTGAGATAGGGGCCTCGGTGTTCATATTTGTCTAATGTTTCTAATTTAGGACAAAATGCGTGTTGCCACCCCATACCATCATACTTTAAAATATAATAGCCTGCAACAAATATTGTTTTTCCATCTTTAGCTTTTTTAAATAAAGCTCTAGATTCATCTTCTACTTCAAATAGTATAGGAGTATTTGTTGGAAATCCTTTATACTCTTGATTTTCATTAGTAGTTTCTACCACTACTGTTTCTTTAAAACTATCTAAATTTGGAAGTAATTCTTTTGTATTATCGTCTTGATTAAAATATTCAAATCCATTGTCAAGTTTTCTTACTGTACCTACTTTACCGTAGCCACTTTCAACTATCCAATATTTGTCTTTGATTATTTGTTTAATCTTTAACATCTTCAACTTCAATAATCCTGTCTATTCTAAATCCACGCCATCCATTGGCTTTAGTATCCCATACACTTAATACTTCTGGATTAATATTTCTAATTTTCTTTTGACTTAATGGATCTTCTTTTTTAGCTGGTGGTAGAATATCTTCTTGCAATGTGCAAGTCATCTCTCTAAAATCACCATTCAATTTATTAAACTTTACAACTAGTTTACCTTGTTTTAAACGTTCTGTCAAGTCTTGTCTAATTGATTCTATTTCTATATTTTCCATCATTTTTATTTTCTCCACTCTGTTAATTACAAATTCCATTATTTTTTATCCTTACCTGGAAAGCCTTTCCAAAATTCAGTTATTGGATTATCAGGTTCTTCTTCATTAGGTCTTTTGTATGTTGCTATTTTAAATGCAATAAAGAATAGTATAACTGTTATTAATGTTCCGCCTATTCCCATCAGTATTCCGAACTCAGCCGTCATAAATTAAGACACTTGTACTGCAATGTAAATACAAAGACCAAGTATAATTAACTTACCCCAATCTAAATCAAAGTCTGTACCTTCGCCATACCTTTTTCTAAACTCACTAAACTTCATTTTGCAAACTCCTTTAATAAACTATATGTTTGTTTCCAACCGTTAACTTGATAACACTTATCGTTTTTATTTAAACGTGCTATTATAGCATCTTTAAGTGGAGCATCATTGCCTCCAGGTTGCATCATATCACCAAAGAACTTTATATCTACATCTTCAAAATCTTTTATGATCTGTCCTTTGTCTGCTCCTACTTGCATTATATCAATTCCTGTTGATCCTGCTACTTGAGAAATTACACCTTTGTATTCAAATCTTCTATTAAACTTTCTACAGATATAATCTCGTTCATTAGTTTTTTTATCAAATTCTTGATATTCAGCTCTGTCTTTATCATACTGTTCTCTATCTTCTTTAGCAGATTCTGTTCCTCTACCTAGTATGCTAAAATTACATAAGCCTATCCTTTCATCAATGTGTTTACCTATTCGTTTTTTAAAATCAGATTCATCTAACATCTCTTCTAAGAATATTCTTATCTCTTCACTAATTTTCCAATCATTTGAGTATATGCTTTTATTACCTTCATATACATCATTGCCACTACATTGATATGCTTTCTTAGCCATACTATAGTTTACTTCACCTAATTGTTCAACTGTTTTATACTTGTCACTACCAGTAACTATATAAACATTATTGTTGGTACAGAATTCAAAAAAGAATTTTGAAAACTCTGTATCCATCAAGGTTCTACTAGGTGTTAGTGTTCCGTCTACATCAAAAATATATGCTAATGATTTATTCATTTGCTCTCCCATATGCTGAATTTAAGTATTGTGAATGATCTTGTGCTTTATCAGATATTCTTTGCATATCCCACTTGCCACAGAACTTCATAAAATGAATACCTACTTGTGACTTAGGTTGCTTTTGCACTTGTTCAACAATAGCACCATCTAGCTTTTGTTTAATATCTTCTGGTTGTGCATTAAGATCAATCAACTGCATATTACGTTGATAGTCATCAAGTACTCTGTGTTCTACATTCTCATGATCAACCCATCGTTGTAACATAAAGTTATTCCAATTAAAGCCTTTTGCACCTTTATCAGCAAAGGCTTCTAGCATACCTACTTTATTCTTAGTACCTTTTTTACGAGCACCAGGAAATGCACTAAAGATATTATCACTAGTGTCACCTCGTATACACTTCTCAAATAGTAAGTATTCTGGGTCTCCTAGTAACTTAGGTTCTTTAGTTTTCTTATCAATAATAGCTTTACCACTATCATCAAATATGCCATCTATAGTAATTAATTGTCCCATGATACCATTATATTGTGTAACGTTTTCTTTTATCAACTGATAAAAGTCGCTATCGCTACTTACTATACAATGTTTATCATTAGGGTGGTTGTGAATCCAACGTGCAATAAAGTCATCTGCTTCGCACTCTTTATTTTGTAATACTGTACAATTTGTTTTGTCTTTAAAGAACTCTTGTAGTTCATCAAATGCTTCCCAAAACTCTTCATCTTCAGTTTTCTCTTGATCTGTTAAAGCCGACCTTGCTTCAGCTCTGTTACGTTTATAAGGCTCGTATGCATCTTTACGCCAGCTACGTCCTTCTAAGCATAGTACAACGTGTGTGCCTTGTTGCTCACGCCATACTTTGTTAATACTGTTAAAAATAATATGATATGACATACCAATCTTAGTTTTCATATCACTTCCTCTTACAACGTGCCGTGCTCTAAAAAACATATTAGCGGCGTCAACTAGAATATAACTCAACATTCAATTCCTTATAATTTAAGTTTATAGAATCTACGACGTAGATTCATCTTCTGCAATTCCTCTGCATAGTGTAGTAAACCATGCGTCAACTGTTTCATTCTCATCTTTGCCACTATAACCTGCTTCTTCTAGTTTAGTTACAAAGTGTTTATTCCATTCTAATTCAAAGTAACCATCGCCTGGATTCTTTTCATCAAACTTAACTTCTACTACTCTTACAAAAGGTTTGCCTGCGGCTGTTGCTTTTTCTTTATCAGACATTACTTGTTTTCTACTACTGCCTGTTACTAGATCTTTTAGTTTTTTAAACATTTATCATCCTATAAGTTTTACTATTGAATCTTCTGAATATTCTCTAGCACCTTCATCATCACCATCACATTCATGCCTATCTGCAATACGTATGGCTCCTAATGCTTCCATTCGTGCATCTATCTTTTTACCTGCACCACAGAAATTTGTATGAGAACTATCACCTAATGCACATACTGCATATTTTGTTTTACTTAGATCAAGTTCTGCTTTTTCTAGTTCACTATAAAAGTTATCACCATTAGTAGGTACATCACCTTGTCCTGTGCTACTAGAAACAAATACAACGTTTTCCATTGCTTGGAAGTCTTCCATTGAAACATCATTCATTTCAAATATTTCTACGCCTTTATCTTTTACTTTTTCATGTACATCATTTGCAACATCTTCAGCAGTTCCAAACATTGACGCCCATAATATATTTACTTTTACCATCCTATTTTCTCCCACGGTACATCTTTTTTACCAAAATGTCCAAATGTACAATTCTTACTATACATATAATACTTGAATAAATCAAATTTGTCAATGATTCCTTTTGGTGTTAGATCAATATTTTCTCTAATAAACTTTTCAATACTTCTATTGTGTCCATCACTATCAACATATATACTTGTTGGTTCTTTAATACCAATAGCATAACTTAATTGAATACTACACCAATCAGCCATATTATCTGCTACAACGTTTTTTGCTAACCAACGTGCCATATATGCCGCACTTCTATCTACTTTCGTAGGGTCCTTTCCGCTAAAAGCGCCACCACCGTGAGGAGCAAAGCCCCCATATGTATCAACGATAATCTTTCTGCCTGTAACACCAGAATCACCGTCAGGACCGCCGATAACAAAGTTACCGGTTGGATTAAGATGCCATGTAGTATCTTCATCAACTAAATCTCCTAACACTTCTCTACCAGCCAACTCGCATATGTTCTGTGCTTCTTCAATAAGTCCTTCGCCATGTTGACTACTAATAACTACTTGGTCTGCTCTAATAGGTTCGCCGCCTCTATATTCAATGCTTACTTGTGATTTACTATCAGGACCTAGTACGTGTTGTCTTCTTTCTTTAATTACTTTTAGTATTTCGTGTGCATAATATATTGGTGCAGGTAAGTATGCGTCATTGTTATTACAAGCATAACCAAACATAATTCCTTGATCTCCTGCTCCAAAGTCATCTGTACCTAATCCAATATCTGCACTTTGTGAATGTATTTCATTATATATTTTTAACTTATCCCAATGAAACCCATCTTGTTCATATCCTATTTCTTTTACCTTGTTTCTAATAATTTGTTCTACTTCTTCATTGGTTACATTAAAGTTTTTAACTTCTCCTGCAACTGTAACAAGGTTTGTTGTTACTAGAGTTTCTACTGCTACTCTTGTGGTATCATCGCCTGCTTTAAGACCCGCATCAACTAGAGCATCACTAATTTGATCTGCTACCTTGTCTGGGTGCCCATCACTAACACTTTCGCTAGTAAAGACATAATTACCTATATTTGTCATATTATTTTTTTCCTTTATTAAGCATCATTTCTATCATTTGATAGAAACCTGTTTGCCTATTCATTGTTAGCATTTCATCTAACTTCATTTTCTTAAAATCTTCTACAGTGATTTTTTCTGATTCATCTTTAGTCATAGAATTAAAGATATCTACTAAAATATATGCATATCCTCCTGCTATCATAGCATTACTCCATGCTCTAAATTTGTCATCTTCTTTGTCTACAAATAGATCATACTGGCATCTACTTACTCTATTTTCTTCAGTGTGCTTGTTATCACTTAATGGGTTATCGTTTAATTGTTTTCCTAAACTTATTAACCATTGATATACTTCTAAACTATCTATTTCATTTAGTGCCTCTAGATGATCTTTATATTCTTTTATTTTTTCATTGAATGTCATTTGTTTATCTTCCATAGCATCTCCGGGTTTTTCATTGTTTTAATTTCCATAGCATTCCCATATGGATCTGCTATAAACATTGTTTCTTGTTCTAATTCTGTTCCTCCAAACCTTATATAAGGTTCGTCTATATATTTGACCCCATGTTCTGCTAGTCTTTCTTTTAACTTTGCAAATACATCACCATCTAGGTGTACGCCAAAATGCGGTACAGTAACGTTGCCCATGTCAACATTGTGTCTTTTAACTTCTGGTTTCTCAAATTCTTCTGAAGAATGAAGTGTCAGTTCATTTCCCCAAAAATTAATATCTACCCAAGCATCTGGGTACTTAAATTCACTGTTATGTTTTGTACATCCTAACACATTTACATAAAAGTCTAATGCAGTTGATATATTTCCAACCGGTACTGCGTAGTGAAATCTACTGCTCATATTGTTTCTCCTATAAAGTAATAATTAATTAGCCCCATTGCTATCAGTGTTACCAACACACCATTAAGCATAATAAGAGCCCTATCATGCCAAAGCATACCAACCCAAAACCAACCCATGGTTCCAAACAATCCGAACCATAAATCAACTAGTGGTAGAACACCTGTTGCTCTAGCTACTGTTGCTCCTAGAATTAATATACTTGCTGTCCATTTTACATACCAAGATAAATCACCTTTTGGTGTAACTTTTTTAAAAACTCTTGTAGAGTTAAGTTCTTTTATCTTGTCATCTAATTTCTGTTTGTATTCCATTATGTTCCTATAGCATTTCCAAACAAGTATACGTGTACTCTTGCCGCAACATTGTACCCACGTTTAAATGCTCGTTCTGCAACTTTACCAGCACCTGCTGTCTGTTCTTCTTCTCTAGCACCTGTTGGCATAATCCATATTGGCCAGTCAACACCTGCATCTTTAAACTGTTTAATTACTGATTCCATTTCGTCCCATTCTCTATCATCGGGACCTACTACAAACTTCAATTGACCTTTGCTAGATAGTTTTCTATACTCTGCAACTACTTCAGGTTTAATTGCTTTCTCAGGCTTCTCACCTGATACTGTAAATAGTTTAGGACTACAACTAAAAAATATTTCTGTATCAATTCTCTTAACCCATTCCATAAATGGTTCTCTGAGTTTTTGTGTACCATTTGTTTCAAATGTCATTGACTCTGGTAAGTTATTTTGTCTTTCAAGTTCTTCATATATTCCTACTGTAGCCATTTGCCCTGTTAACATTAATGGCTCTCCGCCTGTAATACATAAATGCTGTCTTTGCCCTGTAACCGGATGTAAAAATAATCCATCTGGGTTACTTTCATTTTTTATTATGTCTACAATCTTATTCGCTAATACAGAAGGAGTTTCTTGGCCCATAAGACTTTTAAATTTCTTAGCCCACGTGTAACTACTATCACAACCTTTTTCCCATACAGGCAAGTCTTCAACTCTCTTTACACTTGATACATCAAAGTCTTCAAATGGTAAATCATATGTTTCGGGATTTGTAGGATCACTCTGTCCAAATCCACTACATTGTAAGTTACATAAAAAGAATCTTATCCAGGCAGTTGGTACTCCTGTATAATGTCCTTCGCCTTGAATACTATGAAATATTTCTGAGTAGTAATACTTTTTCTCTTCCATACTATCTATATCCTTTTGCTTTAAATACTAAGAAAAGATCCGTAATCATATTGTCATCACGGATCTTTTTAATTTTGAATTACTGTCTTTGAAATCTAAGTTCAAACACTTTACCGTTTTTATCAGTAAATCTTATTGTACTGTGACTATATACGTTTTGTGTACTTGTACTATATGAAGTACTAGTTTCACAAATTGTTTGTCTTTTATAACCTACAATAGTACTGTTGTTTTTCTGTGCATTATTTTTTCCAACTTTAGAACCAATTATAGCACCAACACCTGTTGCAACTTTACTACCATCGCCACTTCCAATTTTAGATCCAATTACTCCACCAATGATAGCACCTAGTATTTCTGCACCATCTGTATTACCACTTTTGTTTTGATATATTGGAATATCAACATCTCTGCAAGTCTGCACAGGCTGATTAGGTGTTTTAATTACCTTAGTGATGTAATGATCTTTTATGAATGCCTTATCTGTTCGTTCAGGATCAGATGTAAATCCACCTGCACTAGCAGTTGAAGCATACGTTAAAATTATTGCAACTGTTAATGTTACAATATTATTTATTAGTTTTCCCATTTGTAACCTCCTTGATTAATAGGGTTTCATTTACCTTAACAACGTTCTTTATTATACTATGGTTTAGGATATTTGTCAATGCTTTTAGATCTTTAGGAAAACAAGACCCACTATATCCTAGGGTTCCTTGAGAGTTTGGCACTAGCATATGTGTTGATCCTATAGTAGGAAATTTACCTAGTACACTAGATAAAGTGCCATAGTTTACCTCAGGTTGCATTGTATCATATAGTTCATGAAACCATGCTACTTTTGTAGCTAACCAAGCATTATGAACATATTTTATCATACTAGCTG
>Ga0257110_1001183_pt1 | contig 12307 bp, 10 predicted proteins | sample LP_taG_7_FD_190184 | JGI IMG/M metagenome (GOLD analysis project Ga0257110, IMG submission 190184) | Marine microbial communities from Northeast Subartic Pacific Ocean, Canada - LP_J_2015_P26_10m | ecosystem: Environmental > Aquatic > Marine > Oceanic | place: Canada: Northeast Subartic Pacific... | reverse complement strand
GTAGAATCTACCAAGAGAATAATAACCTATTTGGTATGAAGCAGGCTAGAGCCAGGGCTACTACAGCAAAAGGTACTCAACTAGGACATGCTTATTATGATGATTGGAAAGAATCAGTTACAGATTATGCACTTTACCAAGCTGCATACCTTAACAAACTACGTACTGAAAAGAAGTATTTTAATTACTTAGATAGAAACTATGCTGAGGCAAAGAATTACGATAAAAACCTAATGATCATTATAGAAAGAGAAAATCTAAAAGAGTTATTTTTAGACTGATATATACTATAATATCATAAACAAAACTTATTAATATGAAATTAAAAACATTAGAGCAGTTTGAATCAAAAGACCCATGCGAATGTGGTGGAAACTGTGGTTGCGGTGGTAAACCCGTAAACGAAAAATTTAGCTTTAGTAAAAAAGAAGTAGAAATGGCTGCTAGTTTAATAGCATCTGCAATTTCTCAAGCTGATAAAGTTAAAGCAAAAGTACATGACTTAGAATATGATAAAGGACGCGGTGCTGGTTTTGAAATCTCAATCGACGGTGAAAAATATGAAGGTGGAAGCTATGTAGTAAAAGATAACGGAGATGTTGTTAATGCTGCAATCGGTAACTCACATCCAAATGCAGTCTATAATACAATAGGTAATAAAGATATTGCTGATGTTTTTATTAACATGGAAAAGTATGAATCTAATACAGTTACTGAAGCTAAAGATCCATATAAAGAAATTGAAAAGGCAATCAAAGGTATGAAAGGAGTTTCAGCCGATATTAAAGGAGACACTATAATAGTTTCTAATAAAGCAGGAGATGAATTCACATACTCAATGAACGACGCGGATGACGTTGCAGAGTTTATTGCAACAATTGAAGAATCTGTAGTTACTGAATCTAAAGAAATGAGCAAAAAAGAAGTTCGAGATCTTAAAGTAAAGATTAATAATGCAAGAACGATTGGTAAATATTTTACAAAAGATGAAGTAGAATTTTTACAGTCATTATTTGAATCAGAAGTTAATGAAGCTAAGAAGTATAAGTTTAAAGAATTAGCTAAAGCATGGGAATTCGTGTATGGTGAAGATATGGAAGATGAATATGAAGGTTTCTATCAAGAAGTAATTGGTAAACATAAGAATAAAGTTACTAAATCAGATATAGCTGAAATATGGTCAAATGTTTATGGTGAAGATGTTGCTGCTGAATATGGAGGTTTCTTTGATAATCTTAAAGAAAACGTAAATGAGGCTACTAAACTAGAAAAATTTAATAATATAGAAGAAGCTAACGCAGATGGTACTATCTCAGATGACGAAGATGATGCTGTTGAAAATATGCTTGTAGATGTAGAATATATGGTTGATGAATTAGTTAACTATATTAAGGTAGAGACTGAAAAGATCGGAGGTAGTTTTAGATCACCTGGATATGAAGCACAATGCCTTAAACTTGTTAAAGAAACATTTAAGAAACATAAGGTAAAACTATAATGGCATATATAGATAACTTCCAAGACTTTATACAATATCACGCTAATGCAGCTGGTATGACTAGAGAAGAGTACATGGCAATTTTAATGTCTGAAGATAAAAAACCAGGACCAGATCCATATCATAGAGGTTTAGAAGATGGTGAAGTAGAGGATAAAGAAGATCAAATTAAGAAACAAGCAGATATGGACGATGACGATCCAGATGCTTACAAAGAAATGCCTGGTGATAAAGAAGCTAAAGAGAAAGGTGAAGTAAAAACTTCTAAAGCTACTAAGGCCTACAACAAATTATACAAAGAAAGCACACATATTAAAAGTATGAATGAAATGGCAATGGGCTATGATGGACATACTGGACTTTTCTATATAAAAGGAGTGCCTTTCACAGAAGAGAGACTTGAACAAGTCTTAAAGCATTTAAGAACTAAAGTTAAATTAGGTGATTTACCAAAGCAGTTTAGTTATTTTCCAGCAATCCAAGTTGCAGATGATGCAGGTGGTGAAATTGTAACCATAACTTTAGATAAAGCAAAAGAGATTGAGGCTACTTTAAAAAGGTTTAAAGGTAAATTAGCACATGATGGTGATTTTAATGAATCTACAATTACAGAAAAGAGAGAAGATGTAGGTAAATTTAATACTGTTAAGAAAGTAATAAAAGAATTAGGTAGAAGGCCTTCAGAACAAGAACTTGCAACATTTATTACAAAGAACTATTATGATGTCACTGAAGTAGAAAGAGGAGAAGACGATCCATCTGCTAATGATAAAATTGCAGATCTAGTAGCTTTCTTTAAATTCGATATTGATGATTGGTCAATTGCTTGGGTAGATGCTCAAAACGAATCAGTAGTTAATGAAGCTGACGATAAAGAACAAAAATCAACAGATAGAGGTCCTTTAGATGATGATAAAATTAATACTGCACTTAAAACTAAAGCAGAAGAATCTGGAGTGCCGATTGGCATTATCAGAGCTGTAATGAGAAGAGGTCTTGCTGCATGGAAATCAGGTCATAGACCAGGAGCTAACCAACAACAATGGGGTTATGCAAGAGTAAATGCGTTCTTAACTAAAGGCGAAGGTACTTGGGGTAATGCTGATAAAGATCTTGCAAAAGAAGTTAGAGATGGTGGACATGATAAAAAACTGAAGAAGGCATAATGGATTTCAACAATTTTTTAAACGAGAAGAATTTTCAAGTAGTTACTAGTGGACATGCCATTAGATATAGACTATCGTACCAATATGGTAAAGGTGGTTTTTTAGCATTGGCTTCATCTAGTAAAGAGAATGATAAAGAAATAGAAATAGATGATGTGTTTGAATTAGGTAAAGCTATTGAAGATAGTATTAATGCCGAACTTAAAAAACGTAAACAATTATTTACAGTAGAACAAGACCATGGTTACCAAGGAGCAGGATTTTCTTTTTATTTTATCATGGATGATCTAATAAAATTATTAAATAAATAAGATATGAACACGAAATTAAAATCACTTAATAGCTTTATTAATGAAAGCGATGTTTATGATGAACAAACTAGAGAGCTTCTATTTGCTGATAATACTGAATATACATTAAGACAATTTATTAAAATTGCTAAGAAGTCAGTAGAAGGTAAAGAACAATATAAGCGCCAATCTAATTTTGGTAAAGGAATTCTAATGGCAGAATACTTAAGAAAGAATATGCCAGGTGGACTTGCTAACAAAATGAAAGCAACAGTTTATAGAAACGCATGGAATACCGGTGGTAATTTAGATGTTACTATTCGTTTAAACGCAGGAGACCAGAAGGTATTTTATTTTAGTTCTGCTAGTTCAACAAGACAGCCTAGATATTCATTTAGTGATATTTTCAAAGGTACTATAAAACCATCTGATCCAGGAAATCCAATTTACAAAGATTGGGGTATGGGAGTTGTACATGGTTCTTATCAGTCTATTTCTAACTTTGATAAATTCATGGCCGATGTTGTTGGTGTATTTGTAGACTTCGAAAGAGTGAATGGTCAGCCATTTGATTTAAAAGGTGCCATTGCAGCTGAAAAGATTAGAGTAAAGGCAGTTGCCGCTTGGAGAAAGATCGAACCTAAAGTTGAGAAGCAATATGATATTGCTAAAGAAGCTGCAAGAAATGCACATAGAGGAATTAGTATTAGAATGCCTTATATTAGATCTGCTGAAAAGAGAATTTACTATAAGACAGATGAACCAAGAGAGTTAAGACATCCGGATGAGTATGGTGATAACGCTTATGACGTTTTAGACGGAAAAGACTATACTAAATATGAAAAGGCACAGGCTAAGATCTCAGATATAATTGAGGCTTTTTGTAAAAAACATGGCTACGAATTCGTTTGGGCTGCAAGCTGGTAATACATATATAATAAAACTAAAAACTATAAATTATGGCAAAGATATTTTGGATAGCAGAAAAATCAGGAGATTACATGAAAATCTCTGCATTTAATAATAAAAGAAAAGCTGAAGAGAAGGCAATGGAATTATCTTCGAATTTTTCATTTGGAGATACAGAAATACCTAAAGATGGGAATGAAGACGGAGACAATTGGTTCTACTCTGGTATAATAAACGCAAAAGAATGTTTCTTACTTTATAGAAAAAATGGAATGCCTGCAGCTGTAGGTTTTGATAGTGAAGATGAAGCAAGAGAAGAATATCCCGGTGATGGAGCTGGAGCATGTTTCCCAGTTAAATTAAAAGGTGGTATGGGTGAAGTTTACTTATCAAGTGAAGCTGACGCTAATGGTGCTGAACTTTGGGTATTTGAAGACGGTGACATATATGAAAAGAAACAAACAATGAGACACATACCAACATTTGAGTCATTCATTAATAGATAACTCTAACTAACTATAACAAATTAAAGGCTGCCTCTGAGCAGCTTTTTTTGTGAGCAAATGTCAGCCCTACGAGTGGTTTGAGTGCACAAGTCTAAAAGGAACTCCAAGTCTAGGTGGATAGATCAGCGACGATTCCTCAGATTCCTCTGAGGTCAGTGGAAAAAAATTTAGGAGATTTTGTAAAACTGTGTTAGTATGGTGGCCCTTCCAGACAACTGGCCTCGGCTGGCCGCTTGGGCCTGGCCTGACCAGCGAGCCGCTAAGGCAGATAGACGTTAATAACCAGTGATTTCCGCTAAGTACAGATAGGTCACATGGAGGTGCGATGAGGTAACGTAATGATTTGTGCAGACTTCTTGTAACAGAGCTCTGCAACACATAGGTCTCCCCTGGCCTCTGGAGTAACAGTGAGTGGAATTGTCGCCATCAATCTGATTCGTTGAGTAACTACAAGGACTAAATGGTCCCAATTTTCTACCTAACTGGACTGCACCTAATCTGACCAGCGCGCGCGGCCCTAAAGTTTAACCACTCCGGTTGTATTAAACAACCGGTGAGCTAGATATATAGTATAAGAGTATACTAAAATTCGTCGCGTCTATGAAAATAATTAAAACATTTGAACAGTTTCTTGGAGAGGGAATAAATGATCCAGGAATACTTAAGGCATTCTTTATGGCAGGAGGACCAGGTAGTGGTAAATCCTATGTAGCTGGTGAATTATTTAGCCTTCCTAAAGACAGTAGTGCATCTGTATCTTATGACCTAGGTCTTAAACTGGTCAATTCTGATGCAGCATTTGAACTTCTATTAAAGAAGGCCAATATTGACATGGCCGAATTAATGGATATTAAAGATAAAGACCCTGCTGCTTGGCAAGATGCTATGCAAATTAGAGATAAGGCTAAGAAAATTACTAAAGGTACACAAAAAATGTATATCCAAGGTCGTTTAGGCATGGTAATCGATGGTACTGGTAAGAACTATAAGAAAATTGAAGGTCAAGTTAAAGAATTAAGAGAGCTTGGTTATGATTGTTATATGGTGTTTGTCAATACATCTAAAGAGGTTGCGTTAGATCGTAACAATAATAGACCTAGAAAATTACCAGAAGATATGGTATCTCAAATGTGGCAAGAAGTACAGGATAATCTGGGTAAATTTCAGCGTCTTTTTAAGGCAAAACGCTTTGAAATTGTAGATAATTCTAAATATGGAGACACTACACCTACTGATCTAGTAGGTAAAGAGATTAGAAAGTTTATGAAGCAACCTGTTTCTAATTCAATTGGTAGACAGTGGATCCAAGATCAAAAAAATAGTAAAAACTAACATGGAGAAATCTAATGAAATCTTATTAAAAGAGTTAATGGTAGCATTCTCATCGCTAAAACAAAAGATGGAAGACCCTAACTATATTGCTCTTGACAATTCTATTAAATCTATGATGGAAAATCAACGTGATATGAAAGCTGATGTAAAAGATTTAAAGAAGAGGTTACTTAATCCAATAGATGGTGTAATAGTTAATACTAATAAGAATACCGAATTTAGAGAAGGCTATATAAAGTTACAGGAAGAGAGAGATGTATTAGCGGATGATGTTGCACATCTTAAAAGATGGAAGCAAATGTATATTAAAATATTTTGGACATTGTTTACTGGTGCAATTGGTGTAGCAACTTTCTTAATAGGTGAATCAATAATAAATAGATAGTATGATATTTGATAGAATAAGTCTTCTTAATTCGTATGGTGTATTACAAGCTGCACAAAGAAGTGAAGGTAGAGTAGGTAAAATACTATTTAATAGAACAGCATTTTATGGAACTAAAACCAATATTAGATTTGAAAGCCTAGTTGAGCTAGCGAATTACATACAACAAAATCATGCATTTCAAATTTTTGATCCAGCATGTGTTTGTGGTACTTGCGATGAATCAATTTGGAAACTATTAAGTTTTTCAGTAGAATTACCTGGTAGAAGATTTGTTACATACGTTAATAATATGAGAGGGGCATTCGAATCCGGTGATGGAGCAAGAATGAACAAGAAGACTATTGATATTATTGCAAAAGACTTTGCTGCAGACAGAAGGCTAGGTACTATTAAAGATAATTTTGAATGTCATGGTTATATTCAAAACCAAGGTAGATATGTAACTCCTTGTGAATATGTAGATATGATTACTAATTCTTACTATGATGAGTTAATTAAACAATACATGCTTACTAGAAACTCTTATGGTTTAAGTAGATCAGAAGTGTTTATTGATAGATGCCATGAGGGCGAAATTGTTGACAAACACGTTTGGGCAACGACAACTGCCGCAACAACAACAGTATTACCAACAACGACGATAGAAACATTTAAGGCTGAAACTACATTTACTAACCAGGCAATGGGAACAGGAGTACTTGGGAACGGTTTTCAAGATGATACTAATATTTTAAACCTTGGAGATAGAACACATAGTGTTACTATTAGAAAAAATGCTAGTAATTTCCAAAGTATTAAACAATTAACGTATTCTATTAGTGGAAATGCGGGATCTGGAATCTCTGGATCAGTGGTTATTGCAGCAGATGGATCTACTCAGTCATTTGGGAACATCGATGTTAATATTTTCTTGTTAAATGGCGAAATTGTACTAGGAATTACACATAATATTGTGCAAAGTGACTCAACAGTCGCGCTTCTTGTTAAACTAAATTCAGAATACGTCGGAGGAGACGTCGCCCTGTCATAAAATTAAAGATATATATAAAAAATAGAGCCTTATAGATGCATTTTGATAAAATAGAAGATTACGATTTTGATCACGGATTGAGTTTTAATACTCAAACTGGCGAGTATCATTCGTTAAACCCACATGATTTAGGTAGACCTCTTTCTCATATAGAGATGGATTACAACTTAATGTATCAAAAACAGACCTTAAATGGTTGGAGAATCGCGGGATCTAACGCTGATTTAACATTAAATGCTACAGATTTAGGTAAAGTTTTAGCTTTTCATAAGGTAGAAGTTAATGCATTTGACGATCCTGGCAATGTAATGTACGATAGACAAATTGCAGCAGGCCTTTTTGACGGACAATTAATATGGATTCCTGCACAATTTGGTGCATTTGCGACTACAACTATCGATCCATGTGCTGGATTTAGTGCAAATTCTCCATCATGGACAAATTCGTTAGCATATCAAGAGCCTTTACCAACTTTTCAAGTTATACCAAGTAATAATACAACTGCAGAAGGAAATGTAGTAACTTTTGCTATAAATACGACTGATGTTGATGATGGAACTACAATTGGATGGACATTAGGAGCTCCTGTATCAACAGAGGTTCCAACTGCTGTAACAAATGCTACAACTGCAGTTCCAGCAGCAGCGTTCGGTATTCAATTGGATGGATATGCACCTGCTGAAAGAGAAGAAGTTGGTATTACGAACAATAATGGTTCTGGCTCAGGTTCAGGCGGAGGTTCAGGTGAAGTAACAAATGCAGATGGATTTACATCATTAGATGTTGTTGGAGGTCAAGTTTCTGGACAAGTTACTATAAATAATAATTTAGGTACAGTAACAGTATCGATATTATTAGATCAGGTAGCAGAACAATCTGAACTTATGGTATTTACATTAGCAGATACAGATTCTGATGGAAATGCAACTGGAGGCGCATTTGCTACAGTTAATATTATTAATATTTACAATGCACCAACCGCTGCAACAACGATTGCAACAACTCAAGCAACAGAGAATAGACCAAACACAACTGTTGATCCATGTATTGATGATATTATAGTGTCAATTGAAGAATGTGACGATGATATTGTAGCGTCAATTGAAGAATGTGACGATGATATTGCATCATCTATTAATGAATTCGAGTCTACTGTTCCAACTACAATAGCTCCAATCTTCTCCGGTAGCGGATCTGGTAGCGGATCTGGTAGTGGATTTGGTGGTGGATCTGGTGTTAGTGGAAATGGTAATGGAATAGAAGATTATTATATAGAAACTGAAGCTACTACTAGAGCAGAGTTTGAATTTCAAACTGTTGCAACAATACGAGAAGATCTTGAGTTAGAGACTAGAGCAACTACTATACTAGAATTAAGAACTGAAGCAACAAATCCGGAATTGGAACTAGAAACTAGAGGAACTACTAGAGCAGAAGTAGAACTGCAAACTATTGCAACTACTCAACTAGAATTAAGAACTGAAGCAACAAATCCGGAATTGGAACTAGAAACTAGAGCAACAACAAGACCACCGGTAGGAACTCCAGTTGACTATTAATACAAAAAGAAATTAAAACTAAATAATAAATATAGAAAATAAAAAATGGCAACCGTAACATTTACAAGTACAAACTACAGTGCAGGCACATGTGTCTTCACTCCTAGTGATGCTAATCATTCAGAAACGAATTTAGGTAGTATCACTTTCCCATTTACATTTAACCCACTAGCTTATTCATTGCCTGCAGAAATTATTGAGGGCGCTTTTGAATTTACAGTAGGCGGTTGTGTATTTACAAAACAAGTAGCAAGATCTGCTACAGCAGCTACAGCAGCTACAACTTTAGCAACTCTTGGGACTATCCCGGGAACTTTAGCAACTTTTGGAACTAATGCTACTGCTGCGACAACCCAAGCATCTAGTGGTTCTGGCTCAGGTTCAGGCGGAGGTTCAGGTGAAACTCTAGCAACTGCTGCTACAACATTAGCAACTGCTGCAACTGAAGCAACAACATTAGCAACTGCTGCTCCAGCGAGATATGAGGTAATAGGCGATACTACAGAAGATAATGCTGCTAAAGTTGATTCGACTTTTGCATTTAGAATTGAGACATCTGGAGTACGTGAAGGTACTAGAGGAACCTTTACATTTATTGAAGGATCACCTGAAGGTGGCAATACTGAAAGAGCCGGTGGCCCAGAAGGGGAACCATACGAAGGGGAACCTGGAACATTTACTATTGATGCAAATGGTATCGGTAGTATTTTCATAAAAGTGAGAAAAGACTCAGGTAATGTACAAATACAATTAGATAGACTAGATGAAGACGGAAATGGAACACGTGAATTGGTGTCAGACCGTATTAAGTTAGTTACCGATGGAGAAGAACCAGGACCAGTAACTGCTGCTACAACATTAGCAACAGAAGCAACAAATGCAACTGAGGCTCCAACTAGTGCAACTGCTGCTACAACATTAGCAACTAACGCAACAGAAGCTCCAACAAATGCAACTGCCGCTACAACATTAGCAACAAGTGCAACTGCGGCTCCAACTGCTGAAACTAATGCAACTAATGCAACTATGGCACCTGTTGTAACTGAAGCAACAGAAGCAACAGAAGCAACAACTATAAATGAAGCAACTCAAGCAACAGAAGCAACTGTTACTCCAACAGAAGCAACAAATGCAACTGTGGCTCCAACTAGTGCAACTGCTGCTACAACATTAGCAACAAATGCAACTGCGGCTCCAACTGCTGAAACTAATGCAACTGAAGCTACTATGGCACCTATTGTAACTGAAGCAACTGAAGCAACTGAAGCAACAACTATAAATGAAGCAACTCTAGCAACTGAAGCAACAAATGCTCCAACAGAAGCAACAAATGCAACTGTGGCTCCAACTAGTGCAACTGCTGCTACAACATTAGCAACAAATGCTACAACCCAAGCAACTGAAGGAACAGAAGCAACTCAAGCAACAGTTACTCCAACCGAGGGAACAAATGCAACGATTAAACCAACTACTCCAACAGAGGGAACTGAAGCAACTGCGGCTCCAACATTAGCAACTGAAGCAACAAATGCAACTGAGGCTCCAACTAGTGCAACTGCCGCAACAACATTAGCAACTGATGCTACAACATTAGCAACAAATGAAACTGCTGCGACAACTCAAGCATCTAGTGGATCTGGATCTGGTGATGGTGATGGTGATCCAACTAATCCAACTGTAGCTACAACCCAAGCAACTTTAGCTACAAATGCAACAATACCAGAGCCGGAAGGAAATAATTACGTATTTAGAAGTTGTGCGTTTAATGGAAACCCAGGTAATGGTCGAACTATAGTTTTTGAAGCCAAAGCATGGGAAGAGGCTATAGGTGAGTTACCAGCGTTCGATTCGACTGTTTTAAATAAAGAAGAAGGACAGTGTTACTCCTATGTAGGAACAAGCCAGGATCCAGCTACTGATGATTTGAGAGATTACGAACACAGAGGTTGTAGATGTGATGGTGGGTTAGAAGGAGAAGAATAATATTTCTAACAAGTTAGCGGAAAATAAACTTAATATATAAAAATATAGATGGCATTAATAGACTATAATAACGGAACAGCTACGATTAGCGTGAATGGAGGGCAACCTCCATTTAGCTATTTGTTAAAACAGGGCGGTGTGGCAGCGACACATGATGGGGCTAACTTTGTTAACCCTATTGTTAGTTCAAACCAATCTGTAGTTTTTGGTGATTCAAGTGACTTAACAGGATCTTATGGAATGCCATCTGGTACATATACATGTGAAATAACTGATAACAATGGGTGTATTGTTACTACGTCTGAAATTGTAATCTCTCAAACTGAGGAAGCTACAACTACACAGGCTACTGCAGCGACTACTTTAGCAACTGCAGCAACAACTTTAGCAACGATACCTACTACTCCGGCGACGGATGCGACAACTTTAGCAACTGCAGCGACAACTTTAGCTACAAATGCTACAACTGAGGCAACAAATGCGACAACAATTGCGACAAATGCTACAACTTTAGCTACAAATGCTACAACTGAGGCAACAAATGCGACGACTTTAGCACCAACATATACAACATTTACAGGACCAGCTACAAGACTAGAAGGTCAAACAGTAAGTTATGTTCTAAATGGTACTAATATACCGGATGGAACTCAAGTAGGTTATACAATTACTGGTGTTGATCTTTCAGATATATCATTAAGCTCATTAACTGGCTTTATTACAATGAATAATTTCATGTTTAACCAACAAGCCGGTCAGCTACAGTTTTCATGTCTAGATGATAACAATTACGAAGGGTCTGAAGCAATGGTAGTTACTCTAAATAATCAAGATGAAGCTGGAAATACAACTGGATTAACTCCAACTTTATTCATTGAGACAATTATTTCAGATTTAGCAACTACGACTCTTCCAACATTTACTTGTGATAATGCTAATTTTACAGTTAATACTGGAGTAGTAGGTACTGGTGTATCAGCCACATCTGTAGGAGTTCCTACAGCCATTGTACCTGCACATTATGTACTTGGTGTCAATTCGTATACAGCAACGATAACTGTTCCTGCAACTGATATGTGGGGTACTGCATATTCTAATGCAGGTGGATCAATTGAATGTTCAGCTGTTGGAATTGGAATAGTTGCGACTACATTAGCAACAACGACTCTCCCGACATTTGATTGTGCAACAGCTCAACTAGTTGTAGATGATGGGGTTGTAGGTGATGGTGTATCATTTGAAAATGGTGGTAATGCTACAGGTCTTGTGCCGGCACAATACGTACTTGGTAGTAATACATATACAGCAACAATAATTGTTCCTGCAACTGATACAAATGGTAATGCATATTCTAATGCAGGTGCATCAATAGAATGTACAGCTACAGCGATTGGAATAGCTGCAACGACATTAGCAACAGATGCTACAACTAATGCAACTGCAGCAACTACTAATGCAACTGCAGCTCCATTAGAACATACATTCTATCATTTTCACGCAGGAGGAGGTTCAGTAGCTCCATATTCTGATTTATCAGCTGGAGGAACATTCTATCTGTCAACAGGACTTTCTACTCAATCTATTGGCGTATTGATGGCTGATTTAATTCAAAACGGAGATGGCCAAACAAATGGCCTTGGAGTTGC
>Ga0257110_1001182_pt1 | contig 12308 bp, 15 predicted proteins | sample LP_taG_7_FD_190184 | JGI IMG/M metagenome (GOLD analysis project Ga0257110, IMG submission 190184) | Marine microbial communities from Northeast Subartic Pacific Ocean, Canada - LP_J_2015_P26_10m | ecosystem: Environmental > Aquatic > Marine > Oceanic | place: Canada: Northeast Subartic Pacific... | reverse complement strand
AGCCCACTTCTTTTTCATACAAGGTCCAGTATACCATTTCTTATCATCAAAATCGATTGTGTTGCCGAGTTCATCAAATCCAGGAGTAGATGTGGTAGTTAATGTAGTTTTATCATTTTCATAAATACCACCCAAATTCGGATGAGGGTTCTCTTCACCGTGAGGAGGGATTTGACATACATCTTTGTTGTTTCTCTCAATCGACTCCCAGTAGTCAGGACAATATCCGTGTCTTGGTGGATAAGGTTCACTTTGTCCAGCGTTATTTGAAATTTGCATTCCGATATACGCCAAAATAACAATTAAAACTATAATGGCAACAATTAATACAATCGAATAAAAACGATCCATTCTATACTATGTGAAAACATATTTATCTATACAACACTAAATATATTTAGTAAGTCACGTGTAGAGATAATTTCTAAGGAAAGGATATACGAGAATTTCAAACATGTCATCTTTATTCAATACCAATAATTATAATAAACCACAAGAATCCCTATTGAAAAACGCGAATCAGGCAATAAACGGACGCGTGAATTTGATTACTGAACCTTCTCCTGATGTTCGTTTTCAGATGCAAGAGAAAATTGCTATTAAAAACAAATCTACCGAATATAGAAATGCTCTTGCTGGAACCCTTGAAAACAATATATTATCTGACGTATTCTTTTCTGCCGAGAATGTTCAAATTTTACAAAATGGAATTCGTGCGGGTGTATATAAAGCATCCAACGAGAAAATCTTAGTGCACCCTCAAAACGTGGATACGTTGAAGATTATTATGCGCAGCACTTATTTACAATACGCCGAACACAATCTCGAGAAAGTCACCCAAGAAGTGGAAGGTCTGAATAAATTAGTTCTCAACTATTGCGTGCCAAATGTCTACGGTGCCGCAGTTAGTTATCGTAAATATTTGGAAGACCAAAGCACATTGGTTACTCCATTGGAACGCCCTCGCAACCACGACCGCGATTATAAACAACTTGAATTGAAACATTTTATGTAAATATCTTAAATAACTAATGTAGATACATTATATTAGTTATTATGTTTGTCTATCTACTGGAATGTACCGACAATGCGACGTATGTAGGAGCAACGGTTGATGTTGACCGCAGATTACGACAACACAACAAGGAAATCAAGGGCGGAGCACACGCAACCGGTGCAAAAGTCGCTGCGGGAAAGTCGTGGACCCGCGTATGTTACGTATCTGGATTTCCCAATTGGTCATCAGCATTACAATTTGAATGGCGGTGGAAACAATTGTCTCGGAAACTACCAAAACAAATGTTCCCACTTGAACGAAGAATGTCTGCTCTACAAACACTATTGAATCTGGAACGTCCTACTACAAAGGCATTTGCATATACGGAATGGGAAGAAAAACCACTTGTTCATATAGAGCAAAATATAGAAACGTGCTCTATATATTTACAGAATGATGACGAACAACCATATAAGATTGCTGAATAAGAATTTATGTAAAGTTACACCCAACTATCCATTAAGTGCATTCCGTGAAAACCGATGGCGGCAAATCCTAACATTATCATCGTGGTATATGCTCCCATAAACGCTTCCGTTTTTCTGTACCCAATATACATCATTAACGGTGCGTAAAGAATAGCATGTAAAGCATATATCCAACCTATTTCAAAACCTAATTTGTATACTTTCATTCCATGATATAAGAAGATGAATGCGCCTGATAGTAACAATACCCAAAATGTCAAATCAGGCATCAAACCATAAGAACGACCGACATATATTAACGCTGGTCCAATTACTAAAATATGAAACAACGACACAATACTACGTTTATCCATAATATCACTAATATAGTATGGATAGATTTTTTACAAAAGTGTTAATATTTGTACCTCTTTGTTAGTATGGGGGTTTTGCGCAACCATGTTACCATTATCTAAGTAACGAGTGACGTACATTTTTTCAAACTTATTAGGGTCGCTCTTCGCTTGGGCGTTCATTGCTTGGGAACACATCAAACAACACGTATATAATTCATAACGCTTATTACGTAATTTCAATACTGACTTTTCGTTGGTTGCGCGATAGCGGTGCTTCTCATCGAGCTTGTTGTGAGGACAACAACCAGTACTCTTGCGAATAGAACAATCTTCGTTTCGCGTATTTTTCAATCCTTTACCTACCACCGATTTATCGGAAGGACGTTTTTTACGGGTAGCACCAGCACTTTGTTTGGGTTTGTAGCATTTTGTAAAAGCATAAGGGGCGAAATGTTGTTTCAATTCTTTTTCATATTTCTTTTTGTTGGCCATTTTCATTTTGTACATTTTCTTCTTCATTTCATCGTAACTCATTTCGTCACCACTTATTAATTTTGGATATAAATCACCTTTTTTCACTTCACCAATAGTCAACTTTCCACAAGCAACCATCATACCTAAATATAATGTTGCGTAATTTGCTCCAATGCCACCACATCGGGCGGTGATCATTTTTTTCAAACCATCGTAGTTTATGGAACCGGTAATCCTCATCACATCCATCACTTTGTCCTTGGGAATAAAAAACTGAATGCTACTATAAAAATAATCATGATGGGGACGAGGTACACAATGTATTACATCTTCATCACGTAAAATATGTTCATTGAATAATCCACGTGTTTTCCATAAAGCAAAACCATGTTTTTTGTTTGACTTAGCACTAGGTTCTCCAAACATTTCTACGCATTTGGGATAATACGACTTTGGACCTTCGTGATACCATTTGTTTACCGGAGACATTATATATATAATTCATATATTTTTCTACATTTACATTTGGGTATTTTACAAACATATTAAAATGTATTCAAACATGTTAAAATGTATTCAAACATGTTAAAATGTATTCAAACATGTTAAAATGTATTCAATTAAATTGTCATTGTAATAAATTATGTATACATATCTATTTTTTCTTACCATATATAAACCAACTATGATACAATCCAAAAAAGTAGGAGAAGGTAGTTATGGATGTGTTCATAATCCTCCTTTGAAATGTGAAAATCAACGAAAGCAAGAACATGCAAGCAAAGTGTCAAAAATATTAACAAAACGAAATGCACAAGATGAACTTAATGAGTTCTTTTTGATTAGTAAAGCGGACGAAAATGGCGAATATCATTTAGGCAAACCGTCTTCTTGTATACCTGCAAAAATAGATTCTAATATGGCGGCAATACGTGAATGCGATACGCTTGAGAGAAAATACAATGATAAATATGGTCAACGTATTCATACAAAAGATATTGATAAGTTTATGTTACTTATTATGAAACACGGTGGATACAATATCGAACAATTTGCAAAACAGTTTAAAAGTCAAAATGCTAACTCTGTGAACATGAAACTAATTCAAGACTTTTTAATAGAAGGTATTCGTATATTAGAAGGACTTCAATTGTTTTTAGATAATGATATTATTCATCACGATTTAAAATCGCAAAATATTGTCTATAATCCAAAAGAAAACCGCATAAACTTTATTGATTTCGGTCTGATGAATAAAATCTCAAATGTGCGTCGTGAAGCAGAAAAAAGTGAATATGGTTACGATATTCATTGGTCATTTCCATTCGAAATTAATCTGTGGAATAAATCAAAATTTTCTCCATTCGCGCATTCTAATAAACAAAGAAAACAACGGTCGATTCAATCAATGGTAAAGAAAATCAAGGATAAATGCGCATATACATTTGATGTGTTGTATATGACTAATAATAAAGATATAGAAGACCATTTTACCACATACGAAGATTTTTTATTGACCATGGACACTGACTATGAAGAGTTCTTAGATACTTCCATAAACACGTTTGATTTATATGGAGTTGGATTGGCATTTATGGAATTTTATAATAATACCGAACATATTTTGGAATCCTTAGAATTGGAAATGGACCTAAAAATGAACAAAAATACGCATTTATCGAAACAATTTATGGACCTCTTTCTTTCCATGATTGACCCGAATGTATACACGCGAACAAATGTAATGGCCGCACTGTATGAATATCAACACATTCTTGTTGACACTGGAATACTAGACAAACATTCAAAACCACATTCTAAAATGTTACAGCAAACCGCAGATAATATTGCATCTATTCAAAAAAACTCTTCTCAAACCGCAAAAGATATTTCTACAATATCTCTCTCACTTAGTCCCGCTGAAAAAGAAAGTATTAAACAAAGCACGCCCAAGGTGAGATGTCCCGAAGGAAAAGAATACAATAGACGCACCAAACGTTGTGTGAAGAAATGCAAAGATGGATATCGTCGTAACGAAGACTTTAAATGTGTGAAAATTCCTAAGAGCAAAACACAAAAGAAAAAGAAGTCACCGGGCCCTTGTTCCGAAGGCAAACAGCGTAATCCTAAAACGAATCGTTGTGTGAAAAACTGCAAACCTGGATACAAGCGAAATGACGATTTCAAATGCGTTAAATACAAGAACTAAATATGATAAATAATTGATGGTATATATTCAATTATTTATGTGTTTGGGTTGCTTAGAAACTAGCACCGAAAGAACCACCTAATAGACTGTTAGCAGCCATGGGGTCAACGCCAATGCCATAATCCATAGCGGTTTGCTGAACGCGTTGTTGAGGAGGTTCTTGCATACCATTACCTGCTTGAGTACCTGCAACAGGGGCGGGAGGGAAACTTCCTTGTTGGATACGAGAATCATCTAAATTGTCTGCCTGACTAGGAGCATGTCTAGATTTCTTTCCCTTTTGCTGCTGTTGCATTTCCTCTTCCTCATCAGGACCATTAATCATCTCCATAACACGGTCCACTAAGATATTTACCTTGATGCCAAGCTTGGTTTGAATGCTGAGGACAATCATCAAGAAAGCAAGAATGACATTGGTAAGGGTCAAGTTCTCATACTTAAATCCACTGTAACTAGGGAAATAAGTAATCACGCGGTGAATCAGCACAATACCAATAAAAAGTAAAGAAAGTTGGATCAATACTTCTGCTAAAAGTTCGAAACTAGTCTTTTGAGCATCTGCCTCAGGAATGAAATAGTGAATTGTTTTATTCAATACAACAATCGGAACAACTCCCATTAAAGCATATTGAACAACATTCATTAATTCGCCCATACTTTCCTCGCTGCTAGAAAATACATGATTTAAAAATGTGGGTTTACTAACTTCGCCCCCTTCTTGTATTAGTGAATCCATTTGTATATACAAACATAAAGAAATTATATAAACATATATTTTGCTATTAATGTATTATTATGTCTCATCCTGAACAGCAGTATTTACAACTCATTCGTGATATTCTTGAACGTGGTCACGACCATCACGGAAGAAATGGCGACACAAAATCCCTTTTCGGGAATATGATGCGTTTTTCGCTAAAAGACGGTACTGTTCCTCTGCTTACTACGAAAAAAGTTGCTTGGAAAACTTGCTTCAAAGAGTTAATTTGGTTTATTCGTGGATGCACCGACAATGAGGATTTACAAAAACAAAATGTCCATATTTGGGACGGAAATTCAACTCGCGAATTCTTAGATAGTCGCGGTTTGACTAATAATGAAGAAGGTGACCTAGGACCAGTATATGGCCATCAATGGCGACATTTTAATGCAGAGTATACTGACCGCTACACTGACTATTCTGGTAAGGGTATTGACCAATTGCAGTATATTATTGATAATTTGAAAACAGAAGAAGGACGCACCTCTCGCCGTTTGATCATGTCTGCTTGGAATCCTTGTCAATTGAACCAAATGGCTCTTCCACCATGCCACGTATTAGCACAATTTAACGTTCGAAGCGAAGGAGATACACACTATCTATCGTGTGCTTTGTATCAACGAAGTTGCGATGTTGGTTTAGGTGTGCCATTTAACATTGCTTCATATTCGTTTCTTACACATTTGATAGCGAAAGAATGTGGTCTAATCGCAGAAGATTTTGTATATTTTATGGGAAATACTCATATTTATAACGACCATATTGATGCTTTGAAAGTGCAAATTGAACGCCAACCATTGCCATTCCCAAGAATGGTAATCCCGAACAAGATGGCTTTAGAAGAGTATAAAGTGTCTGATATTGTTTGGAAAGAAGAATACAAAAGTCACGAAACCATTAAAATGAATATGTCTGCGTAAACAAATTAAAAACATTCTTCATTTATAGTTTATATAAATTGATATGAGTAGTTCAAATGCCGCGGCTATTCGCAGAAGAGTAGGTAATCAGAATAATCTTCCCACAACGAACTCTTCATCTAATCTAGGTTCTATACCTGAAAATTCAAACAGTGATAAAAAAGAGAATGTGAAAACACTTACTATGACCGAGATGGTAACGTTGCTTAATTCACGTGTCGTTGCTCTTGAACGAGGAACCAATCAAACTGCTACAAGCAGTAATGATAACACTGCATTAGAAGAATTTAGGTCACTGTCAGACGAAATGAACATTCGTTTTGAATTATTTGCGAATGAAATCGCAAACCTGAAAGATACTGTAATGAAACTACAAACCTATACGATGGACGTTAATAAAATGTTAATGAATGAACGCATTCAGATATTATCCAGTGTCGAACAATCTGAAGTTAGTGAACCAGAATTCCAATACCTCGACGCAAGTATGAACAATATATTTAGTAATTCCGAAGAAGTAACCAGTGTAAATGTATCGAAACTTGCGAAAGAAGAACTGAATAGTAAAACTACAAAATAAACAAATATATACGCAAATAAATTAAAAACACATATTTATTTTGTATAATATAATATAATTTGATTATACAAAATGGCAGACAATAACATTCAAAATAAAATACAATCCGCACAAGATACTTACTACAAAGACCATACCAAAAACCGATTTTTCAAAAAAGCTCAAAAATTTGATTGTGCGAATAAAGTCATAGATGAGGTAGGGTTGAATGATTTGATTGAAAAAACAATGTATTACCAAGAAGGGACCAATGTAATATATTTGAATTATGTAGTATTTAAAACATTCGCAACCGACGATATATGTGATAAATTAACAAATCATTTTATGGAATTGCTGAATTACGGTAAGAAATATTATGATAAGGTTGATATCAAAATAAATTTGGATAAATTTACTATTACCGGTTTTGAACGTTATAAACGTTTTATTGAAATGAGTATGAATAAATTGTCCGACAAATATGATAACGTTATTGATACTTGTATTCTTATGAACGCACCTTATTTTACCAACCAATTAATCGGTTTATTTTCATCGATTATTGGTTCATCCAGATTCCATAACTTGCAAACAAAATTGATGGTGATTAATAAAGATTAAATTATATAAACATACTATTCGTTATATAATTATATACAAACATCATGTCGAATGCGTTTGCCATTACAAATTTACAACATGCCGACTGCTTTTCTGCCCTGTTTCAACACGTGAAACTCTTTTCAGAACATATTAATCTTATTTTCGATGAAAACATGATGTACATTCAATGCATGGATTCAAGTAAAGTATCGGTGTTTGAAATATTCCTCCCGAAAGAATGGTTTGATTCATATGAACTCGCAGATAATGCTTCAAGCACAATTGGTATCAGTGCAAGTATGCTTTTCAAAGTATTAAATACGCGTGATAAAAAACAAGACATTCGGTTTTCATTTGAGTCTGAAGGAGATTCTATAATAATTAATTTCCAGTGCGACGATAAAAACACATATAATAAAGAATTTGCTCTTCCATTGATGGATATTGAAAGTGAGATTATGAATATTCCTGACATGGAAAGCACTGCGGATATCTCTCTTCCTTCAGTGAATTTTGCAAATGCGGTAAAAGATATGAGACTATTTGGCGATACTTTTAATCTTTCTTGCGACCAAGAAAATTTGACGATGTCTGCTAATAGTGATGAAAGTGGTAAAATGAAGTTGAAAATCACTACCGATGACTTAACTTCTTATGAAATTGAAGAAGATGCAGAACTCAAAACCTCATATAGTCTGAATATTTTATACAATATATCTTTGTACAACAAATTATCGGAGTTCATTCATTTTCACGTAAAAGATGGGTTCCCTCTTAAAATTGTCTATGAATTGGACAACGAGATAGAAGGCGCAAAAATCGCATTCTTTATTGCCCCCAAAATAGATGAGTAAAATAGAACAATTTCGCGTTCAATATATAGACAAAAAACAATATAATAGTGTATAACCAAATACTGTATTATGTCTTTCCTAGTTAATATCTTAGTATTCTTCATTGTATTTATTTTTTATCTACAATTAACCGAACAGCACAAAAAAAATAATGATTTAGAAGTCTATCAATTGGACAACATTGATTATAAAGATATGCACGATTATTGTCGTTTGAAACTACCGATTGTGATTAATTATAATAACGTCAACCCTGAATTTGTATCACGCGTGAATAAACAAGATGTATTAAGTTGTTTAAAATTTTTACAAATCAAAAATGAAGATGACTTTTACAAAGAGACTCCCGACAATAGTTATGTAGAAATGGATACACAAAATGCAAATATTCTGTTTGAAACATCATCTGAAGAATCTTATTATACTGAGAAGAATAACGAGACAATTTCATCAAGTCCACTTCGAAAAGCATTTGAATCAAATGATTTTATGTTAAAACCCACTATGAACGTTGTTACTGAATATGATATATTGTTTGGAAAAGAAAATAGTCATACTCCGTTTCGTTATCATACACAACAACGCAAATTCATTTGTTGTCACGAAGGTTCTGTATCTATCAAAATGTCTTCTTGGGATAGCAGTGATTTACTCGACCCTATACACGATTACGAATCATATGATTTTCGTTCACCTATTCGCATATGGAATCCTCAACAACAATGGGCTGCAAATGTAAAACAAATGGAAACATTGGATATTGTCTTAGAAAAAGGATGCATACTGTATATACCGTCTTTTTGGTGGTATTCTATTAAATTTGAGAAAGATTCGTTAGTTTCGTCTAGTCAATATAGTTCTTTTATGAACTGTGTCTATAATATCCCATCTTGGACTCTGCATTATATTCAAGAAACCAGTATGGAAGACAGATTAACCAATTTGAAGGGTCATTTTTCTACACCGAAACCTTCACTTGATGACCCAAAACGTGAGGTGCCCACAGATGTAATCATTCCTACTGAAAACAAAGAAGATATTTCGGAAAATGTACAGGTTGATACAAAAGAAATTGAAGAACCGATTCAAGAAATAAGCAATGAACCAATTGAAAATAATACAAAAAACGAGATAAAGAAAACTTTGGATTCTATTACAACTATTATTGAAGAAAAACAATATGTCTGAACATGAAGAGTTTATGTCACTCGATACAGATTCAGAACAGGTAAATCATTGTATTAAATGTAGAGTTAAGTTGAATAAAATGAGAGATGGAACAACAGATAGCAACCATCGTTGTCGTAATTGTTACTGGCGAGAACAAAATACTAAGGCACGACAAGATAAAGATATAGTTAAGATGAATTGTTATCGTTGTGAAAATACGTTAGACCGGGAAACCGGAATTGGAAATGTGTGTAATGATTGCACCAAGTAAAAAAATTATCAATAATACAGATTACTGATAATTTACATCTTATTTACCATAACTTCTTTGATAACACTGCGTATGATTCTACTACGAAATTGTTTTGACTCTTGTTCTCCAAATCCTCCCAGAATTGTATCGGATAATTTCATAAACTCTTGATTGTCTGGTGTATCCATTTCTGTATAATTTGGATGTATTTCGGTCCATTGTCGCATTGTTTTACAGTTCTTATTAGCCACACGGTCCACTAATTCTTTTAATTTTTGATTTGAGTTCTCTTCTTTTTCCCATACATCATTATCCCGAATATACAAGGTTTCTCGTTTTAAATCCGTACAATGAAGCGGTCGCTTATGTGTATCCATTTCCCGCAATTTATTTACTAATATACGCGAAATTCCATTCACATATCCCAATCGACCAGTTTCAGTTAAGTCTTCCAAATCAAGTGTCATGTTCTCCAAAAACTCAGACATGTTGATTGCGTCTTTACACTGTTCATTCAAAAAGAAATTCAGATTGAACTTGTTGTTTTGGGTGTTATTCGTGATATGTTTTCCTTCTTTTACCGCCTCTAACAGCTGTTTTTGTAATTCTTGATTGTCTTGTTGTTGTTCAATCAAAAGTTCCTTGAATTCTTGATTTTGTTTAACTAATTCCATCATCGCACCATTATCATCATTTATAGGCGATTTCGTGTCTGTTTTAACTACACCACATCCATGATGTTCACATTTTTGTTTATGACCCCATAATCCCATGCGAGACTTGTATTGTTTGTGACATATATCACATTCAAATACTTCGGAACTTTTTGGAACTTTTTTTGTAAGATTTGTAAGTTTTTGATGTTTTGCAGTCAATAAATGTCTATCAAATTGACTCTCTCTTACCGTATTGTATGCGCATTTTTTACATTCATAAATTTTGGAACTTTTTGGAACTTTTTTTGTAAGCATTGTAAGTATATATTGCTTACAAAAAAAGTTCCTAAATAGGTTTTTCAAAAAATATAATTTTTTTTTATGCAGTCAAATATTTTTTCCAAAAATCAAAATCATAGCATTATGCTTTGAACGTGTTTTTCGAACTTTCAAATTCGGAAACTATTTCAGAAAAATGAAAAATGGACATTTTTAAAAATGTCCAAAAGTGAAAAAATCTCCAGAGAGTTCAAATCTAAAAACATGCACTTTAAAATTATTCACATTGAAAATATATATTTATCATATTAAATATATAAATTGTTACGATATATGATGTTATTACTTAACACCCACAGTCATCTCTTAGTTTGAAAGTCATAAAGAACGCCTGGATCTTGTTTCCCTCTTTGGGGGCTTTCACATTCGCATCATTATCATTCAACGTGCGAACCATGTTGTTACGTTTCTTTTTGTTCAAATAACGTTGATAACTATCGTGTTTTACGCCAGCGTTGGTATTGTTGACGTTACTCTCTAATGCTGCGCGTTGCTGTATGTACATAGAACTATTTGTTTGACTTTGCTTCATAATGCGTCTTTGACGAGAAATGAAAAAATTCACATCGTTACATTGGGTGCAATGTAATACATTGCATTGAGCACATTTTGCTTCCGACATGATATATAATATTTGTATAAATTATTATGTACAATCATTCTAAACATACCTCTAATACAAACGCATGGGAGGAATATACGTTATTTTTATGATAGTCATGGACAAGTTTATGTGGCATTTTTTTCGTATTTCAATATAATATCTTCCTATTGTATATATTATGTTGTATCCCATTCTCATTTCAAGTATTATTATGCTGGTCTTGGATATTATCTATTTATCAACTTTTGGTAAACCATTTGTTGACCAAACCGTCATGATCCAAAAATCACCATTTGAGTTGAACTATGTGGGAGCACTAGCAAGTTATTTATGTTTGATTCTCGGTCTGAATTATTTTGTGATTTTGAAACAAGGTAGTTTACAAGATGCATTTGTATTAGGTTTTGTAATGTATGGTGTGTATGATGCTACAAATATGGCGCTACTAAAAAAATGGTTGCCTGATTTAGCATTAATGGATACTCTATGGGGAGCACTATTGATGACTGCAACCACTTATTTCACTTATCAAACTATGAATATATTGAAATTATAAATAAATCCTTTACGATTCTAGTATTTTGTAACCATATTGATTACAAAATGTGTCCAAGTCTTTTTGTTTGTCTACTGGATTGCCCATTGCTTTTTGATGCGTTTCTAGTGACTGTTCATCGGGTTCATAATTCCATTTGTTATAAAACTCTTCTTCCAAATCCTCATTTTCAAAGATGATTGTTTGTTTTTCTTCGTCTACTATTCCTCCATATTCAGAAATACGCTCACCCCATAAAGGGGAGAAACTCGCATGATATAACCAATTATCAAAATAAACATGGTTTGGGTTTTCAGGAATGTAAATTTGAAACAACTGACTATATGTTCTGTTTACAGCATATTTGCGAGCATGTTGCAAGGTTTTATATAATTCTATCTTTGAATAATCTGGTATATATTTTTCTATATCTTCTGGTTTAAGTCGTATGTAAGTATTTTCTGGTAAATAATCTACTTTTTCGATATTTGTCTGGAAATATTTTTTAATAAATGGTGCCAAATTATGGTTGTGACTACACATAGTAGA
>Ga0257110_1001180_pt1 | contig 12316 bp, 46 predicted proteins | sample LP_taG_7_FD_190184 | JGI IMG/M metagenome (GOLD analysis project Ga0257110, IMG submission 190184) | Marine microbial communities from Northeast Subartic Pacific Ocean, Canada - LP_J_2015_P26_10m | ecosystem: Environmental > Aquatic > Marine > Oceanic | place: Canada: Northeast Subartic Pacific... | reverse complement strand
ATATCTACTCATTGTGGATCACTATAACGATGCTGTTGTGATTTATATTCATTAATCATAAACACTTTTCCGACTCTTCACATAAGTTAGATCTTTCCACTGATGAGGAAAACAACAAAGCAGAGTATGAATATACTTATGTCTCTCTTCTATGGTATACTCACAATTAGGTTTAGGTTTTACTCCTGTCTCAATCGTAATATAAGCAATATCAACAAAGTATATCCATCCTTCATGTATAATACCGTGATGATTCCATATTACATAATCATTGATCTTTGGAGTATAGGTCATGAATACAATATTGCTTCTAATGGATTTATGTTTAGTTGCATTGCAGTGTATGGAGTTGTTTTATTTACATCTACCTTACGTCCAACTTTTTTTGAATTGATTGGTGCATAGTATTCCCCTCTTTTTGGTTTATAGAATCCCCAGATACAAAGAATGTCATTGCCACCATTGTAAACAAACCCAGGGTTACATATAGTCCAAATTGCAACAGTAGAAGCGTCCTTCTGAACGACTTGATATCTGTATCCTGTTGGTGGTTCATGGTGAAAATCTGGGGGTAGTTCAATCATTGTCAGGAACTGCTTTAATCCTATCAGGACTAATACCTTCATTTAAAAGATAGTTGATTCTATCTGTTGCAACTTCTTTGGTCAGTTTTTTAAACTCATCTCCAGGAACTTCCCACCCAGTCGTGGTAAATTCCATTACTTTGTATAGTTTTTCCATTAGGTAGTAAATGCCTCAACAACACGGGATGTTTCTTCTGCAATGACAGCAACCTTCGGTGCTCTTTTTACTTGTGTAATGATATTTGAATCATATTTGCTGTCAAGATCATCACGCCAATCAAGTAGAACATCATGACACTCATGGTCATCTTCTGCAACTACTGCAACCATTCCTCCATACTCAGATGAAGGAAAAGGAACCCAGTATTCAACCAGATAAAGATTCTTCATTGCTCCTTTTGTTTTTCCTTAGTAATACTAGCAGAATCATTTAAATTAGTCAACTGTCGCTGCAATTCATAATAAACTGAATTTAGATGCATGTAAATGAATTGTTTGTGTTCATTGTCCTCTGTCAGTTTAATAATGTTTTCTACCTGCTGAAGTGCTGATAATAGTAGGAATACCTCATCTTTTGGTTCAATTTCTTCTCCCATCAGAGAAATTCATCCATGAAGTAATCAACAGTCACTTCCATCTTGGCAGCAGTGTTCTCAACAAATTGATCTACAATTTCTGGTGCATCCTCTTTAACGATTGCATACCATTGATACCACAATTCAGGATTAGTAGCAGGAGTTACTGAAGTAGACATGTTGCCAATCCAAGTAGTGTATTCAGAAGGAAGGTTCGCAGATTTGGTCATCTTTTGTTTCACAGATTGAGGTGTCCATGCCATCATAGATGGTCTTTAATCGGTCGTGAAGTGAAGGAGCACTACCGTATGCTTTTGCAATACGATGTTCATCAGCATAATCTAATAGTTGCAGAGCAGAGAGTAAAACTCCAATTTCTTGAACATTGAGTGCTACCTGCTTTTCATGAGTCATTCCAGTTACTTTGAACTCTACAACACTAATTATATCACATCGTCTCTAAATCATATTGTGCCTGCAAGTGCATCAGGGTTTTAAGATTTTCAATTGCTGTCTGCATTGCTAATCGGGAATAACCCGTTGCATAGGGGTAACCCTGCTTCTCTGGATTGTTCGGTGCGGTGTAACAAACATTGATGGCATCTTCAAGTCCTTCAATGATAGTTTCAATGTCAAAGTTGCTGATTTTATTCATGGACATTACAAAGATCCTCTTGTTGTTGACGAAGAAAAGAGATGGATTCGTTGATTTCGGTTACTTCTTGAAGAAGTTTCAACTTACGCTTAGACAATTCAATGATACTTTTATCAAGTTCACCGATGTGCATATCACGTTGAGATGTAAGAATTTTCAAACCAGTGCCTCCATCTTGATACCTTTCTCAGCAAATGCATCAGCAACAATACCACACAAGGAAGTTACTTCAAAGTCGCTCAGTTCCCACAATTCACCAGCAACCTCAATCATTTCCTGAATGTTTTCAGAAACACTCAGCATCTCAGCAATTTGTTCTTGATTCATTTCAACGTTGTTGGATATTTTGTTTTCCCGAAAATCAATCCAATCAGCAGAAATAGCAGTGATCATGAGAAAAGTGAAAAAATGATAATGATAATAGGAAGAACGTATAACATCAGCAGTAGAGAGGTCTATACTCATCAGCAGGCATTTTCTGAATGTTATAGTCAGTAACCTCAGCACCTTTAGCAATACGGGATGCCCACTCATGCTTGGCTTCAATCATACCAATTGTGCTATATGATTTCATACCATTAGCACGGAAAGTAACACGTTTGTTGAAACGTTTGATAACAACTTTCATACCTTTATCCCCATCTGCCTCAGCGATGAAAGCCTCAGGGAAGAAATCAACGATGACGGTGGAGTTGGTCAGTTGCATGGGGTGTGTTCCCTTGATTACTTTGTAATTATAGCAGGGTGGTGGTGCCCTGTGGTCGGTTGGTGGTCACCTTACCCACTGGCACACGCGGACTTTATTTCTCTTCTCTTTCGAGTGTAAGATCAGGTGCAAAGAATATTTCCACACCACCATCTTGAGGATCTACACCATCAACAACCCACTCCTCATAGCAAGCGATTGCATCAAAGTTGCGGTTATCTGCTGCACAAGTTGTCATCGCTTTGAAATAAGTGTCTGCCATATTATCAATCATATTATCACGATCATCAGTCTCATTGAATGCGAAGAGGTCAAGAGTTGTGTTAAACATGTTAGTTAGTGGTGTAAGTTTGTGCGATAGCGTCAGACTTAAAGCGTCTGCATAACTTAAACAGCAGTTTCAAATCATCTGCAATTACATAACGGAACGAGTCGGATTCAATAATAAACTTACCATCTTCTAACCACACTTGAGGAAGTTGTTTCTTGTAGATTGGGAAGTCAATTGGCATGATTCAGGAAAAAAGAGGAGTTACAGTGTGTCGCTTACAATCACGATTGCCGACATACTTATCAACCCACCGAACTAATCGATCATTCTGGGATACTTTACCCTTGAATGTTGTGGGTTTCGTTGGCATCGTGCGGTTGAAGTCTTCGACATTACCGTCACGATATTCGATGCGAATGTTGTAAGTTGCTGTTGTAGTTTGCATTACCAGATTTCTGTCCAGCGTTTGTAGTTTACTTTAGTAATTCTGCCCTCTGCAAACATGTTGTCACAGACTCGGCAGAAAACTTCAAACTTTTGTTCACGAGTGAGAGTGTCTGCATCAATGCAGTTGGCCATAATCCTGATCATTCTGGATTTGTTCCTGATCATTGCTCTCTCTTGATTACTCTGTAATTATACTCCCCTCAGGTGGTTTGAGAACGCTTCCTGTGCCACTTTTCCATCTGTCATACCAAAAGTGTCACTCATATACCAATCATATAACCTTAATTCTTCTTTTCGTGCTTCAATTTCGTGTGGTTGATGCTCATATTTCCAATTTTCCACGGGTTCTGTAGAATAACACAATTTTCCACTCCGAAAACGCAGAGAACCCTCTACCCATTGCTTCAGGTGCGTCAGTTCATGCAAAAGAGTCTTAATATACATTTCCCTGCTCATATCAGTCTGGAGTTCAATCATAAAGTGACGGGGACGATAGTTATGACCCACAACATCACAATAACCAATAACTTGTTCACCTTTCAATCCACGATGTAAAATATCCACCGTGATTTTGTGACGTGGAAAAAAATTATTCAGAAACCAAAAGGTAACATCCTCGCAGATGATCTTAGAATAACCGTATCCAGAATGATAGATGTGAGACATTGACCCCAGTGTAGAAACCAAATGAACGATGATACGAATAAAAGTTTTTCTTTTGATGTCATGCTGGTGCCACATTCCAGTCATCTGTTGGAACCATTGTTTTGATAACGTGTTCAACATTTTCTATTCCATAAACTACAACTTGTTGAGTTGAAGAGTAACCACCTTTCTTCTCACGTTTCCACGAAACAACCCATCGATCACAAGATACTTTCATTGTTCAGTCTCAGAATCTTTTTCTTTACAAGTACAGACTTCAATTAGTGGTTCTAATTTGTTCAGTAAATTTTGATTTAATTCAGGATGATCAACATCTCCCTTACCCATAAGGTAAACAAGATGCTTTATCTCATTCTTTGTTAGATTTACAATCATCCGTCACACCATCCCATAACTTCACAACCTTCATCACTTAACATTTCTTCCTTAATACCATTTGCCTTACATACTTCCCAATCATCATAGGTGCAATCACGGAGATACTTTCCATCCTTATCATGCACTGAGGCATACTGTTGAATATAAAGATCCCACTTCAATCCCCTCTCTCTGTATTCATCATAGTAATCATCATCTTTATAAAGATTCTCCCAGTCAATGGGTTCAACATCCATACCTCTCTCTAACCCATACTTATCCACACATGCATCAGTCAACCACAAATAACCACTGTGATTTTGATCCCAATTATAATACTCACCATCAACCTCATCTAACATATCAAGGTCAGATTGTTCGGTGAGATCGTATTCGTGTGCCATAATAGTTTGATGTTTGGTAAAAGATTTAAGAATAATCAAACACCTTGGTAGTATGCATTACGATAGAGATAACCACCTGCCCAATCACAGTTCTCCAACACAAATTCACGTTCTTGGATGATTAAGAGATTGAAACGAACACCTTTTGCTGGTGCTTTGTATGATGCTGCCTTATAAACTTCACCTGTCTTCTTGTCAATGAAGGCATGAACTGATTCAGTCTGACCATCCACACACTGCATCACTTTGTGATACTTACGACCAGAGATTAGTGCATAAGAATAGTTGCGACCATTTGGATGTTGACGTTGATAATTTTGCTGGAGAGCATCACACAGCATCATACCATACTTGGTGACATTCAACTGAATGGTGTTCTGAGCATCTTTCTGAGCAACGTAGTCGGTGAAGGTGGCAGTCATGGGTGGTTTCCCTTGTATGAACATATTATAGGGCATCCTGAGAGGGTTTCAGGATACCGTAGATCACTTATGCAAGTGGACCAGCAGGAATCTCAACGGGTTCTGGTGCCACCATATCATCGAAATAGTTCATATCATATGCAAACCAGTTACCATTACGGAAGATATAGGAGTATTCTTCACCATCAGAGAAGAACTCTTCCATATCTTTGTCAAGACGTGGTGCATTACTCTCCAGAGATTCGCCACGGGAAGTATAATACAGAGCACCAGACTCGGACATAGTTTCATTCTTCCAACCTGCATTTGTCCAGGTGCAAGACATATTACCACCGTTAATCAGTTGTGATGCTTTCTCCTTAGTATCATAGAAGTTGCGGAGAACTTTACCATTGAACTCAGGATAACCATCATAATGACAATAAACAGAGAGAATAGAAGCGTCACTGAGTTCAATGCCGATGCGTGAGCGAGTTCCCATAATAAAGAAATAATGGATTTGTGAGAGGGTGACCAGCGCCTCTGATTGGTTTAGTCGCTTAGATAACTAAGGGAGGTCGTGATGGGAAGGTCTCCCCTCCACTCATCTAATATACACGAAAAAGGGGGGTATGAAACCCCCCTTGTGCCACTAATTCAACTGTCACATTCAATCATCATAAACTAAACATTCAGGTTCTGATGGGTTGACATCACAGTATAATTCAAGTGATGTGGGATCGTGATGATCACCTGCTTCAATATCTACCCTGTGATGTTCAGCATACTCTTCTAATTCGTGCAGTTCTCCTTCAATATGACGACGTTGATTAGGAGAAATCATTGGATTGTCAAGGATTTCTTTATCTTTCTCTATATGTTGTTCGATGCTATCCATTAGCATATTTGTAAAGCGATGTTACTATTTATTAGATTATTACGTTAAGAAGATCAATTTTGGTGAGTATTTTTTAACTTATTAACTAAATGTTCAGCATATGCTTCCATCTTTTCTGGATGAATTTGTTGAATTCCTGCATCTTTTACGGCACTATTGATGCTAAAAATCTCATTTTCACCCAGTTTTTTTGCTTTAGATGGAAGTGTCATAGATTTGTGTCCTTTAGCTTCATATTTTAGCGTTTCCGCACAAAATTAGTTAGGAATTTAATGTTTTCTTTGAGATTGTGTTACAATTCTCAATCATCATCAAAAAAGTTGCCAAATATACCTCTACTGCCTGGTTCACGGTTTTCAAGTTTATCGAGAATAGAATCAGTTGCACGAAGAGTATCAATCTTATTGATCATATCGGCAAGCACACTACAAACAACTGGACGCTCTTGTCTTGCAGCAAACGCAAGTGCATTTCGTAAAGATTCTTCTGCTTCTTTTAACGATTCTTCTACGGAGTTTGATAGTGCCATTAACTGTCTTTAGATTTTTTAAAATTGGGCAATTCAGTATAGTCTGGCCACGTTCCTTGTGATTCTGCAGTAGGGTTGTAACTACTAGCACCAGATGTTACTGTATAATGTTTAAAGGGATTGGGTCGACTTGGATCATTACGATTATAATCGTAATAATATGTTGAATGTTCAATCTTTTCACTAGTTGCAGTCAAATCAAATGAATAATCTTGCGTCGGTGTATTTAATCGAACGACATCAAGCTTGCCCATGAGTTCTTTACCCTTACGAACTTCACTATGATGTTCTCTGATATGATCTCGAATAACTTTTTCAACTTTTGCGTAAAGATCAGAAGTCATCAAATTTATCATTTTTAATTGCATCTTCAATAATAGCAGTAATTTCTTTACTTGTCAAATTGCTCAAAAAATTCCATTTAGGATCTTGTTTGTCCCATTCAAGAGCAAAAGAACCATCCTCATTCTGATGAACTTTTAGAGAGTCATTGATTTCAGAATTAACGTCTATATTAGTCATTTAATTTGAATTATTTGATTACTTTTATTATGAGAGTTAATCATCAAATACCTTACACATAGGTGAACCAGGGTGATCATCACAGAAATTATCTAAAACTTTGTCCTGATGACGATTCTCTGGATTAGCAATCTTACCTTCTGTAGTAGGATCCCACTCATCAGGTGAGTGTGTTTCATTACAATGTAAATCTACCTTGTACTCATTCCATTTATCATTGGGATCATAGAGAGGATCGGATGGATCTCTTTGCTTAGGTTGTGACATAGTTTAACAGTCCTTATCTTTTTTGAATTGTTTACGGCACTCCTTAAGTACCTTGAGTTCTTCTTTGATAGTTTTGTAGGCATCTTCGGCAGATAGTTTTCTTCCCATCTCCAGAGCAACTGTTAATTCTACCCTAGTTCCGAAATGTTTAAGTGCCTCCTCAAAACAATTTAGGTCTTCGTACATAGTTAACCCAATCTTCTACCACTAGGTGTTGGTTTTGATAGAACATCAACACTGTGTTCTAGATCTTTCACTTTATCTTCAAGAAGTTTTAATCTATCTTCAGTTGTGGTAACTTTTTTGTTATCACCAAAAAGATCTTTAATTCTCTGTTTGATTCCCATCTCTTAGTTTGCGAACCTCTTCAGACATATATATCATTTCTGTCTGAAGACGAGAAATCTTTTCTTCGTGTGCTTTAATCCACTCTTTATAGATAATTTCATCTAACTCATCATTATACTGATCAGGAAGACTATGTCTTTCTATTGCCCAAGATGGGGGTTCTGATGTTTTCCAGGGATATAGTATATCCTCTAGTTCCATTACAATACCCCACAACCAAACACGTAATGTAAGAATCACAACTTTTCACTAACAATATCAGAATTTATCACAGTGGTATAATTTTGGAGTGTACCGTCTTGAAGACATTGAAGATGCCATCTTGACATTTCAATAATACCACCCTCAGTTGCACCAGTAAGAAAGTGTGCTCCAAGTGGTTCTTTTAGAATAGATGTAAAGAGACCGAATATACTTTTTTTAACATAAAAGGCATCATCAATCCACACAACATTGTCTGGAATATTCTTTTCAATTGTGTTATTAGGACCCAGCGTCGACGCTAGTGTCGGTTTCTTCTGCTCTGTCATTGTCTTTTCCATTTTTATTGAATCCAAATGGTCCTGCTGATTTTTCTTCTAGTGCTAACTTTAGTGCAACACCACCGATTGCCTCCATACATCTTAGAATGTCTTCGGTCTTAGCATCTTCACCAAGTTCTTTGGCAACATACCAATACTTAGGCCAAAATGTTTGACCTGCCAATTCATAATCTTCGAGTGTTAATAGTTTCATTTACCTACTCCGTAATCAGGTGCTGCCTCGGCCTCAAGTTTTTTAATATCTGGATGAGGAGCATATAATGGTCCGCTATAATTGTGAGGTCGTTTTAAATTAAGGTTGGCAATCTGTCGCTCAGTTTCTTTAGTTGTTTCATGAAGTTGTTTCACCGCAGCAACAACTTCAGGAGTTTCTTCCCACTCCCAAGTATCACCTTTGGATGATGCAAATTGTCTAGCAGTCATGAATAAAACTCCCTAGCGTTTTTAAATGTGGTAAGCAAGTGCATATTACCTTTGAAGTATCCTAGCACAATAACACTCAATGTGACAAGTATGATTCCCAAGATCATTATGATAGGAACAATAGGATCTTTAGGTAGCGTTATTGAGGAAGTATTTATTTTTTCTAAGTCCGTATCGTTTGATGTGTTTGTCTCTGTGATCTTCGCATTGGAAGTGACAGATTTTGGTGTCGCTTCCATCGGTATATTCTAATCGGAAAGGAAAAGTTTTAAATGGGAACATTTCTTCGTGTGATAGTTTCTTTCGCTTAGGTTTGAGTTCGGGTTTCTTTTTGGTAGTAGGTTTCTTCGCAGGTGTTAATGAAGGTTTCTTCGCTAGGGGAGTTATATTTTTTGTCGAACTCTTTACCTTCGCTTTCGGAGTTGTAGTAGTTTTCTTCTTCGGTGGCATTAATCATTACTCTCCAAACTGAACGATCATTTGAAACCTTTACTTTCCTTCTTTCTATCTAAAACCTCAATATGCGAAATATATCTTCCACGTCCACGAGTCCACCAAATTTCCTGTGCTAGCATATAGTCATCAACTACAACACTTTCACCAGTTTTTGAAACAACTTTGTATTGATGACGACCATAATCTCCATCAGATGTCTCGGTGAAGTATTGGGGGTCTTCAGGTTGGATCAGTTCCATCGGTTGCTTTTCGGTGATTGTATTCTATCACATATTTCTCACAAACGGTGGTTTCACCACAATTTTCATAATATTTTAATGTTCCACCAAGTTGGTTGGTAATGATTAATAAAAGTTGTTCTGTATCACTCATTTAACGTTAGCTGGTGATAAACTTTGAAAAATTTTAGAACAAGCATCAACAGCATAAGGTGCTCCATATACACCAGAGAAGATATAGGATATACCTAACTTAGAACAATACCGTTCCAGTTCCTGACATTTTGATATGTCTCTGTTGCTATGATCAATAATGATATCACCCCCCTCAAGGAATGGCAGCAACTCATCAAGTGTGTCTTCTACTTTTACTTCTGGGAGTGTGATCTGAAAGATACCAGGAATTCTGCCAGCACTAGTGTATTGCTTACTGTCAGATTTAACTGCTAGAACAAGATACTCTAGTGAGGTTACACATCCACTAATATATCCTGCTTCATATTGTCCACAGGCACTTTCATAGTTGGTACTACTGTAACCCCAAACTTCAATTCCCTTTTCAATCATACGGCGGGACATACCTTCACCAGTACGACCTAACCCAATCATTCCTACTTTCATACTCATTTGCAAATCGTTACTATTTAAGCACAGTGTAAATTGGTTGTCATCAAAGACACATATTATTTTGAGTTTTTTGCATTGCCAATAAAGTAGTATATGGAATCCATGCAGGTTCTTCATCAGCAAACTGAACTTGCACTTCTCTAACATTCTGTTCTAAGAATTTAGACCATACTTCACGGGTGTTTTTAACCATAGAGAAAGGATTGTTAAGGTTATTTTCCATCGTAGTAATTTCCATAGTCATTTTCCTCCTCATCCCACTCATTAGGTTTCATTTCTTCTAGGTCGTTACGTATTTCTTTAATTCGTTTTTCAATGAATTTAAGACGCTCTTCAATCCTTTCCCAGGTTTCCATATTAGTTCGTCTTTAATTTATCTTTCAAATCAAGAACTTTATTAACCTCATCAACCGCATCGGACATCCTATCACCTAAAATATTCATGATATCCTCGTAGATTACTTCATTATCCACATAATCATTGAAATATGTGTCTAATGCTTCCTTAAGATATCTTTTACGATGCCATTCTGGGGAATATGGTTTGTAATCCATGATAAGAGTTTATTATAATCGTATTATACTACTATCTATTCCGTGGGTCAAGTCCCATATCATTAAGATATTCTGTCCACCAGTCTGGATCTCGCTTACACTTCCAATCAGGGACTGGTAGATTATGAAGCGAATACCACTCATTAATCGCTTCATCGATAGTCTGTGCGATCTGTAAATTCTTCTTCCTCTTTATCAACGTCTTCATATGGGTTTGCCACATATGGTCCGTGTGATTTTTTGGATTCTCCTTCGACATAAGAGTTTTCTGTATTAACAGCAGACACCCATACAGCAAGTTTTATCACAACAAAAATAATAACCAGTGGTGTAAAGCAACCGATTAAAATTACTGGATTCATAGCAGATTATTCTCTTGAAAGTAGTGTAATGTATCTTTCAGTCCACCAATATGTTTATATCCAATAGAAACTTGTGGATATTCGGCACCTTCACCAAACTCAGAAACAAATGCTCTCTGAGTAAAATGATTATTTAATTTATATTCTTGTATTTGAGTATTAAGTTTTTCTAAAAGCATTCTAGCACGTTCACATTCTTGATTTCCGTTCGTGTATAACACTATTGAGTTCATTAGTTCTCCTTATATGTAATAGTTATTTGTTTATATACTTCATCTCGATTGTCACTATTATATACATTACAACGTTCAATCTTAGCATCTAAGATTTTCACTACATTATCTATCTGTAAATTAACTACGAAATCTTTAAATACAGGAGTGAGTCCTATCTTATTAGATCCTGGTGTGTTAAAATCATCCATTGTCAATACCTTTGGGAAAGTTTTCAATCTCAGTCAATTCATAGTCCCAGTCTTCCATAACTGTGTTGGCTAGAAATCTATCAGAAAGCATTTCAAGTTCCTTCTCAGCATACTCTCTGGTCTCTGCTTCCAACCAAACATCAATCACCTTACCAAGTCTAAGTTTCTTAATATCTAACTCAGACAATCTCTTACAGGCATCTCTCACGGCATTGCCAGGAGAGTCATCAACCTGTGATCGTAATCGGACAAATACTAATGCTTTAAATTTCATTATTAAATCCAGTCAGGTTTGTGATGTGGTAGTCGTAGGTAGTTATCTTTTACCCACGGTTTAGATGCAATATACATCTTGTAAGCAGTGAAAATATCAATGCTTGTATCATACTTGAACTCGTCGGGTCCAGCAAAGACAAAAGGAGTATGATTATCCAATTTCACATAAGGAATGATTTCGTCAGCAGCAAGGAGAGTCTTGAAGCAAGTATGGATTTTACCATATCGATTAAAATACTCTTCACATAAAGCAAATCCATGGGATAACAACCACTGAGCATTTGCTACAGTCTCATTAGCCCACTTGGTGCAGGGATGATTACGGAACGCTCCCTTCTCTGTAGCATAAGGTGTACCATCTGCCTTAGGCAGTGTGCCGTAACCATGCCCCCACTTGTCTGAGGCAACGATAGAGAGCATCTGGCAGGTTTCCAGGGGCATCTTAACAATGTGCTTGTCGGGTAGGACAGCAGCAGATTGCCATGGTGATTCATCAGTCACAAAGATGTTCATTTTTTGGACTCAACCCAACAAGGTTTACATAACGAATTTTTGTATCTTTTTTCGGACTGGACATAGCATCCAACCTGAGGGCATTGATTCGCTGGAAACATTTTACCACACCCAGAGCACTTTGTCTCCCACATTTTCATACCGAATAATCAATAATAAATTTGTCTTTTAAGTGCCAGTGAATGTCATCATGCACCTGTTGCATTGCATTGTGTTTGATTGCCCAGTGATCATCATCATCGTTAATCAGGACAGTGACCTGGGTTTTCACATCAACTCTCAGTGCTTTC
>Ga0257110_1001179_pt1 | contig 12318 bp, 8 predicted proteins | sample LP_taG_7_FD_190184 | JGI IMG/M metagenome (GOLD analysis project Ga0257110, IMG submission 190184) | Marine microbial communities from Northeast Subartic Pacific Ocean, Canada - LP_J_2015_P26_10m | ecosystem: Environmental > Aquatic > Marine > Oceanic | place: Canada: Northeast Subartic Pacific... | reverse complement strand
CCTCTTTCAACGCCTTGAACGCGCGTTCCATAATCTCGTTGTTTCTCTCCAAGTTGCCGATTAAGGAGATTATGGAGTGACCATTCGATACCGCGACTCTGGCCGTACCAACGTCCTCCAACTCTCGCTGGACCTTCTCCAACTCTTCCTGCGCTAAATCTCTGCTCCAAATTTTCGCCGGGTCCAAAGTCAACGAGACGGAAACTTCCGACGTCGCGACCACATCCACTGAAATACCGTTGTTTTGTAACACCGCGAACACTTCGGCGAGAAACCCATACTGACCGAGCATTCGCGTGGAAACGATATCCAACATTGTCACGTTTTTCTTGCGAACGATGGAAGTTAATAACCAATCGTCCATTCGTTCGCCTTCATCGCCGCTCTTCCCGTTGCTACTGTTATAATCGATGTGGCCAATCACCGTCCCGGGTGCTCGAATGTTGTACGAATTCTTCACTCGTACTCGTAAACTCCCGTTGTCCATCGCCGGCCTCATAGCTTGCGGATGTAAAACTTGCGCGCCAAAATACGCCAACTCTTGCGCCTCGTCGAAACTCAGAAACGGCATGGGAATCGTATTCTCAATCTCTCTCGGATCCGCACTTAAAACGCCGTCCACGTCTTTCCACACCTGCACTTCCTCTAGTGCCAACGCCGCGCCAATCACCGTCGCGGTCAAATCCGACCCACCTCTCCCTAACGTCGATATCGCTCCCGTGTTTTCACCTCTCCCCAAAAACCCAGTCACGACAGAAATTTGCGGATCTGCCCCATCCGGTAACGTCAAACTCTTCTTCATATTCGCATACGTTTCCGGCAACACTCTCCCGTTTTCGATGTCGTCGTCGCTGGTCACCATCCCAATCTCAAACGCGTCGTACTGTTTCGCGTTCACCCCTCTGGTCCTCAAATAACTCACAAAAATCCGCGTGCTCATTCGCTCCCCGAACGACACTAACATCGCTCTCGTCCTCGGCGTCACCTCTTGCATCAAACACACGCCCATGCACACTTGCTCCAACTTCTTCAGAAGTTCGTTCACCTCTCGTCTGGTCTCTTTATCCACGTTCAAAACGTCCATAGTTTCCGCGTGTAACGTCTTCACGAACAGCAACGGTTTCATCAAGCTCACGTCTTCGGCGTTTTCACACTTCAAAGACTCTTCGCCGCACATGAGTAAATTGTTCGTCGATTTCCCCATCGCGCTTAAGACTAAAACTGGCATCTCCTCCGGAAACGACAGGACGATGTTGGCGACTTCTCTCATCCGTTCCGCGTCGGCCACGGAAGAGCCGCCGAATTTCATCACCACCGTGTGCTGTTTTTTGTTTTTCCCCGGCGTCTTATTCTTTGAGATGTCTTTGTCGTTCGCTAACACGCATTTCGTCGTCGTCCCTCGAAACCGTCGTCTTCTTGGTCCCGAGAACGACCCCGAAGATGATGATGATGATGTCCTCCTCGTCGTACAGAGACCTAATGCCTTATTTTTTCCCCTACTGGTAGTAATAAAACTCCTACTTCCCACGGTGTCGCATCCATTAAAAGAAGACACAACAGAAGAAGCCATCATCGGCACCATCATCATTTAAAATAATACGCGTTATCACAAAACGAGAACAGTTTCGAAACCGTTCTTTAATAGAGAGAGATAGAGAGAGAGAGAAACTATATAAATAACGTTCGTGTTGACAGCAGAGAGAGAGAGAGAGAGAGTTTATTGTGATGTGTTAACAAATTTTTCCATTCAGAAGAAGACGGACGAAAAAAAATTCAAAAACAAAAAACAGAATTTTTTGAAATTTTTCGTAAAATAAGCAAAACGTGCAATTCAGTTTCGTTACAAAGAGTATTCTCTCTCTCTCTTTGCATCGTAAGAGACAAAAGAGTTTTCATTTCAGGTTTTGATGACGAGTATTATTGCGAGACGACTTTGAAGACGGTGCTTTTTTAAACGAGAGAGGCGAGCTAAAGCGGGTGTTGTTGGTTTTTCTCTAAGAAGGAGGAAAAGAAAATGCAAAATCATTTGAGTAACAGTAGGGGAAATGACGAACTGTCTCCTAATGCGTTTACGAAAGCGAGGGAGGTGTTTACTGTGGCGAGGAACGAGGAGGACCCATCGTCGTCGTCGTTCTACGACGAGGGAGTATCCTCCTCTCGAATTAAATCTCTGGAAGCGATTTTACGCGCGTTGGGAGATCGAAACGCGCGCTTATCGGAGACAAATGCAGAGTTGAAAGAGGGATCAGGAAAGTATAAGCTGGACGCGGATCGAATCGCGGAACGATTCGCGATGGTTTCGGAGAGATTAATGGTAGCAGAGAGAGAAAGGGGAGATTTTTTGGAACGCGCGAGCGCGTTGTCGGAGGCGTACGACGCGCAAACGTCCGAGTGTAAACGGATGGAGAGAGAAAACGAAGGTTTGCGACGCGACGAGGAAAGAGATAAAAAACGTTCGCGCGAGTTAGAAGGAGAGAAGAGAGAGTTGGAACAAGAGTTAAACGCGAGTAAATTGGATTTAGAGACGCTCAGGGAGAAGTACGCGAACGCGCGAGCGGATTTAACGGTCGTACACGCGGAATTAGACGCGTACAAATGGAAAATGGAAGCCGCGAACGCTAAAATAGAAACGTTGGTTCGCCGGCGCGACGCGTTCAACGGATTGGACGAGGATTACCGCGACGACGACGACGACGAAAGAAAACAACAGCAACCACCACCACCACCGTTAATTCCAATCTCCCCGGCGCTCGTCAAAGGCACGCAAACGAAGAAATCGTCCTCTCGTCAGAAGACCACTACTTCCACGAATACTGAAGTCGTCGACCAACAATCCTTCGTCCTCCAACACAACAACGCAAAACTTCTCCACGAAAACGCGCAGTTGAAACGAGCGCTCGTAAACGAAGAGAAGATGAAACTCAAAGCGTTGCAGTTGGCGAACGAAGCCAGGCGGGCCGCCGCGGATGCGGAGAAAAGAAGTGTGCGACTCGAAGAGGAGCTCCATATGTACCAACCCTAAACCCTAGACCCTAAAATAAAAAACAAGCCTCTTCAATCAAACACACGAAACGCCACAAAAACGCGCACATATCATGTCCTCCTCCGCGCAACCTTCAGCGCGCCGACAGAGCCAGCGACTGTTGCTGTCGTCGGAGAAGAAGTCAAAGACAAAGAGTTATTACGCGAATACGACGAATGGCCGTTTAGGCGGAAAACAAACACCACCAAAACCAAAACGAGATAAATTGGATTTGACCGGCGACAGGTTAAACATCTGTTTACTCTTACTCCTGTACACCTTACAAGGCGTACCGATGGGCTTATCCTCGACCGTGGCGTTTTCCTTGACAGAAAAAGGCGCCAGTTTTAGCGACCAAGGCGTGTTTTCCTTGGCGTCGTGGCCGTTTTCGTTGAAGATTTTGTGGGCGCCGATGATCGACGCGTTATACGTGAAACGAATCGGCCAACGGAGGACGTGGTTGATTCCGTTACAACTCCTCGTCGGCGCCGCTTTATTCGTTTTGAGCGGGAATTTGGAAGGAATGATAGAGAATGGAGCGAAATTCGGGGACGCGAAACCGTTGGCGATGACGTTTTTTAGCATTTACTTTTTACTCGCGTCGCAGGACGTCGCCGTCGACGGGTGGGCGATAACGATGTTGAAGAGGGAAAACGTCGGTTTAGCGAGCACGTGCAACGCGGTGGGCCAGACGTTTGGGTTTTTTGCGAGCTTTACCGGGTTTTTAGTGTTGAACGCTCGAGGGTATTGCGAGTTGAAAGGGTTCGTGATGTTCTGGTCGGCGATGTTCTTCCTGAGTTCGCTGGCGGTGTTTTTGAAGCGGGAAGATATGGGAAGGATGGAGGAAATCGTCGGAGTGAAGGAGACGTACAGACAAGGAATAAAAGTGATGTCGCTACGAAACGTGCAATCGTTGGCGTTGATTTTGTTGACGAGACACGTGGCATTCTCCCCGGCGGAGAGTTTAACGCAATTGAAATTGTTAGAAAAGGGCGTGCCGAAGACGTTTTTGGCGAGCATGAACGCGGTGATTGCGCCGTTGAACATAATGATGCCGATGATATCAGCAAAATGGACGGCTGGAGCGAAACCGTTGCGAGTGGTGTTGAATACGTTCGTGTACAGAGGAATCGCGTGTGCGTTTGCGAGCGTGGTGGTTGTCGCGTGGACGAAAGTTCTAGCGAGCGACGGCGCGCAAGGTACCGCTGTGAATTACGACAAAGCGTCCTCGAACGTGTTCTTTTCCGGGTTGGTTTTAGCGTGGATGTGCGTCTCGAGCGCGTTATCGACGGTGCAGTTTGTTGGAGTCATGTCCTTCTTTTCCAAAGTTTCCGACGAGAGCATCGGTGGAACGTACATGACGCTTTTGAACACGTTATCTAACCTTGGATCGAAAATCGCAGAGACGTTTGTATTGTTTTTCGTCGATTTCGTTTCGGAGAAACGATGCGTTAGCGCGTCGTCGTCGTCGTCGATTACCGCGTGTTCCACGAAACAAGAAAGAGATGTGTGCGTGTCAGCGGGTGGGCAATGTCACTTGGACGACGGACATTACCACACGTTTGTCTTGTTATCGCCGGCGGTTGCGTTAGCGTGGGTGGTGTGGCAAAGGAAAAGAGTACAAAGACTTTCCGCCTCGCCTTTGGAGGAGTGGCGCTTATCCACCTCGAGTAGGAAAGATTACTAGTTTTTAGTGTAGAGTTGGTACACAGTAGTTTTTTATTCATGTATAAATAAAATTACAACGCTTTGCCTTTGATCGGTTTTACGACGGCTTCGACGTAGATGTCCGTATCGCCAGCCGAGCAGTAGTAACTGTACTCCAATCTAGATTTGTTTTCTTTCTCTTCCTCGAATAACTTTGCCAAGCGTCTCTCCTCGAACTGTCTGCGTTTCTTCGCGCTTTTCGGCGGCGAAAACTTTTTCTTGTTGTTGTTACCCGCGCCACTATTATTCCCGCTCGCGTTGTTCCTGTTGTTGTTCTTTTTCAATTTTCCGGGCGGCGAAGGCGTGCCTTTCATCATCGAACCGCCGAACATATCCGTCATTTTTCTATTGCTTTGTTGTTTCATTGGTTGTCGGATTTTCCGACTCTTCACGTCGCTTTTACTGGCTAATATGACCGCCGCGTTCGTTCCGTCGCCAAAGTCCACGTCTTTCTTCCAACCTGGCGCAAAGTTCAGCGGCGTACTATTATTGCTACTTTGACTATTCAACACCGCGTTTCGTTTGGCTTTTTCTTCTTCCTCTCGCAACCTTTGCCTCGCTTTCGTAATCGCCGCGAGCTCTTTTTGAGGTGGCAATTGAATACTACCCTCTTCTTCCTTTTGAGGCGGCGTGGCCGGCGGCTCGATGTCCGCGTCGCCCGCCAAAAGCGACGCCGAAGAAGAAGACGCTTCCTCCTCCTCCATCGCACTTCCTCCCAACCAACTCCTCTTATTCCGCAACTTCTTCCTACTCGTCACCACCACCATCGGCGCCTCCAAAATACTCTCTTCCACGCCTTCTTCCATTACCTTCATCCTTTCCTCCTCTCCTTCCTCCTCCCTATACGCGTCGCTTTTCCCGCTTTTGCCGCTCTGTAACATCAAACTCTCCTCGAACGCGCGTCTCGCGTCTGGATTCAAAATCGCCATTTCCTCTTCCTCCATCGCTCTCCGCATCAATACGTTCTCCATCACGTACGTCTCGATCGGTGGAAACTGCCTCGCGAGTTCTCGACCAATCGAAGAGAGAATTCGTTTCCCGCTCGTGAGTAACATCGGGCGCAAGCGAGCGGTTTTCACGTCGATTTTTGCCATCGTCCAGACGAATCTTCGCTTCAGTGTGCTTAAAAACGACGCACCCCTGTACCCGTCGACGTCACTTTTATGATACGAATCCGCTAAACTCTCGCACTCGTCGTCGTCATTCTCTGTCAAAGCTCTTTTCTCGCACGCCATGCCGAGCGCGACGGAGACGTAATCGTTCGTCAATTTAGGCACTTTGCACTCTTCGTCTGTCACGTCCGGGGAAACGACTATCGAGAGTTCAATACTATCATTTTCATTCGATGATATCAAAGAGGAGGACTTCTTCTCGTACTCCGGCGCCGGTGGAACGATAACTTCTCGCAAGCGTGCCAACATGTAGAGTCTTCTTCTTAACTTCTTCTTCTTAATACGTGTTGCTACGTGACCTCTGTGCGCACATGTAATGTGAGACAAATGAGACAAATTCGTTCCCCCTTTTGCCCCTTGCAGTGAGAGAATTTAATTGGCTGCTTTTTGCTTTCCTCAAACTCGAGGGAAAGAAATCCTCAAAATTCGGTCTGAAAAGGAAGAGTAATAACACACGACTACAAAGCGCTCTTCTCTTAAGCTATAAGTATTGAACACGGAGAAAGAGAGAGAGAGGGAAGGAATAATGTTATTCTACTCGTTTTTCAAAACTTTAGTGGGAAAACAAATCACGGTGGAGTTAAAAAACGACCTCGAAATCCGAGGGACTTTAGTCTCCGTCGATCAGTACTTGAACATTAAATTGGAATCGGTCTCGGTTTTAGACGAGGAGAAATATCCGCACATGAAATCAGTGCGAGATTGCTTCGTGAGAGGAAGCGTGGTGAGGTACGTGCAACCACCAGAGGAAAGCGTGGACGTGGATATTTTACACGACGCGACGAGGAGGGAAGCAAGGTCGGCGGTGTAAAGTTTAAGAGAGAGATGAATGTTGAGTAGCAGTTATTATAGAGAGAGCGCCTAACGCAAACATGAATATTCGTCGTAGTATTCTATACACGCAGCACTAAAAATATGATCACAGTATCTCGGCATCTATCTAAGAAGCAGCTAGATACGGGAACGCGCAGGCTATTTTGATAATCGTATTCACGTCGCACGCGGGATAGTTTTGTAACGTGCGCATGGCGACGGCAAAGTCGCAAGTATCGTCCAACAACTCCTTTTGTACGTTACATACCATGGCGGAACACAAACGCAAAAGAGCGTCGCGTTTACCTCTAGGCCAGGCGACGAGAAAATCGAACGTTCTTAAAACAGACGGGAAGTCAAACTCGCCGGCGAACATCAACACGCACCATCGAAACGCGTAAAATTGAGGTTTCACGTTCAACTCGTCGATCATTTTCGTCGCGACTGCTGGACACCGATTCCTTAACAAATTGTCGTGCTCGGAAAGTAAATGATTGATTCCTTGGTCCGTTTTGTCAAGCTCTTTACAATACGCATCTCTCAACTCTGAAATCAACTCGACGAACATCCAAAACGAATCCGATTTGGCGTCTTTCGCGACGCCGTTTTTATCCGGGTGGTTAAAGCAGACAAAATACAACGGAGCGAGCAATTCGTGCATGCCTTGGACGTAACGTAAACCCGGATTCAATTTCGCAAATACAAACAAAGCTTCCGTCATATCTTTTCGTTTCGGTACGGCTTCGATTTCGTCGTTGAAAAAATGCAACGACGGATGCAATCGTTCCACGTCTCTCTCGATTTGCTCCAATATGTCCTTATCCTCCTCCTTTACCTGCTTCACTTTCAACTCTACCGCCACTCTCGTCGCTCTCGACTTTGTCGGCGACTTTATGTCCTCGTATTTATACGTCATCTCCACGCTCACGTCCGGCGTCCGCACGCAACTCGCCAATTCCTCCGCGAACGCCTCGTACGTCTCCCGCTTCTTCCTTCTCTCCAATTCTCGTTCTCGACGCGCCTCGGGTACAACTCGAAGCAAATACGACCACACATCGTACCTCACCGAGGAAGGTTGATCCGGTACGAATCCATCCGCGACGATTTCTCTCAACTTCTCTCGCTCGACACGCTCTCCTCGTAAGCAGTTTTCCAAGTTTTGCCTCCTCGCTCGCCATATTTCCGGGAGAGAAGAAGAGGAAGAAGAAACAGAAGTGGAGGAGGCACCGGCGTTGCTCTCGACTCGAATCACGTTCGGCAGAGGACACGAACTCTCCTCCTTCTTCTCCTTCCCTCCTCTTCTCTCTTTCCTCTTCCTCTCCGCTTTTTCTTTCACCAGTTCCAGTTTTTCCCGGACCTGCAAAGAAAGTTTCAGAAACCGCTCGAAGAAGTTGTTGTTGTTGTTGTTGTTCGTCGTCGTCGTCGTCGTCGAAGCGTCTATTTCTTCGCTTCTCGGAGGAGGAGGAAAACGAGCCGCCGCTCGCGATTCGTTCTCCATCGATGCTTTTGATTCGCAAATTCAAAGCGAGATGATGAAATGTGACAGTTGTGAGGAACGGAAAGAGATACGAAATGTATTCATATCTTCATTACATTCACCTTTCGACGAATACATAATAACACGTAATAATGCGCGCGGTTGCCACGACGACGACTGCTGCTTCCTGCTGCGTCTGCGCGAAAGCGTCGACGGCGAGGAAGAGCAAAAGCGAGAGTACTAACGGGAGGAAGAAGAATGAATCATCGGCGACGAAACAGACGAGAAGGGAGGCGTTGACGATGATTCTGCTCTCGTCTACTTCTGCTTCTGCGCCTGTTTTTGCGGCGCAAGAGGAGACTGAGACGGTCTCGGAAGTCGCGGAGACGATCGTGGTGACGCCACCTTCTTCTTCTTTGTCGTCGTCGTCTTCTTTGTCGTCGGAACCGTTCGGGAACAAAACCTTCATGGAAGGCATCAAAGACAAAGACTACGGGAAGTCGGAAGTTTTATACTCAGATTTTACGCGAACCCAGTCTGGTTTACAATATAAAGACGTCAGACCAGGTTCGAAAGAAGGGAAAGAGTACAAGGACGCGTCAAAAATAGCCGTGGTTGATTGGGACGGGTACACGTTGGGGTATTACGGGAGACCGTTTGAAGCGAGAAACGGCCCGAAAGGCGGCGCGTTCAACGAGGATAAAGATTTTTTCCGATTTCGAGCGGACGATTTGGACGTGTTGCCGGCGTTTCGAGAGGCGATCGTTGGAATGAAAGTCGGGGGGATACGAAGGATTATCGTGCCGCCGAATTCCGGTTTGGCGTATCCGGAGAATAAGAATTGGAAGAAGATGAAACCGAAACCGAATAATTTTTCGGGAGAGAGAGCGCTCGGCTTCGTCTTGGAAAATCAAGGGATGATCGATAAGACGTTGTTGTTTGACATAGAGTTGATGGACGTGAGATAAATCGTCTCTGAATCTCGCGTGTAAAGGAGATTTGTATGATGGTAATGATGCTGTTGTTAATAGATTTGTACTGTTTTTAAAATAATATTGATTTGATGTTACACAATTCTCTACTTTGCGTTGACTTTTACTTGACTGCTTTTCTCTTTTGACTTGAAACAATTGTTTGTTTGATAATAATAATAATGATAGTGATATTCTTCTTCTTTTTCTTCTTCTTCTTCTTCTTCTCCTTTTTCAATCGCATCTCTTTTCTTAATAATGCGGATGGCTTTCTGCGCCCAAGGCGAGCGCTTCGAGAGCGTCTTTTGCATTTTCAACCGCGTCTTCTGTTTTACCGAGCATGCAAATCGTCGCTTCTTCGGCGTTTGGATTCGGATCAACCGCGACAGAAATGTAGCAATCGGACATTCTCGCGACAACTCTCGTATTCGCAGAACCTTCGCCCAAGACGATGCCAAGAGATGTCTTTGGGATGGAAATTTTCGCCATCTCCGTGAACTCGTCCTGTTCGTCGTTGACGACTGGAACCGCTTGCGCATAATTGACGTTCCCGTTTGCATCTTCATCGAACGCGTATAAATCGTCCCCGGGGAGAAAATTGATGATATTCAGAGGGTCCGGGTTTGGCGCCGCGACATCGCCGTTGTCAGACCAGACGTTCAGTTTATTGTTAGTTGATGTGAAAAACTGAGCGTACCGGTTCGTCGTATCCTCCTTGTCTTCTTTGCTGTGCGCGAGCATTTGCGTTGGAATGACTGGCATAGTCGCCCCCGCCGGAGTGGTCGTTTGGACGATATCCGGTACCTCCACTCCATGTGAAAGGTTGAAGACGGGAAATCCGCCGCCAGAAAACATGGACGCCATAGCTGGATTTATCGCGCCGGAAACTGGAACGCCGGAAACTGGAACCTCGCCCGACAGGGTAGCCGATGCGACTGGTACGAGCGGCACTCCAGCCGGACCAATGGCCACTGGATTGTATCTCATCGCTCGTGCTTGACCGAACGCCGCGACTGGCGCGTTTGCGTTTGTCGCCATTTCGTGCGCCGTAGGCGCAAAGGCGCCACCGAAGACACCGCCTCCTCCCGTACTCTCGATGTTGGTCGACGGCATGCCAAAGCCGCCGAGAAAATCAGGCGCAAAGCTGAGCGCGTTCATTTGGTGCTGCATTTGCTGTTGATGCTGATGCATTTGTTGTTGCTGCTGATGATGAAGGTGCTGTTGCTGTTGCATCATCTGTGCGGCGGCGACTTGTTGCGCCTGCGCGGCGGCGGCAACTGGATCTTGAAACGCGCCATTCCCGATTGATCCAGTCGACGCCGCCGCCGACGCGGCAGTGTGATTGACCATCACGGGATTATACGGCGGTGAAACGATCGTTGTCGGTACCAACATGGGAGAGGGCACAACCATAGACATGAGCTGCGACTGTCCTGGGAACTGTTGATGCGGGAAACTGACATTCACGGCGGCTCCCATGTTCGGCGGCGTGTGTACTCTATTCGCGCCTCCCACATTCCTCCCGTACTGATCCACGACCGCGGATATTTGTTGCGGCGACCTATTGCATACCGCCAAAGACACAAAGTACGGTAAAACCGACTTGTCGAAATGGAAATACGATAAAGTCTCGAACAACTCCGCGGCGACAATCTCAATATCCTCTCTCGCCCCAATCATCTCCAACACTCTATCTTCCGCGGTCGCGCACGGCGGAATCTGCCCGACGTCGTGTATTTTCACCTCGCACCTCGGCGCCTTTTCTCTCAAGCGCTTAATGTTCGCCCCGCCTTTCCCGATGCACTGTCCGCACTGCCCGGTTGGTAACAACATCCTCATTACAAAGTGTCTCGCCGGCGGCGGTTGACCGTTATTCGCTTGCAGTTGATTGTGTTGCGCGTGACTCTCCTCGTCCATGTCCAAACATTTCTTGACGATTTCCACCCCGACTTTCGCCGTTTTACTCCTAATCTTAAACCTGTCGTCGATGACTTCGTTGACTTTATTGCTATTCAAAACCTCCGTCGTCGTCGTCCGAATCGTCGCTCCTCCTCCTCCTCCCGCTCCAACGTAAATCGTCTCCGCGTCCCCCATCTCTTCCTCCTCTCTCCCGTCGACGCCTTCCAACTTCGCCTCTCGCGCGCCGCAGTGCACCAAACACGTCCGCATCGCGCACTCTCTCGGCGCGTCGAGTAAATCGACTTTAATCCCTCGGTATCGCGATTCCAGTCTTCGAATCGAGTCTTCTTTCTTCTCATCCTTGTTCGTCTTCTTTTTCAATTTGTTTTTGTCGTCGTCGTCTGAATCGTCCCCGCTGCCGCTGATGCTGCTCGTCGTCGTTCTCTTTCCTTCGTCTTCATCATTAAAGCCTTCTTCGTCGTCGTCTTCATCCTCCTCCTTGGGGAACAATTTTGCCACCCATCTCGTTTCCAACAAAAGTCTCAGCGCGGTGTGCGCATTTTCCGGCGGCCATCTCCTCACTACTTGTTGCACTGGCTGTGGAGCAGCTTGATTACCTCCTCCTTTCATCAACATCCCCGAAGTCGTCGTCGTCGTCGCGGTGTTCGATGACGTCGACGACCCCGGCGAAGTGTCGGAAGAAGAATCAGAAGAAGAATTGGAAGGTTTTTTAACAACCGATGATGATGATGCATTAGTATCGTCATCCTCTTCTCTTCCTCCTCCTCCTCCTCGGGGAGAGGGAAAGAATTGATATCTCATGTATACAGAAACAACGCGGTAAAAAAGAGAGAGAACACACCGCTCGAGAGAAAGAGTACACCCTCTGTTACGTGCGCTCTCTTTTTTTTAATGCGTGTGTGTATAAATATACGGAGAGAAAGCGCTCTTTGCTTTCGTTTTGCTGACTAGAGAGAGGAGATTTTTGTGTCTTTTTTCGATCCTTCTTTTCCTCTTTTTGCTGGAAAAAATCTGACGCACGGCATGGTGGTTTTTTCTCTCTCTCTCTCTCTCTGTTTGTTCTCACACACCAACACCAACACCAACAACAAACAACAGACAACAGACAACAGACACAGAAAGAAGGAAAAAATAAAAAAGGTGCATGGAAAAAAACAAAATTGAAAAGGACCACGCAATAATAAATCATCATCATCATCATATCATCATCATCAGCCTCGTCGTTGCGCGCGAATA
>Ga0257110_1001178_pt1 | contig 12322 bp, 15 predicted proteins | sample LP_taG_7_FD_190184 | JGI IMG/M metagenome (GOLD analysis project Ga0257110, IMG submission 190184) | Marine microbial communities from Northeast Subartic Pacific Ocean, Canada - LP_J_2015_P26_10m | ecosystem: Environmental > Aquatic > Marine > Oceanic | place: Canada: Northeast Subartic Pacific... | reverse complement strand
TACTTTCTATGTTTGTGTTGATCATATGAATGATGTCTTCCAACTTTACCAAATTCTCTTAAACCAACATGTTTAGTTTTTCGACCCTGAGCTCTCTTTCTCCAAACAACATAACTTGTCTTTTTAAGATTATCACGCATTAAATCTTCAACTTGATTTTGATTCAACCCATAGGTTGCCTCTATAGCATCAAATGGGGTTCTATCCTCCCATGCCATTTCAATAATGCGCGATATGTCTGAGGGATCTAGCTTGATAAAAAATAACTTAGCTTTTGAGCTTAGCTACCTCGGCCTCTAGTTCAGCAACTCTTCTTTTTAGAGGCTCTAGTTCCTCTTTTTTAACAAAGCCTGATTCTTTCATAAATTTGTCTAGTGCGGGTTTCAGCATTTTTTCCATATTTTTTGCATCTTTCATCATTGCAAACGGATTCATAAGATCATCTCCTCATTAAAGGTTTTAAATGTATATATCAAACCTAGTAGATTTACCTTTGATTTGATAGTTAATATTATTACAAATTTTTTCACCTTTTATAGGCCTTTTTAAAATTATTTTTTTGTAATTTAACTCTTTAAACCCTAAAAAAAGTGAATCGGCCATATCCTCTATGTTTTCTATCTTTAAAATACTTTTTATAGCATTTATATTGCCTGCTCTTAAAATATGTTTTTTAGTTTCTGGGTATAGAGGGTCTAAATATATAGTATCTATATTTATCTGGTCTTTATATATCTCAAGTGAATTTCCATGTATTAAATTTAGATTTGATAAAAAGGGAAGTTCATCTGCTGCTCTGTTGCAAGCATCTTTTACCAATAAATATAAAATTTTACTTTGCTCGCAAGCTATAACTTTATGGCCAAGTGATAAAAATATTATTGCATCTGAAAGAAAGCCAGCGGTTCCATCAAAGATAGTTAAACAATCTTTTGTTTTGCCCAATGTTTTTTTAAGCAAAGTCTCATGTTCTGACCTTTTAAGCCTCCATCCCATTGAACCACTAAGAAAATCTACATGAAGAATATCACTGGGACTAGTAATATCATTTATAAAATATAAACCAGATTTATTTAAAGAAATAACTGAACCGCTCTGAGGATATTTTGTAACTAATTGTAAATTAAGATCTTTTGCTACAAGGTCTAATTCTTCTTTGTAATCATGATCGTCTATCCATGCAACACAGGTCATACAATAAGAAGAAGGCCTAATCCAAGCACTAGTCTATATATAACAAATGGATACATCCCAATCTTGTCGATAAAAGCTAAGAAAAATTTAATAGTAAAGAAAGCAAAAATAGCAGAAATACTAAATCCAATAAATAAGCTTACAAAGTTAATTACTTCAAAGGAATTAAAGCTATCAATCAGCAAGAATGTTAATGCTCCAAGTATGGTTGGAATACTTAGTAAAAATGCAAACCTTGATGCCTCTTTTAAATTAAGGCCAATTAGAAGAGCAGCTGTTATTGCTGTCCCTGATCTTGAGGCGCCCGGAATTAAGGCAAATACCTGAAAAAACCCAATAAAAAGAACAGTAAAAATGCTTAGTTGTAGTATTGTTTTGGATTGTGAGCTATATCTATATGCTAAAAATAAAATAGCAGCGAAGGTTAAGTTTGCCCAGGCTATATAGGTCACCCCAAAACTTCTGTTTGCAATAAAGTCAGAGCCAGCTAGTCCAAAAATAATTATTGGAAGCGTAGCAAGGGTAAGGTGGGCTACTAATTGTCTACTTTCAGCATCATGGTTATTAAAAAAGGGATTAATTGATAAAAGCATTTTCTTTATATCAAGCCTAAAGTAAAAAAGTACTGCAAAAAGTGTCCCCCCATGAGTTGCAATATCAAAACTTAAGCCAAGATCATTAGCGCCAAATAATAGGCTTGGAAACAATAGATGAGCGGAACTTGAGACTGGTAAAAACTCAGTTAAACCTTGTATAAATGCTAATACAATACTTAAAAAAATATCATTCATTAGAAATCTTTTTGTAATTAGTATCTTTTAAATATACTGGATTTGCATCTTCAGGTAAAAATTTATCTTGGTTATTAATTTTTAACTCTGCTAGATAAGCTATCGATAGAGCATCTGAATGAATATTAACTATAGAGCTAGCATCTAATTTAATTCTTTCATCATCCCATCCATTTCCAGCATAAATTGCAGATGGATTACTTAAAAGCATTGGATCAGCCAATTCTTTGTAAGACAATACTTTTTCATCTGATTGAGTTTCCAATAAAGCTGAGCTGGGATATTTGCAGAAATAAACCTCATCTAAATCTGATTTCAATGCCACATTAATTACATTAAATTTTTTATTGTCTACTTTAGTATTTGCTTGGTAGGCTATAGATTGTAAATTTGATATTCCAACTAGCGGCTTTTTTTGGGTCCAACTCAAGCCCTTCATGAAGCTAGCCAAGCTCCTAATACCAGTATATGAACCTGGACCTCTACCGAAGGCAAAACAATCTATTTCTGAAATATGAATTTGTGAATTGAGCCCGACAGATCCCAAAAGATCATTCCAATTAGGTCTCTTTTTTCTAGCATGTGTTTTTGAATAAGATAAAATTTCATCTTCATATATAAGGGCTACAGAAGAAGAATCACCCGAGCTATCTATTGCAAGAAGCTTCATGTTTATCTATAAATTAGATTTAATAGATTCAAATACAGATTCTACAGACCCTGCACCGTCAACTTTAAAATAAATTAACTCATTGCTATATGATTTTTGCGCATAGAATTCAGAAAGTGGTTTTGTTTCTTCATGATAAACATTTAGCCTTTTTGAAACAGTTTCAGGCTTGTCATCGTCTCGTTGAACTAAGACCTCGCTAGTAAGATCATCAATACCTTCATTTTTTGGTGGATTAAATTCGACATGATAACTTCTCCCTGAAGCTATATGAAAACGTCTGCCAGACATCCTATCAACAATAACTTGATCATTAACCTCTATTTCAATTACATGAGAAAAAACTACATTCATATCAACAAGCATGCTTGCCTGTCCCAAGGTCCTTGGAACTCCATCAAACAAGAAACCATTTTTACAATCTTCTTTTTTAATGCGCTCAACAATTATTGAACCTATTATTTCATCAGAGACCAATGCGCCAGAGCTCAATACTCCTGAGACTCGCTTGCCCAGCTCAGTCCCTGAGGCAATTGCCTCTCTTAACATATCTCCAGTGCTAATTTTTGGGATGTTTAGAAAACTGCAGATCAAGTCAGCTTGTGTTCCCTTACCTGCGCCCGGCGGTCCCAATAGGATTAATTTATTCATTTTTCTATAATAGCGAATGCAACTACGTAATCAGTTTCGTCTGCAATACTAACATGGCTGCCAATGATTTTTAAATCACTAAATATATTTTTTAAACTACCTTGGGGATTGATATAAGGTTTTCCTAAATCATTTCTTAGTATTTCAATATCTCTTGGATAGACGTTATCTCGAAAACCAGTGCCTAAGGCTTTTGCTGTCGCCTCTTTGCAAGCAAATTGTTTTGCTAAAAAACTTTGTTGTTTTGTAGATGAATAATCTTGCCATATCAATAATTCATCACTTGATAATATTTTTTTTGCAAAAGCTTCAGTGTTTTTGATCCTGTTTATCAAAACTATGTCTGTACCAATGCCATAGATCATTTTTGCAACCTTCTAAAAATCTGCCTACTATTTAAATCCTTACCCTCAAGGCAAAACATAATTGTAGCTTGTGTTAACTGCTTTAATTTATTACTAGAAACGTTTACTAAATTTCTATTTCTAATATCTATGATATCTTGACCTGAAAAATCTGAATCCTTGTTAGAAGTTTTAAAACCCCTTTCTGCAATAAAAATATAATCTAAAGCGGCTTCGATTGGTTCATGTGCATCTATATCTGTTTGGAAATTTATTCCATAGCCAAGCATATCCAAAAGATCTAATTCAAAACTTCGTAATAAAAATCTCATATCTACTTCCTTTACAGAAGCTTCAATAAAATTGCTATACAGATTAAATAAATCTTCATTTGCAGCATCTTTTGGAAGAAGTTTAATCATCAATTCATTTATATAAAGCAGGCTATAGCTTTTTTTAGAGAGATTGTTATCTATAAGAGATAAATCTCTATCTATATTAGTTAGTGTTTTTAATTCAGATCTGCCTGAATAGGTTATCTGAAGTTTTGAAAATGGAACTAGATATCCAAAAAACTTGGACTTTGGTTTTTTAGCTCCTCGAGCTATTACTGACATTTTTCCAGATTTTCTAGTAAAAATTTCAGCAATTATACTTGTATCTCCATATGACCTTTGATGAAGTAAAAAGCATTCCTCCCAGTCATTAGGACTCATAACTTCCACCAACCCCTAAACTATGTAAGTAATCAGAATCTGTATTCCAATTTTTCTTTACTTTGACCCAGGTTTTTAAAAAAACTTTTTTGCCATAATATTTTTCTAGATCAAGCCTTGCTTGTGTGCCAATCCTCTTTAAAACTTCTCCTTTTTGACCAATAACAATTTGTTTTTGTGTTTGACGAGCTACATAAATAACTGCATGTATTCTTACAATATCTTTTTCATTTTCAAGCTGCTCAACTTGAACAAAGGTATCATGCGGCAATTCATCTCCTAATGATCTAATAATCTTTTCTCTTACAAGCTCTGAAACCATAAAATTATCTTGATTAATCTCAGATCCCTCTTCTCCATAAATATGCTGATTTTTTGGAAGATAGTTTAAAATTAATGTTTCTAACTCCTTAATACCTTCATCATTTATAGCTGCAATAGGAATAATTTCTAAGAAATTATAAGCTTCCTGGAGTTGAGCAATTAAGGGCAGCAATTTATTCTTATCATCGACTTGATCAGATTTATTGATAACACAAATTACCTTTGAATCAGATTCCTTAATTTTTTCTAGAACTAAATGATCCAATTCTTGCATAGAAGCTCTTTGAATAACAAATAATACTAGATCGGAATCTTCAATGAGACTTGCTGCTGACTTATTAAGTAATCTATTCATTACTTTTGTAGATTTGATATGCATTCCAGGGGTGTCAGCAAAAATCATTTGTTTATTATCCACCGTCTTAATACCAAGAATATTATTTCGTGTTGTCTGAGATTTTCTAGACGTAATAGATACTTTTTTACCTAATATATGATTCAGAATAGTTGATTTACCCACATTGGGTTTACCAACTATTGAAATATAGCCACAAAAAGATTCTTTCATTAAATAAAGTCTCCTTTTGCAAGAATGCTATCCGCTAAATTAGTTTCAGCTGATTTTTTTGACTTTCCAGTAGAGCTATATTCAATATTTTTAACTTCAAGTGTTGATTTAAATCTATTATCTTGTATTTCTACAGTATTGTAGTTTGGTGGGCTTAAGCCTTCTGCCTGCATGGCTTCCTGTAAAATAGATTTAGGATCTTTAAAGTTATCATCTGGAGATAAATTCTTAAAATCATCTTCATATATTTTATAAATAACTTTTTTTGTGTTCTCCCAGCCTCCATCAACAAAAATAGCGCCAATGACTGCCTCAAAAGCACCTTCTAATAAAGAAAACTTTCTGTCATCAGATAAATTAATCATTCCTTTTGACAATTTAATAATCTTATCAAGGCCAATTTGATTAGCTTTTAATGTTAGTGTACTTCCCTTAACCAGTAATGCTCTTGCTCTGGTTAAAACTCCTTCTTGATAATTTGGAAATTGAATAAAAAGATACTCTGCTATAATAGAATTTAAGACTGAATCTCCCAGAAATTCTAATCTTTCATTATTGATATTTTTATTAAAGCTTTTATGTTGAATGGCATTTGATAAATGACTTTGATCTTTAAAAGAATAGTTAATAACTAATTCAAAATCTTCAAGTTTCACTTAATACTTCCTGCTCGCTCAAAGGAAGGCATACATGTCCAACATTCCCAACTCATCCATATGTAATCAGCAGTGCCCATAAAATTATCTCTAGGAATGAAGCCCCAGTACCTGCTATCGTTAGAATTATCACGATTATCTCCAACTGCAAAATACATATTATCTGGGACAATCCACTCTGATGGAGCGCCAGATGGTCTTGATCTCATATGCTGCACTGTTATTTCTTTACCATTAAAGTTTTCAAGATAAAAATCAATACCTGATTCAGTTTTATAATAATTTTGAGGAACAGCAACACCATTTAAGTAAAGTTTTTTATTGATGTAACTGATCTTATCTCCAGGCTTGCCTATTAATCTTTTAACAAAGGGCATAGGTTTATGAGGTGGTATAAAAACTACTACATCTCCTAATTCAGGATCTTTTGCCATAGCAAAAGATGTACCTGTTCTTTCAAGCTTCAAGCCATATGAATGTTTATTAACCAAAATGAAATCACCTACTTTTAATCCTGGAATCATTGATCCAGATGGGATTTGATAAGGTTCATACATAAATGTTCTTAATACAAATATTAAAAAGATTGGAATAAACCAACTTCTTCCAGAAGCTTTTAAGTATGTATTACTGATGAAATTACCAGTAACCCATATAACTAAACTCACTATTGTTGCAAGCAAAAGAATAATACTAAGATCACCGGCGTTTATAAAAACGCTATATAAAATAATAAGACCTAATACAAAACCTATCTTTGATAGCTTGGATTGACTTGGTGTCTGCATATCTGAAACAGAGGAATTATCCATTTTAATCGCTTCTAGAGCCCAGACTGAAAGACAAATAACTATTCCAATGGAGGCTAATAAAAATAGTGGATCTGAAAACATTTACTATTCCCCTGAACTAAAATAGTTAAGAAACGCATCTTGAGGAATTGATACTCTTCCAAGCTGCTTCATTTTCTTCTTGCCCTTTTTTTGTTTTTCTAAAAGTTTTTTCTTTCTTGAGATATCACCACCATAACATTTAGCAGTAACATTTTTTCTGAGTGCTTTAACTGTTTCACGTGAAATGATCTTAGATCCTAATGCAACTTGAATAGGCACATCAAACATTTGTCTTGGAATTAGTTTCTGCAGATTTTTTGCAATCTCTCTAGCTTTCATCATTGAAAAAGACTTATGAACAATCATTGAAAGAGCATCAACTTTTTGATCATTGATTAAAATATCTATCTTTGTGAGATCAGATGCTCTGAAGCCTATAAGACTATATTCAATAGATGCAAATCCTTTAGTTGAAGATTTTATCTGATCAAAAAAATCAACAATTACTCCAGATAAAGGCATTTCAAATATAATGGATACTTGAGTGCCAAAATAATTCATCTCTTTTTGAATCCCTCTTTTGCCTGTACAAAGAGTGATAACACTTCCAACATAATCATTTGGTGTTAAAACATTTACAAGAACTATTGGTTCTCTAATTTCATCAATCTCATTTGATACTGGCATTTGAGAAGGATTGTCACATTTGAATACAGTGCCATCTGTTTTCAAAATTTCATATTCAACAGAGGGGGCTGTAGATATAAGATCTAAATCATATTCTCTTTCTAGTCTTTCTCGAATAACTTCCATATGTAAAGTACCAAGAAAGCCACACCTAAAACCAAAACCAAGTGCATCTGAAACCTCTGGCTCATAAACTAATGAGGAGTCATTTAAGATCAATTTTGATAAAGCATCTCTAAATTTTTCATAATCCTCTGAGCTGACAGTAAATAATGAGGCAAATACTTTTGGATTTACTTTTTGGAATCCTGGTAAAGCCTTAGTAACCTCGTCATTATATTCCAGCACAGTATCCCCAACAGGTGCGCCTTTAATGTCTTTTATTCCTGCAACTAAATATCCAACTTCTCCAGCAGCAAGGGTTTTTGTTTTATTTTTTTTTGGAGAAAAAATTCCTATTTCATCTGCTAAATAATTTTGTCCAGAAGAGAATATTTTAAATTTTTGGCCAGTATTTAATGTTCCATTCATAATCCTGATAAGTGAAACAACGCCCAAGTAAGGATCAAACCACGAATCAATTATTAATGCTTGCAAAGGCTCATCTGGACTGCCTACTGGTGGCGGTATATCTCTTACTAGCATATCTAATAATTCTTCTGTTCCCTCACCTGTTTTTGCACTTACAAGGGGTGCATTTTCAGAATTAATTCCAATCATGTCTTCTATTTCTTTTTTAACTCTTTCAGGATCAGATTGAGGTAAATCAATCTTATTTATTACTGGAACTACTTCTAAGCCTTGATCAACAGCTGTATAACAATTAGCTAAAGTTTGAGCTTCAACTCCTTGAGAACCATCAACGACCAAAAGTGCTCCTTCGCATGCTGATAAAGATCTGGATACTTCGTAAGAAAAATCTACATGGCCTGGAGTATCAATAAAATTTAATTGATAGACTTCTCCATCTTTCTTGTAATTAAGCGTTACTGCTTGAGCCTTAATAGTAATACCTCTCTCTCTTTCAATATCCATTGAATCAAGAATCTGCTCGGACATCTCTCTTGCGGTAAGGCCACCACAAAATTCAATCAATCTATCAGACAGGGTCGACTTACCATGGTCAATGTGGGCAATTACAGAAAAGTTTCTTATGTTCTTCATATGAGTTCATTTTACAAGGAAAGCTATTAAGTTATTAGCTTTAGGAGGTTCTATTTGTAAATATTTTTAATTTAATCTTATTGGAACAATAAAACGAGCGTTATTTCTTTTACCAAAAACAGCTACTATTGATCCAGATTCAAGTTTTTCTATTGTGTCGGAAAAAGATTCAAGACTATTTATCTTATATTTCATATTTCTGTAACGTATATGAGTAATAACGTCACCTCTTTGAATTTTACCTGAGGCAGGAGACCCTGAAGTGACTTTTGAAACAATTACACCATCCTCCAAATTTTCCATTTGTGGATTGTCTCTATCAATTTCTTCAATTTGAAGACCTAACATATCAGAATTGTTGTCACTTTTTGCAGGCACAAATGGTTTATCACTTGAAGGTAATTCTCCAAGAATAAAAGTTAGCTCCATCTCCTCACCGTCCCTAAATATAGTTGCAGTAGATTCCGTATTTGGTTTTATTTGCCCTACGACATGAGGAAGATCTGCACTAAATTTAATCTCCTTACCATCGAAATCTAAAATAACGTCTCCAGGTATCAACCCGCCATTATCTCCAGACTCGCCCTCTTCCAAATCGTTAATTAGAGCCCCATAAGGCTTATCCATGCCAAGGGCTTCAGCAAGATCATTGTCAACCTCACCAACCCTAACCCCTAAATAACCTCTAGCTACAATCCCAGAGTCTATAATTTGTTCTGCAACATCAATTGCAACATTGATTGGAATTGCAAAAGCAAGACCTTGATAACCACCACTTCTTGAATATATTTGAGAATTAATGCCAACTACCTTTCCCTGTAAATCAAATAAAGGTCCACCAGAATTCCCAGGATTGATTGCAACATCAGTTTGTAAAAAAGGAACATAGTTTCCAATATTATTGTTTTGAATACTTCTTCCTTTAGCACTTACAATTCCAGCAGTAACAGAAAAATCAAAACTAAAAGGTGATCCTATTGCCACTACCCAGTCACCTACTCTTAAAGATTCACTATCACCAACTTTAACTTTTGGTAATTTTTTTCCATCAATTTTTAAAACTGCTAAATCAGACAAGGCGTCTACACCAACAATCTCAGCAACATATTCTCTTCTATCTACTAAAGACACGATGACCTCTGTCGCTCCTTCAACTACGTGGAAATTAGTTAAAATATAATTCTCTTTAAAAATAAATCCAGATCCATATCCTTCTGCTTTCCTTTTTTGTTGTGGAGCCTCTTCATAACCTCTTGGAATTCCAAAAAATCTTTCTAGCTCTGGCGGCATTCCTCTATACGAATTTTGTGAAGATACTTCTTTTCTAGATGTAATATTTACAACTGCAGGTGCGGAATCTTCAACAAGGCTAGCTATATTTGAAGGCAGGCCAGCAGCTTGAATATTTAAACTTAATGCAAAAGCAAAGATAAATACAAAACTAGTGTTTAAAAATTTGTTCATAATGATTCCTATCTGATTTGAATTGAGCCAATAATCTTATTAGCTTCTTCTATACTTAGATTTCCATAAAGTGTTATTACTTTACCACCAGGCAATGGATATAGGTAGACCATATTTTTTCCTGATTTCCAATATCTTAAATTTTTTAAACCTAAATCTTTATCAGCGATATGCATATAAAAATTTTCTTTACCGTTAGTATAGTGTCCAGGTCTGTTGGATTTATTTTGAAAACCAACATTTGTTAAGTTTGGATTGTATTGGCTTTTTTTCTTGAGATCGCTCTGATCAAGTACATTTAACATATGCTCTAATAAGCCTTCTTCAATTCTCAGAATATTATTTTTAGCTTCATCACTATTTATAGCTGCTTGTATTTGTGATTGAGCTTCACTATTAAAACCAAGTCTATCTGAATCAGATGGATTTATTAAAAAAACCGTCAAAATTACAGCTGCTGCTGCTGATAAGCCATTGGATAACCAAGGTCTAAATTGTAAAAAATCTGGAAATTTTATATAAGTGACATTTTTATTTAATTGTTCTTTTTTGTCTTTTGAAATTATTGCACTAAGTTGAGCATAATCTTTTAATTTATCCTGAACACCATCATTATCAATATTCATCAATAAGTCATCTATTTCAGATGAAGAAAGCTCTCCATCAATAAACGCTGACAGCTTTTCATTTATATCAGTCATTTGCTAGTTCCTCTTTTATAAAATGTAATGTAGCCTCTCTGGCTCTAAAGATTCTTGATCTGACTGTTCCTAGAGGACAATCAATTATATTTGAAATTTCTTCATAACTTTTTCCTTCGTACTCTCTAAGGATAAAAGGTGTTTTTAATATTTCTGGCAAAGTAGAAATAAAATTCTTAATAGTTATAGATGTTTCATCACTTTCAATGCTGAGCTCTGGCGAGCTAAAGTGAGGATAATCAAAATTTATAACATCATCTGAGATATTTAATTTATCTTTTTTATAAGTAGCGCTGGTAACGTGATTTTTTGCAATATTAATTGCAATTCTATACACCCAAGTAAAAAATGCGCTATCTCCCCTAAATGAATCTATTTTATTCCACACCCTAACAAATACTTGCTGGGTTAAGTCTTCTGCATCTTCCTTTGATTTAACATAACCAAACAAAGCACTAAATATTCTTGGCTGATATTTGATCATTAACACTTTAAAGGCATCCTGGTTTTTTTCCTTAACTTTCTCTATTAAATAGAAATCTTCGTTATTATTATTGTTATTCATTTTAAAAACGTAAATTCCTTACCAATATGACCAATCTGATACTTAAAAGTTCTCTAATTTTGTAAATTTTTTTAATTTATTATCTATAAACATTTCGTGATCAATGTTGCCTAAACTTGTTTTTTTAAAAATAAAGTCATAAAGGGTCTGATCATCATAGTCGAGTACAGCATTGAAAATAACATTATCGTTTTCAGATAGATGCAGCATTTCTTTCTCAGAGAACTCTTTGAGTAAAAGGTCTAATTCACGCATACCCCGCCTGCACTTCCATTTCAATCTATTTATTTGTTCGCTCATTGGTTAGAATAATATTAAAGAGGTTAATTCTACAAGAAAACTGATGTTAAAGAATCTAATAAAAACTGGTTTTATTTATTTAGATACTCATGAAGTGCTAAAACTTGATGGTGATATAAAAAAAATTGAGGATCTGCTGCAGGGTCAGGTCACATCTGATATTACTGAATTACCAAATAATGGAGCTCAAGTTTCTTGCCTACTTGATCAAAAAGGTTTTATTCAAGCAGATTTTGTCTTGGTAAGAATTAAAGATAAAATTTTTATAACGATTGATAAATCACTTAGTGAAAACTTTAAAAATCAACTTAATCAATTCACTCAATTTTATAAAGTTGAAATTAAATCGACGGATTTACTAGTTAAAGCCAATATATCTTCAAATAATCTAAATAATGATCGATTTTTTACATATTACAGACATGGTGAATTCATGCTTGGAATAGAAATTTGTGATGCTATCAATAAAGAGGAAATGACTAAGTTAACTCTGCTGGATTGGAAGATTGCAAATAAAGTTTTATTAAATTATTTGTTTATAAAAGAAGATATAAATAAATATAGGCCTAATGAGCTTAATTATGATAAATCTAGAATTTCTTTTAATAAAGGATGTTTTAGAGGCCAAGAAATAGTTGCAAGAGTTTATTATCTTGGTGTAAATAGACGTGAGTTTGTTACAGCAATCATTTCT
>Ga0257110_1001177_pt1 | contig 12326 bp, 18 predicted proteins | sample LP_taG_7_FD_190184 | JGI IMG/M metagenome (GOLD analysis project Ga0257110, IMG submission 190184) | Marine microbial communities from Northeast Subartic Pacific Ocean, Canada - LP_J_2015_P26_10m | ecosystem: Environmental > Aquatic > Marine > Oceanic | place: Canada: Northeast Subartic Pacific... | reverse complement strand
ATAAAATTTACCATCAAAGATTGCCCTTGCATTAAGATATGCTCTAGATTTATCTACATCAAAAGCAGATGGTAAATCAATTACAGTTTTTTTGAAGACAGGTTTCTTTGAAAGTTTCTTAAAAATATCTTCAGGTTCCTCTGTTTGAAAGTTCTTTCCAGCATGTCCATCTTTAAATTTCTCAAACACATATTGCTTATGACTCTCAGGATCAATCTGCTTCAAAAAATTATTGAATGACATATTGACTCCACAATTATGGCACTTATAGTTAGTGTTATTCTTTATTCTGTAAAGATAACCACGTGCTTTATTCTTGTTCTTCTGTGAGTCACCACATATAGGGCATCTGAGATTATAAAGATATGGTTTAACTTTTTTAAATTTTTGGAATCTGGAAGATATCAGATTAATATATTTGATATCAATAAAATCCATTAACCTTCAATAGCACTTCTTGTTATTGTAGTTGGTTCTGGGACTGGTGTCAAGATTCCTTTTATTAATGCAGGATTGTTAAAGACAAATGTAAGTACAGCAAGACCACCAACTGCCATCCATACTCTCTTTTCTAATCCACGTAATCTTTGCAACACACTGTCATGATCTGCGTCCATTTTATCACGGAGTTTGTCAATTTTTGTAAAGAGTACAGTGTCAATTTCTTCTTGTTTTGTAATTCTTTCTTCATGGACAGCAAGCATTCTGCTAACTGTTGTATTTACCTCACTTAATTTCTCTATTGCAGCATCAATTCTGAGTACAATAGGTTTTAAGTCTTCAATTTTTTGTTCAATAACAGCAACTTTTACGTTATCCATTATTAGGTTTCCAGATTTTTCTAACACCCTTAACGTAGATATATCTCTTCCTCTTCTTCAATCTAACAGGTGGATCATCACCTGCCTCAACAGTCCCAGCAATATTTCCACTACCAACATTATTAGTTGGAGCATCTTCTTTCAAAGATTTAATAATGTTTATAATTTTATCTAGATTATCATTTTCCATCTGTAATCTTCTCTAGTTCTAATAAACAGTATTCATCTATTTCAATATCATGAATATAACTTTTTGGATATTCAGGCAATCTATTTAAAAATACAAGAAAAGTTTTTACAACATTCCAAAGATCTTTATCTATTTTGAAAAACAACATAGGAGTTGTTGCTTCTCCAAAAACATTATACAAAATAATAAAATGATTAATTAAGAGGTGAGTCTTAAGTTCATTATTTTTTTTATATCTTTTTAGTAATCTTTTAACATATTTAAAATGATTCAAATCTTTATCAAAATCCTCACGCGTAATGGCATGAGGATTTTCATAGTTTTTAATAGCAAAGATTAAAAAATTATCATCATTCAATTCAGAAAATATCATATATTATTATGCAGATACATCACTATCATAGATTGGAGCATTACCTGTACTGATTCCTGACATAGCAACTAGAGTTTCTTTCTTAACTCTAAAGTTTCCATGATTATCAATATAAGTTGTAACACCAACCCATCCAGCATGAGTAACATCAAATGATGAACCCTCAGCACGAGTTACAGCATCAGCATCAACACCATACAGATACTTATCGTATCCTGCCATGTGTCTAGCAATTTGGACTGTCTGTCCTGCTGTAAGTGCAGTGCTTAATGTTGAACCCAAACTTACCATTCTTTCAGAACTGCTGATAAATTGCAGTACTGTTCCAAATCCAATTGTTGCTGTAATGGCAGAATCAAGAACAACAAATGTTGATGCAACAGATGTAATTGAAATTCCATTTCCACTTGGTGTAAATGTAGTTCCAGCAGATCCAGATTTTACAAAATCACCTGCTGAAATACCAGGAACTTGAGTGGTATCAAAGAATACTGTCTTAAATCCAACTGGTGAATGGTTTCCTGTTTCAATTGTTCCAGTTCCAAGTCCAATAATTTCTCTATTAAATGATCCATCTCTAACAAAATCTCCAACCTTAACATCTTGGAAAGATGTTAGATCAAATGAAGGAAGAGCAAGAATACTAACACCTGCACCTGAAGCAACTAAGTTAGATGTTGATGTAAATACTTTTATTGTACCTCTCTCTTGACTGAGAGTCTCACTATCACTATATGATACGTCAAGAATTGATGATTTAGGAAGTTGAGTGATTTGGAATTGAACTCCAGAGATGGCTTCACCACTTAGAGCCATAGTGGAACCAATAGTCAGTGCCTCACTACTTGCAATGCTAATAATTACAGCATCACCAAAATATCCTGTTGATCCACCATCTCCTCTTGCTCCAAATCTAATAACATCTCCTACAGAGCATCCTCCTGCAATTCCAAATGAAGTTGCAGTACCTACCACAGCACCACTGCTATAAGTCAGAGCAACTGTTCCCGTTGAACCAATGTTATCGTTATTACCCCAAAGTGCCATGTCTGAACCCTTCTGTAAATTTATATGCTATAAGATATTTATAAAATTACTCAGTAACAGACTCTTTGTTTTTGATAGCCTTTGAGACAACTTCTAAGAGTTGGTCATCCATATCAGTCTTAGTCAACTTAACTGCTTTAGCAAGAATAACAAGACAGATCTCAACCATCTTCTCACCAAGTTCTTCATTGTCTGGAATATTGTTAATGGCATCTGTAATAATTTTTGACGCCAAGGGAAGTAAAAATGAAAGCATAATTTTATATCATCTACAATATATAGCGCTTACTCTTTATTTGATACGTATCTACCTAATTTTTTGTCATACCTTTTAACTTCACCAGGTTTTAAACGACCTCTTGCTTCGCTTGCTTTATCATAGAACTTACCAAACTTCATTCGTCTGTCCTGTTCTTTATGACGCTTCTTCTCATCAGCGTACTTCTTCATCAATTTGGTATCTGAATAGTTAATTGCCTCACCCATTCCTCCACCATTTCCATTACCATTTCCCCCATTTCCATTACCATTACCATTTCCTCCACCATTTCCATTACCATTTCCCCCATTTCCATTACCATTTTTGGTATCATCAACAGAATGACCATTCTCTTTACGAAGGTATCCTGCACGACCAACCATCTTAAATCCCTTGGGGATTTGTTTACACTTTTTGTCAGTAAAACAATAATATTTTCCTACTGGACAACGCCTCTTTGATTCCTCTGGAAGAGGTCCACGCTCAGCAGTTAATTTAGCAGCAACAGCCATCTCTCTCCTTTTCTCCTTAGACTTACCTTTGAACTGTGGTGCCTTGGATTTATAGAAGTCCTTAATGACATCTCCCATGTCATCTTTTTTAAGATTAAGAGGCATTACTTTTTCTTGGTATCCATAATTGCACCCTGACCATGCTTGGCACGGATGCTTGCCTTTACTTTCTCAAGTGCAGACATACCATCATAGGGTTTTTTCTTTCCACCACCCATAGCAACATTTTTAGTAGCACTGTTGTAACGGTTGTTGCCGTCAACACCACCTCTTTCCATTCTTCTATCTCTAAGAGAATCTTCAGTGCTCTCTCCTACTTCTTTAGTAGGTGCATCAGCAGATGCTTTATTGATTTGCTTTCTTCTTTCTTTAGCAACTTGTATGTCAATCATTGTCTTTCTCTTTTGAAGCTGCACCTCTTTAGGAGACATACTTTCTTCTATCTCCTCCATTTCCATAATGGTGCCACCTAATTTTTCAATCTCTTCACCCAAATTTGGATTAATTTTTATAATATTCTTTACCTTCTTTTCTTTTATTTTTTTATCCACAGTATTTTCGTTGGAGTAATCAACTTCAATTAGATCTTCTCTCCAATTAGAAAACTTTTCTGATAGTCCAAGTCTTTTCTTTATCATTTGACGATCTTGAGCACCAATTCCACTACCCTGAGATCCCATATAATCATTAAAAGCTTTGATCATATTACCACCTTCTGATCTTGCTCTATATCTAATGGCTTTAGTGATAGATCTGATTCTATTTTTCACCTCTTCTGGGGAATTGTCTTGTTCAGAAATCATGACGCTACTTTCTTTTTTTTCTTATACTTATTTATGAAATTATGAGCATTCTTAACACCTGTCATTCTAAAAACATAATCTCTGAGAGAATCTGTTCCAACTCCCCTTTGAGAAGCAGGTACACCAGAAGGTCCAGGATAGTTAATTTTTGCCTCTGTTAGGTCTTTAATCCAGGATTTAAACATAATATTATCTTCAGTAACACAAATAAGATAGTTAGTTCCTCTTCTTACAATCTTACCAATCATCCCAGTATTAAGATTTTCAACCAATTGATTCATCTTAAAAATATTACCAGTGATAAAATTTTCTCTCAAGTTTTTCCAATCAAACTTAGGTGCAATCTCCCATAAATTATAACCCTCTAAGACTTTCATTCTTTGTCTCATGGTTTTCATCATCATTTTAGCAGTTTTATCATCAATTATGTCTGGTATACCACTTCTATAGGTTTCAAAATCATCTTCAGCTGCTGCTTTTCTCATTTTGGATGCTGACATTCCCTCAACACCCTTAGAGTCGGGATCTCTTTCTCCAGCAGATACAGTCTCCACACCAGAAAAATCATAGAGTTTGCCATTATAATCACCTGATAATTTTTCAAACTCTTTAACTCTGTCACCACCAACCACAATTTTAACACTTGAATATCCATCTTGATGTGCCTGCTTCAAAACGTCAAATATGGTCTTCGCATTAGGATCATTCATAATACTCCCAGCATGATCTGGGAACATCGCTTTCATAACCTCTGATTTTTCATCAGGATTGTATGGATTCTTCTTTGGATCTTGTGATCTAGAAGGATAAATCTTTAATGATCCCTTTCCAGATGCTTTTTTAGCAGCATCTAAAAGTTTTTGATGCCCAATAGTAGGTGGATTAAACCTACCAAATGTGATTGTTAGGGGTCCTAAGTCCTCTTTTGGTGTTCCATCTGCTTTTGTGGGAGCAGCCATTTTCCTTGGTGATCCATCTTCAAATGATCCAAATTCACCTTGTGTTTCAGGTTCTTTACTTATTTGTTTTTCTTGTTTTGGTTCTTCTTGAGGTGCTGATTGTCTATCAGCAAATTTTACAAGTCTTCCTTTCTCAGTTTTGGCAACCATTTTGCCTTCTTTATCAAACCAATTACCGTGCCCATCTCCAGTCAGACCCAATTTCACAGCCTGATCAGAGATTCTGGAAGTTCTTGCCTCACTACAGAAACCTAGGAACGTTTTCATCTATAAAAGGATACTATAACTTATTTAGGTGATGCTAAGTTAAAAACGTCAGAATCACTTGTTGCAGCAACTCCTGTTTCATCAGTGAACTTTCTTAAATCATTTTTAGATGGATTAGCAATTCTCTCTCTTGCCATATCATGATACTCTTCTGACAAATCAAATCCAATGTAATCATGTCCAAGAAGACTTGCAACCAAACCAGTAGTACCAGAACCACTGTAAGGATCCAATACTACACCTGGTTTTTCCATGACTGCTTGAAGACACCTTGCAGGGAGTTGAATAGGATATGGAGCAGGATGAGGATTCTTCATCTCAGGGCCAAACTTCCACACACTAGTCCAATTAGCAGAACGTCTTGGCAGTTTTGGATGCTTACTACCTTTACACAACCAAAAGATTCTTTCATCAATTTGAATAAATCTGTAACCAGAAATCTCAGGTCCACTACCACGATTCCAGATAATCTCTTCCCTAATATTCCATTTGGTTTTAGTCAACCACTGCCAGGGAGAAGAAGCACCACCTTTATCATACCTAACTTTGTGATTATAGAATAAAGATCCACCTTCCTTAGTCTTATCAAAGAGAATATCTAACAATTCAATCTGCTGCTCTTGATATTCATCTTCAGGAAGGGTGTCATCAAAGTCTTGATACTCAATTTTACGAAACAAACCCCCACCAACACCTCTCTTGTTGTATGGGGGAGAAGTCACAGTACAGTCAATAGACCCATCTTCCAACTCAAGAGCAAGGTTAATGCAGTTGCCAGTCCTGAGATCAATCATAGTCATGCGCTTATATGGGAATATTATAGCACAGAATTTTTAGAATGTCATCTGAATTCCCAATTTTTCTGGTTTTACCCTGGTTGAAGATGAAGTCATATTACCATTTGCATCAGTCCCAAAAGGACCTGCTCTTCCTTTTCCTGTTATACTAGCACCCTTTACAGCATTTTTAAATTTAGGTGTTGCCTTTCCTCCAGCACCAACTTTCAAACTAAAAGCAAATAATTTTTTTGTAGTATAATAAAGATTAGTGAACTCAATCAGTGCAACATTCCATCCATTAGATTTTGACCAATTTTCAATTTGTTTCTCAAGTGCATTACCATACATCATGATGATATTATCTGGAACAGCAACATTACCTCCAGGTTTCAATATAGTGTCTTGTTCCTTTTTATCACCAATTAATTCACTCAATATACCATTAGATCCAGTTGTTCCATAAATGGCAGTATATGCACCCCTTTTAGTTGTAGCATCATTCAGTGTTTCAAAAAGTTTATAGAGAACTTTTAATTTTCTATTTGTAGATTTAGCAACTAATTTAGAAAATTCTTTATCATTGATTATATCACCAGGTTTTAAAGTATTTGTTTTACCTGTTGGCATCTTAACTGTAATCTCAGTGCCGTTAATAGTGAAATCATATCCACTTTCATTTTTACTTGTAGGAACTCCTACTGATGAATTATTAGTAAATGGAGTTTTACCTTTATATTCATTACTTTCTACTATAGCAATAGGACCTACTGCTTCAGCAAAATATTTTTCTATTTCAGAAAAAGAATTTTTGCTATCACTAACAGTTGGAGTCTTCAAAAGTATTTGCTTAAGTTCATTAAAACCAGCAAACGCTCTTCCAGAACCTGCATTATTTACTAAAAAAATAAGATAATTTGTATACTCTGGATGAACAGCATCAAATTCCTTTTTCTTAGAATTAATACCATTTATTAAAGCAGTTTTATATAAACTAATGTTGCTATATTTTCCACCAAGACCCAATTCAGTTGGTTTGAGTCCTGGACTTTTTGGAGATGCCATCTATCAAACACTCAATCCAACTGCTCTCATTTGTGCTTTCATATTCTCTGCTGCTTTGGGATCCATAGTCTTGAGTCTATCACGAACTCTCCTTTCAGCTCCACTTCCTTTTGATTCAGATTTCTTTGCAGATGCTTCATACTTTTCAGGATTTCTACGATCCTGCATAGATTCATCAAGACAATCTAGATTTGCCATGATGTAAATAGCATCTTCTTGTGAGAAACCTTCATTTACTAGAATATTAAGAGCACTATCAAAAGAATCAACTTCTTCAGAAGACATACTACCAGTAGGACCATCACCAAAATGTGGGTTCTTCATAGAAGTTCCCATCTTTTTCATATCTTTACGTGCCTTCTCATTATTTTTCTTACGCTTGTCCATATCTGTTTCCAAATATGATTCTTTCTTCATTCCTTTCATTTTTTTATCTTTAGCAGCCTTCTTCATAGACTCCTCTTTATCACCATCACCATCAAGGTCAATATAATCAGGTTTTGCTGCTTCCTTTACATCATTTCTATTGTACTTCTCAGCATCCTTATTCAATGCCTTGACAATCTTACCAGACTTTTTGCCTGCCTCAGTTCCTTTGTCACCACCTTGCAATGCTGTACGTGACAGGTTACCTGCCTTACGGAACATGGTGTTTCTCTTGTCTCTAGTAAGTTCTTTATATGCTTCAATCATCTGAAGCAATCCTTGCTTTACATTCAATTTATCATGAGCAACAAGTCTCTCATGAAGTCTCTTTGCTGATTTATTCTGCCCCATTCTTTCAGACCAAGATTCTTGATGAATCCTATTCTGTCTATGCTTAGCGAACTCTTCCAATCTTACATCAGTAGATTTTGAAAGAATTAAATTAAGAGTTTCAGTAAATGCTTCTGTAATTCTATCTACTTTCCTTGATCTTCCAACATTATCAGTTTCAGGAATAAATCCTTCAATAATTTCTATACACTCAGAAAGTGTATTATCTTTAAGAATACTCTCAAAAATTTCTTCAGAGATGTCAACAAAATCTAAATGATTCAGTGCAGACAAATTCATCTCACTGATAGGATCTTTTTTAGAATTTAAATCTTCTCTTGATTCATTACTATGGACAGCAGCATATGCTTCCATAAAATTACGCATTTCTGCAGACATCTCTGATTACACTAATTCCTACACTTATTTATATTTAGATAATCTTTCTCACTTCTTTGCCTCATATGGATGTGCTGGTTTATGTTCTCTATCCATAGGTTGAGATCTAGTCAAATCTCTATGGGATTGATTGCTGATGACAATAAATGCATCTTTATTGTACTTGCGATGCCCAAATGGAGATGCCCATTTTTTATTATATTCTTCAGGTTGTTCAATACCACTCACTTGAGTACCACCAAGTTCAACCACAATATCATCATTCTCTTCCCAGTTGAGAGTTTCAATAAAATCTTGAATACAATCCATGATTCCATTTTCTTCATAAGCAAAGAATTTATCACTGATCGTTGTCAAATCATGTCTGGTAATATCTCCAAGAGGAATATCTTTCATAACGTTTTCTTCTGGATCAAGTTTCCCCATCATTTTTTTCATCCTCATTTTTATCTTTTTTATTGAATCCAAATGGTGGTGTTAATTCTTTTTCAAATACACGTTTTTTTTGTGCCATATTACATATAGTTTCTAAGACTTTGAGAGAGTCTTCTACTGTACAATTTTCAGGCATCATACGATGAACAATATCAAATTTAGGAAAAAATTCTTTTGCTGCATCATCAACTTCATTATCAGTTAATGGATCATACTTCATCATTTACCTCCAGTGTCATATCCAAGTGTGTCATCTTCTTGTTTTAATTTTTCTTGTTCTAACTTATTAAGTTGTTCTTCAATTTTAGTATCAATGTACATAATAAGATTACGAATATCAATAATTCTTGTTGGACAACAAGATAAATCTAAAGTGTATCCATTTTGTTCACGAAATAGTGTACCTCTAAGAGCTACAGCAGTTTGAATATCAAGTTCAAGATTGATCATACATCTCCTTCTACACGATTCTCAGAATAGTGGATATCAAATTCTCCACCTGGATAACGAGATTTTAGTTTATCTACATTCATCTCAATAATTTCATCAATTGTAGTATCAAGTCCCATACATGCTTGAGCAACATACCACATGATGTCTCCCAATTCACGTTTCAAATGAAATAGGTTTTCTTCATTAACAGGTTTACCTTGAAAGACAATCTTCTTGACAATCTCAGTAAACTCACCTGCCTCTGCTGACATACCTACTGCAGCAGTAAGCAATCTCTCAGAAGGAAATCCTTCACCTTGCAACTCTTGTATACGATATACAAAAGCTTCATTATCTTGACTTGGTTGAGATGTAACAGCATTTACAAATTCCAAGTATGCTTCAGTGTTTACAGTCATTTTAAATATCCAAAGGTTTTGTATCAGATTGAGGAAGTTGTTGTTTTATATTGGGAAATGGAAACATCTCATCAAATTCTTCATCAGAAACTTCTTTCCAAGAACCACCAACACCACCATCCATATTGACAACAATATCTTTAGTTGGAAGTTTGGGTCTTTCTAAGAGTTTAACCTCAACTGTTTCATAAGTTGGTTTAAATTGGTAATAGTGACCATCACCTCTTGTTCCAATAAGATTAACAGCATCTTTGATGGAACCACAGTCAGCAATTTTTTTACCAGTTGGATCAAAGACAGAGTAGTATCCATTCAAAACTTAAATCCCTCAAATGATTTTTTTGGTTTCTGTTCTTCATAAGTATACTCCTCTTCCTTCCCACTGTCAAGAATATCATCCTGTGCAGTTTGCTCACAATCATATAATCTCATCTTTGCTCTATCAACACCAATAACAAATCTCTTAAACATATTAAGATCATTATATCTATTCTTCAATTGTTTCACCATAATCTGTCCCAACCCCTCCAACTCTTCAGTGCTAATAAGGGCAAACATAAGATCAGCAGTAGCAGGAAGACCAAAGGATTCAGAAGTATCAGTAAGTTCAACATCAGAGCTCCCAAAACCAGAACGAGTGGTTTGAGTAGCAGAGACGACTGGGACATTTGCTTCACATGCCAATCCTCTAAGTTCTTCAGCAATAGCCTTGACAACAGTATATGAATTGACATTACTGCCTGCGCGATACCTAGAGGAAGAACATATATTAAGGTAATCAATGAAAATAATATCAGGTCTAAATGATTTCTTAAGTGCAAGTTCATTAAGAAGTGCTGTAAAATGACCACTATGAGCACTTGCAGTTGGATATTCTTTAATTATAAGAGTACCTTGAGTTTTTTCTGCAAGATTTGTTACTTTATTTTCAAACATTTGCTTTGGAAGATCAGCAATGTCTTGAATATTCACATTCAAAAGATTAGCATCAATTCTTTCTGCAATTCTTTCTTCAGACATTTCAAGCGTGATGTATAGTACATTCTTGCCTTGGAGTAGCACACTGCTTGCGACATGACACATAAACAAAGACTTACCAACACCAGTGCCAGCGAGAGCAATATTGAGTGTTTTATTTGGAAGGCCACCCTTTGTAATCTTGTTGAAGAATTCAAGGTCAAATGTAGTCCTTTCTTCTTTTCTGTTATATAGTTCAAATCTTTCTGCATAGTCTTCAAGATAATCGTGTCCTACATGGTTATCAAATCCAACAGCAAGAGCTTCAGAAAGAATTGAAGGTATAGCATCAGGTTGTTTATTTTTATCTTGCCCATCAGCAATTCCAATAGATTCTACAAGAGCAAGATATATTGCTCTATCACGACACCATTTCTCAGTAGTGTTTAGTAACCATTCAAATTCAACAGGATTATCATCAAGACATTTAATAAGATGAATTATCTCTTTGATTGATGTCTCATTAAGGTCTTTTCTCTTTTGAACTTCAATATTAAGAATCTCTTTGGTAGGAGCTTCATTATACTCAGCAACAAAATTAAAAATCTCTTCATAAACAATTCTTTGATTGCTGTCTTCAAAGTATTCCAATTTTACAAAAGGAACTACTTTTCTCATAAAGTCTTCATTGTGAATTAAATTTTTTAAAATTAAAAATTCAATCTTATCCATAATGTAAATAGGTGCTCACAATATACTTTTGTTGCAGTGTAGGTGGATATCCAATATGAGGATATTCCCAAGTTGGAGGAAATACTAAGATACTTCCTGCCTTTGGATGAATGCGAATATCATGATTAGGAAAATAAGTATCTCCATCATTATCATTCAAATAAAATAAAAAAGCAAGTGCTCTTTTTGCTGAAGCATAATCTGTAACATCAACATGTTCATCAAACCTTTCTTCTCTACCAGTTTTATATCTTTTAATTCTAAACTCTTCAAGATGTTTAAAATTTGGAATATAATTATTTTTAGTTTCTGTCACATAATCATGATAAGCAATTTTGGTCCAATTAACTAATACTTTAATTAATTCAGGACAATGTTCATTGACATTTAATTGTGTGAAACAAGGTTTGTGATTTTTATTAACATATTCATGTCCATGCTCACTATTCTCAAATGCTTCAATTAAAGCATAACCCATATCTTCTGTAAAGATCTTATTATAGACTTTTACCGTATGAGAATTCTTCCCTTGAAATTTCATCTAACCTCTCCATAACTTCAGGGGTAAAATAAGTCTCTGGTTCTTTGAGAATTTGTTTTGCATAAATTTTCTTTCCATCTATTTCATATCTACCAGCAACGTTTTTCCAAAGTCCCCCAATCTCACCAAGTTCAAGAAGACCATAATATCTATCAAGACCACGCTCATCAAAATATAAACGTACTTCAACTGTTTTATTCTCCTTACTTAAACGTGATTTAGCAGTCTTTGCTTTGATAATGTTTCCAACAATTGTTGTTCCATCTTTCTCTTTCTTTTTAGTAAGATAGATGATAGTAGAAGCAGCATACTTAAGTCCACTACCACCTCCCATCTCTTTGGTGGGTACATATGAACCAATAACGTCATAAGTGTGATTGGTGACAATCATTGGAATTTTTACTTGACCAAGTTTTAATGTAAGCATACGGAATGCTCCCTTGACAAGTTGAGATTTGGTCATATCTCTAACTTGCTTATCATCTAGAGCATCACGAATTTCCTTTTCTGTAGAAAGCATTCCAAGAGAATCTAGAACAAACATACAAGGTTTACGATCTTCTTCAGGTGCTTTCATGTAGAG
>Ga0257110_1001175_pt1 | contig 12331 bp, 7 predicted proteins | sample LP_taG_7_FD_190184 | JGI IMG/M metagenome (GOLD analysis project Ga0257110, IMG submission 190184) | Marine microbial communities from Northeast Subartic Pacific Ocean, Canada - LP_J_2015_P26_10m | ecosystem: Environmental > Aquatic > Marine > Oceanic | place: Canada: Northeast Subartic Pacific... | reverse complement strand
CGTTCAGATGTCCGACGTACAAGCAATACTGTACTACTCCTTGAAAATATACGAGAGCGAGAGCGAGAGAAAGAATATTTTAATCGTACCTGTTACATCGCGAATGAATGGGTCTTCTCGACAAAAAGCGCATCATCATCGAAACAAGAAGCCGCAGAGGGAAACACCACCCCTGCGCTACACCAGAGTCTCTTTCTCTCTTCGTCGGTAAAACGGTAAACCCTTCGCTCAACTCAAGAGTGTCTCAAAAACTGCACCGAAATCCAATTCCAGTACGCGTAAAAAATGGTCACCGGGACGGCGACGATTGACGCGTGAATGAACGAAAAGACAGTTTTAGTATCGTTGCTGTTTTTACCGACGAAATTGTCCTCGCCGTTCGGAAACAAAAGGCAAAGGAAAAGCATCGAGGAAACGAGGAGGAGAAGGATTCCAATTTCCTTGTTCGCCGCCATTTTTTCTTTTGTCTTTCTCTCTCTGCTGTCGAAACAAACAGGCTAAACGCGCGCACAGAGGGTCGTTTACGTCGTTAAGTGGTACTTTACTACTTTACACTACTTCTACTGATGATGCGATGATAACTCCGAAAGAGCCGCTCCGGAAAGCGCTGCTCTTTTGGAACATTTTTTGTGGAGAGAATTTGCTCCTTTTTTACCCTTCCCTCTAAAAGGACCAAAATTTACGATAAACTACTACATATTACGCTCAATCAAAACACGCACAGAACTGACTGCTTCTGACGCGTAGTATTCCACAAACGCGTCTTAAACGCTGCTGTTGTTTGATTCGTGCGTGATATCGTCTCTGTGGTGGTGCGTATCATCGCCACTGCTCATCATTTACCCTTCATTAAAAGGACCAAAATTTATTTGCTCTATTATATTCTACGATAAACTACATATTACTTATTATGCCCGCCTCCTCTCCTCCTGGCTTGCCTTCGTTCGAGCCTCCACGGCACTTCCAAATGCCCTTTACTGACCGCGTTCGGGTCGCACTTCGCACGAGATGGGAGTTTGACTTTTTTCTTAGTAAAGTCTTCGTTCGCTTCTTTACATTCGTCGCATTGCATTTTGGTTTCGTGGCACTCGGCGACGCACGGTTCTCGGAAGGAAATGAACCCGTGTTTGGCGAGTTCTCGGATGACGATCCATTCGGTGTCGTCGCGTTCGACGTTTGCGGGGACGTCGCATGGGTCGTAGTAATGGTATAACGTCCCGTGTTGGGTGGAGACTTGGAAGCCGTAGATGGAGACGGAGTGGCAGCGTTGCAACGCCAACAAGATGCCGTACAGACCGGAAGTGGCTAAAAAGTTGACCTTTTGCGCCACGTATTCCACGAAATCCGGCGCGAACGCGTAGAGCTTTAACGGTTTCTTTTGTTTCGAGTTCCAAAACAAACCTTTGATGGCGCTTTTCGCGCGGAAGTGGATTAAAATGCTCTCCTCCGTTTTCGGCTCGTGGAAGCCCCAGTTTTGGGTGTTGGTGATTCGGTACGTCGTTTTCGAGCCGACGTGCTTTTCAAAACCTCTCGTCGGAGCGCTATTGAAACGAAAAACCATGTCGTGGTCGTCGATATCGCCGCCGTGTTCGTAATTCAAAACGATTCCCGACGAACCTACCACCGCGCACGTGCCGAAAAACGAACGTCCAATTTCGTCTTTTTTCGGCAAGATTTTCGCAAACTGAGAAAAGAGCGGCTCTTCGTTCGGGACGAGAATACGATACCCGCCATCGGGATCTTTCTCCTTCCCCGGCAACGTCACCACGACTTGCTTATCTCTCAAAACTCGATCTCGATTGATGGCTAAATCGCCTTCGAATTCGCCCGTAAACGCTTTCAAGCAATCGAAACCTTTAAACTCCGTCGGCATCGGTTTCACCCGCTCGCACCCGTCGCCTTCGTACAACGCCGAACACAAGCATTCGTTCAATTTCTCGCTATACGCGCCGTGCTTGCCGCATTTTCTTCTTTTATTACCTACTACCCTGTTTTTACCGCTATTATCATTATTACTACTCGTACTACTCCTACTCCTCTCCGACGACGAGGCGTCCTCGGCGTCGATCTCCTCGTTATCATCGTCCTCGTCATCGATCGTCGCCACGAGCGAGTACGGATTCTTACTATTGTTATTAGTATTAGTATTCTTAGAACCACTCTTCGCGCCGCTTTGTTCGTCCTCTTCCTCCTCCTCCTCCTCCTCCTCGCCGCTCCTTTTCCCACCAAAACCACCCTTAAAACCACCTTCAGAGGATGACGACGTAAACGACGATAAAACGTCCTTTTCCGAAAAGGAAGAATCCTTCTCGTCAAAATCGCGAGGACGCGTCATAAATTCTTGACGTCCTCCTCTGTCGTTTCCTCCTCTCGTCGTTTCCTCTGTCCACGTCAAAACGAACAAAGTCATCACCACGGCGAGTAAGGGAAACCATCGTTTCAAAATCATCATCCAAGCCCGTTTCTTATTCGACGAAGACCCGCCTATTCGAGAGAGTTTTGACGGCGTTCCGACGAGCATTTTGATGTGTTATTTGTTGTTATTTGTTGTTGTCGTCGCGATGTGGTGGTGTTTGGTGGAGGGAGAGAGAGTGTAAGTGTGTTGTGATAAATTTGTGGTGTTCTTTTGTTGTTGTTCTTTCCTCTGCGATGATGGATTAAATAGGGTTTAGGGGTATGACGAACGTATATGTATGTAGTTCAACTTGTAAGTCCAGTGTTTCTCTCTTGTCCAATCTTCTTTACAGTCGTCTCGGAGAGATTTACGATACATCTTTCTTGAGCTCGTCCTCCTCGAGCACGAGACGCAAACCTTCGATGCTCTCGCGGCGCTTCTCGTTCGAGAGGCGTTGCGCCTCGAGCTCGAGCAGCAACTTCTCATTCGCGAGGCGGAGCTGTTTGAGCTCGAGCTCTTCGATTTCTAAACTTCTGCGACGTTTCCTAAGCGCCCGTTCTTCTTCCTTGTCTTCTTCTTCTTCTTCTTCGTGTTTTCGGCTTCTTGTTTTGAGGACGTCGTAACAACACTGAAGCGGTTGCTGCGTCTTTTTATCGGTAAAGAAGCACGACGGGCACTTCCAACGCTCTTTGTCGTCGTCCAAAGTTCTGCTCACGACCGTTCTTTTCAGCAATTCTAACGAGAGGTACTCCGAGATGTCTCGACCGGGATCCGTTTTCTCCGCTCTTTTCAAGTATTTCGTCATCGCTTCCGCCGCTGCTTTGTCCCACCTTGAAATTTTGTCCGTGGGACGTTCTTTCCACCACTTGTGCGTATGCGGGGCAAACCTTTCCGGGTCTCGAAGGTGATCGTAAAAATCTAACGCGTCTTTCGAGGCTGTAATTTTCGTAGGATCCAAGTTTCTCACGCGTAAACCGGAGACGGAGCGACATCGCGAGAGAGCCACGTACAGTTGTCCTTCCGCGAATATCCTCGATCCGTCGACGAAGCACGAATCGAGCGACATGCCTTGGGACTTGTGAATCGAAAGCGCAAACGCAATCTTCAAGGGTATTTGGACACGAATACACCATCCGAAGCCAATTACTTCCTCGGTGAAGGGATGCGGAAGCATCGGTATGGCATACGACCATCGCTCAAACTTGACGTACGGGATTTTCTTCCCTCTTTCGGCCATGTTCTCGAGCCATTCGATTTGTTTCGCGAGCAATTCGAGTTCGCGCTGTTCGTTTCGAGACTTCTCCGGGACTTTCTCGAGCTCTTCCTTGCGTGTTTTCAAATGGACTTTGAATTCGGCATCTGAATTCGCGTCGTTAAACGATACAACCTTACCGCGCGACCCGTTGGCGAGCTTTTTACCGTCGATCTCAACGTTGACGAGCATGATAACTTCGGCGCCTTCTTTGAGCTCGAGTTTCGGCTGCGCTTGCCAATCTTCCTCGATTCTAGGCAAGTGTCTTTTTAAGATTGCCTTGTGGTCCTCGTGGTCCCTGTGACGCGCGTCGACGTACGGTTTGACTTTATCCATCGCTTCGTAGGTTTCAGCCTCGGTTTGTAGCTCGTCCATTTTTATCTTGTTGTGCGCGTTAGTGCTTTTATTCGTCGCAAATAAATGAAGTTCAGAAAGTCCACCTTGTTCTCCTTTATTAACATTATTATTATTATTACTATTGTTCATAACGTAACGAACAATCTCCTCGCCAGCTTTAGCATCTCCGACGCGTATGCCGTTCAAAAGTCTCGCAAACGCCTCGTCTTTGCCTTGTCGATACACCTTTGTCAACTCCACCGACTCCAATCGCAGAGCGTCCCACGTGAACGACTGGAACGCGAAGCCTCGATTCAAACACACCGCCGGGCAAAAGCTTCCTCCGTTGTGCTCGCCGTGTTTCTTCGCTTCACACACCGGCTGCAACTGCAAAAAATCACCCATCAAAACGACTTGCATCCCTCCGAACGGCTCTTGCGGACGTTCGCGTATCAACGCCAAATGTTCCGAAACTCGATCGAAATACTCCCCCGAACACATCGATATTTCGTCTATAAAAAGCACGTCCACGTCTCTCACGCGTCTCTTATCCATCGGCTTCGCGTACCCCCAAGTTTGCGACCCAACGTTCTTTTGCACGAACGTCGCCGCGAACGCGTGTAAAGTCGACCCTCCGATCGCGACGCCCGCGATTCCTGTACTCGCCGTCACCGCGACATTTTTTCCCAGTTGTTGCAATCTGAGCACCGCTTCTTTTAAAATCAACGACTTCCCGGTCCCGGCGTTGCCGAAAACGTACACGTTTTTACCCTCGTCAACGATCGAATGTAACGCGTGTTGTTGTTCTTCCGAGAATTTCGGTGAAGAAGATGATGGTTCTCGTTGTTGTTCGTGCGCTTCTTCTTCTTCTTTAAAAAGCGCTCTTCTCCTCTTCCTCGACAACACCGGAGTCACCGGTTTGAGTTTCAACAATTTCGATTTCTTTTTCTCATCGTCTGATGCTTTTGTTGGTGTTGTCTCTTCCAACGAGAGGACCTTCTTCATTCTCTCTCTTCCTAATCTCTCTTAGTCTCTCTCTCTCTCTTAATCTCTCTCTGGAAAGGTACTGCGGGTTGTGTATCTAACCAAAAGAAGAGAAAAAGCGTAAGCGCTTTTGTGCACAAAACGGATGGAATTACACCTATGAAACTCAATACGATTAAGGAAAACGCACCGAATGCGCCGCGATATATCTCGGACGAATACTTTTACGCGAGAATTTTTACTCTGAAATTACGGTGCGTGTTCGGAACGCGGATGTTAACGCGTCTGATGGTTTTAGCGCGCTTTTGTTTGCGCACAAAATAGTGGAGAGATTTTGTGAGAGAAAAGCTTGAGTTTTTTCAAAAGGTGCACACATACAAAAACACACAAAAACACGCGACGACGAGAGGCAAACGAACGCTCTTTTCCTCAGATGTTATATACTAGTAGTGTGTGTTTTGTGAGGAGTGTTGATTCTCTGAGAATACTTTTTTATGGTGTGTGTTATGTAAACCCGCGAGAACAGAAGAAAAGACGCTTGGTAAAAACATGCAAACGAAAGGTGCTCATATTAATTTTTGGAACATTAAGCGCGCGTGCGTATGTTTATGTGTATGTTACAAATGCGTCTCTCTCTTCTCACTTTAATTCCCCAGTCTCAACTGCGAGGATTGACTCCCGAATGCTCTGCACTGCGCTCTCGCCTCTTGGTGTTGCATTAACGAGTTCAACAGCTTGAACTCTTTCCTACATCCTTGGCACCGGTAGTTCGCGTCGTCCGCTCTGTATCCTCCCCCACTACCTTCGTTCTCGTCACCGCATCCTAATCTCGGAACCATGAAGTTTGCGTTTTGCTTGTTCACAAAGTCGTAGGCGGTTCTTCTCGCATTCTCCTCTCCCGGACAAGAGGGGCATTTTCCGGATTCAAAGTGCGACACCGATCCGGATGCGGATTTGTACATCCTTCCGCACGCCGGGCAAGGAACGGTTCTTTCCGACGCTGGCGTCGAATTAGTCGAATTAGGCTTGGTCTGGTACCCGAGATTCGTGTGCATCCTCGGGTTTGCGAAGATGTTCCCGAGCAAACTCTCTAAACTCCAATCCTTGCCAATATCTTTTCGAAACATTTGCGTTTTTCCTTGCTTCGGGTGCTTCAAATACGTACCAACCGTCCCGGTCCGATACCACACGCGCACGAGCACCTTGTTTCCGTCCTCGTCCAGCTTCGAGAACGCGATGACGCCTTCGCGCCTGTCGTGTTGACACATTCTGTACCCGTAACGACTCGCGAGTCGTTTTATGCGTTCGATGGACATTTCATCCGATTGACCGCCGGACGAATCGGAATCGTAGTCGTAATCAGACATTACCGCGTATAGAAAAGAAAAAGAATATAACGATAATCGAATATATATATATGTATGTATAGTTTCAACAAAGGTTGCCCGTAGGTGAAAGAAAAGGTTCGTTTGTCGGTGGTAATACTACGGGGGTCAAGTTTTAATGCGTTATCCGTGGAAAAAAAGGATAAAATCTCTCGCTTTTGTATTCTCGCTTTGTCAATGTCCACGCCGTAACAGGCTCTGTTTATATTTGAATCTCATTGAGCTCATAGCACTGATAGTACTGGATCTGAGAGTACAGCTCGCGCGACGTTCGCAAACAATCGAATCTCTCTCGCTCTCTCTCTCGCTCTTCTTTTAACTGAAACCGCTGTTTTGTCGGTCGTCGTCGTAGAACGCGTTGTTTCGAGGCTGTCTGTTTTGTTTTCCTCTTCTGCCCCCCTTACCGTTTGGTGTTCCTCTTCCGTTTGGGCCATTTCGGCCGCCGTTATTTCTGGACGACGAGGATTCCTCGAACGCGAATTTCTTCAACTGCACCGGTCGCGGGTAGTCTTTCGAATCCAACTCTGGGATGAATTTGCGACAGTATTTCATTTGCGGGTCGTAATCTTTCGTTTGTTTCGGGATGTTGAATTTGTTGACGCGGCCTCGAGTTAATCCGGCGGCGGCGACCCAGTTGCCCCAGTTAGACGCCGGGTCGTAATCTAATAAGAGAAACTCGAACCATTCCGCGCCCATTCTCCAGTCGATTCGAGCGTCCAACGCGAGCCAAGAGGCGACGTTTTGCCGACCTCTGTTGGACATCCATCCGGTGAGCTTTAATTCGCGCATGTTCGCGTCGATGAGCGGGTACCCGGTCGTGCCACTGATCCATTTTTCGAATACCTCGTCTCGTCCTTCGTGTTCGGCCGTCCAAGGGGGCATCTTTCCGTTCGAACCAATCCCATCGAGTTTGAAGATTTTCGCGCCGTGCCGCAAAGCGAAGAAGCGATAGAAATCTCTCCAGGTCAACTCGAAAATGACCCAATACGTCGATTTGTTCTCCACGCGTTCTTTCTCGTACTTGCGAATTTCGTTCTCGATAAATCGAGGAGAGATGCATCCTAAAGCTAAATAAGGGGCTAACTTGGTTGACTCTAAATCTTCCAGCATGCCGTTTCTGGTGTCGAAATACGTCGCGACGGCGTCGGTTTCGTACAAGTATCGCTGGACTCTTTTCAACGCCTCGGATTCGCCGCCTTTGAACGAGTACACAGGAGTTATGGAGCTATCTTTAGGAATAGCGGCGTGCATTTGTCGAGCGTCGTCGCTTAACGGAATGTCTTCGATTGTTGGCACGAATTGCATCTCCTCCTCGCTCACGTTGGACGGGGACGAAAATTTCTTCAATCCATCGCTCAACTCGGCGTCGTTCAAAATCGGTTTTCTCACGGACACTTTACTCTCCACTTTATTCTTAAACTGCGTGAACTGCGTCGGTAAATCGTTCAACCCGTTTTGATAACAGTTCCCGGACTCAAAAACGTCCTCGTAATGGTACAAAGTATTATCCCAAACCAACTTTAGCTCTCCTTTCGCCTTTCGTTTGACTTTCCTCTCCAACGCCCGTTCGTCTTCGCACACCTCTCGACTGCAGACGACGACGTCCGCGTCGAGCGCATCCAAAACGTCCTCGCTTTTACCAATCTTAATCAACAAATCCGAACCCAAACGCTTGTATCGCTCTTTTAAATCTAACACGGATTCTAATAAAAACTCCGCTCTCCGTTGCGAACACTTTGGCGCGTTCGTGAGACTAATAAATAATGTAAAAGAGAGGAGAGTTAAAAGGTTAGAAGAAGAACACCATAAACGACAACAACAACAACAACAACAGGAGTCAAAGCCTCGAGAGAAAACGTATTAAGATTTAAAAATGTCAGACGACGCGTTCCGCGTACCTCTTCTCTCTCCTTTTCTGATCAGACCGGTCAAATGCATCATCACTCAAAAACCATCTCGGATCGAAAATGTACGTCGGCACGAGCTCACACAGCTCGCCAGACTCACTGCAAAATGTCAACGCTTCTTTTAAGGTCAAGTTATCGTTGACGCGCAAATCGTTTCTGTGCCACAGGATGACTCTTTTCTTCTTCTTTCCGTCGTTTCCGTCTACATTGGATAACGCCGGCGACATGTGAATGGAACGTGAAACGCCTTTAACGACGCCTGTACTGCGAGTGCGATGATCTCGACGAGAATACAAAGAGGAAGCGCGAGAGCTCCTTTTCACAGAGAAGGCAACGCCTAAGCCTCGGGAGCGAAGAAACGACGCGGAGAGAGATATAGAAGCGGTAATGATGACGAATTCTCTCCTTGTATTTGTGTGGTTTGTTGGTGACGAGAATGTCATTTTAAGCCGGACGAGAGCGTTTACGCTTACGTTTATTACTTTATGTAGTATATGTATTCTTAAAACAACCAACCTTTGCAGACGTCTTCCCCGCATCGGCACTCGACGGTTTGCCTCAACGCCTGTCCGTCCTCTTCGCCGTCTCTTCCTGGGGAGTAATCGATGGTTAACTGTTCGCCTTTTTTCACGTCTTTACAGGCGAAGAACGCGAGGCGAGGCATGTATTTCATGGTTTCAATCAAACGTTCTTTTTCGGTCGGGCAGTCCGAAGGGGAGGCATATTTTTTGTTCTTTTGCGCGTTGTTCGGTAACTCCAAGGTGGTGCAGTTTGGTCGGCAGGAGTGGTTGAAGAATCGACCGAGGTTACCGCTGTGCGTCGGGTCGATGGAGTATCGCTTCGCGTACACCTGGCCGGTGATGTCGTGTAAATAGTAAAACCCTTGCTTGTTGTACAGAACCTCTCGCGCTTGCGCTTGATCTCGCGTGATGATCTCGCCGATGTATTCGCATATGAATGAACCGCGAGAAATGTCTTGCGTCGCGCGGATGCCGAACCCGACTCGCTCGTCGGGGCATTTGAAGACGTGGAATTTGAACGAAACCGATCCGCAGTCGATGCCTTTGGTCGGGCACACGCCTTTGTTGAAATCGTGAACGTCGACTTCCGTGACCGGATCGTCCTCGTTGCTCGTGAAAATCGTTGCCAAACGGTTGCACGAACACTTTGCAAAGTATCGTTCCTCTTCAATGATTTTATCGTCCGAGGAGCGCATGAATCGGTTGGTGATGTAATTGAACGGCACCGGAACTTCTTCGCAAAGGGTTTCGCCGATAACGTTATTGGACCAATCGATGATTTGTTGGTGCCTGGTATCGTCGTCGCTATTCGTGCACTTGTTTGGCGGCGCTCTCGTTCGCGGGAGCGGTTGTCGTGGCACGCGCCTTTCCTGCTGCTCTGCGGGCTGTTGCTGTTGTTGTTGTCGCGTCGCTCCCGCTCCTGCCGCTGCTGCTAAATTTTTGTTCTCTCTGTTGGTGATTTCTTCGTTCGTCCACGTGCCCAATCGAGGACTCGCGTTCTTTTTTGTGTGCATTCTTCTCGCCAACTCTTCGTCTGTCAACGGTTTCTCTTCTTCTTTCTCGATCTCTCCTCCTCCAATCTCTTCTCTCTTCACTCTTACCTTTTTACCCGCTTTACCGATATCTTTCCTCTTCGCCTCAGCCTCAACATCGTCGTCCACAGAATCTCTCTCTCTTTTCACGTCCTTACTTTTACCGCCGTTCTTCATCGCGTCGCCGATAACCTTCGCCGGATTTGCAAACTTAATATCCTTACACCGTCCTCGACACGTCTCGATCAAACAAAACAAGTCCCTCTTCTTGTTGTTGTTCTTCATCTTCTTCGCGCTCATCCGCGAACTTCGGTGAAACAAATCCGGATTGACTTCTAACAAAGTCTCCACGTGAATCACGTGCGAAGTCCCGTCCCAGGCGTACAAATCGTCCTCGTCGATAGATTTCAGCCACTGCACGCCGACGCTGTTTTTCTTCGCGTGGATTTCCATGATCTGCGTAATGTAATGAAGTTAGTCTTGTCTCGTTCGTACTATTCCTTTTTGCGTGCGCGAACACGAGCACACGAGCGCGAGAGAGAAGAGAAAACGGTGCGTTCGTTCGTCGTGCCAAGTCAGATCAGACGTGCGAGCGCGAAACGACGCTCGCAAAAACATCTCATTAAACAGAGAAAACGAAACAAAATTCTCATCATCAAATTCGTACCCGTCCAAACCATTTCTGCGTCTCGCCGGATTCGACTTTCACCCACGTTTTGAGTTTACAGTGCTGTTTACGTGTGAAAGAGAGAGAAGGAGAGAGAGAGAGGTGAGTTTAGCGCATATTTCGTGCGTCAAAAGGTTTATTAGTAAAGTTCTTGGGAAAAGAATGAATTTGAAAGAATTTGAAACGCGCGTGTGAAAAGTATTACCGAAACGAGTATCTTGTCGGTTTTGTTTGGAGGCATCGTTGAGAGCGCTTTTGAGGAAAAAGTTCTTCACAACACTTTCTCGCGAGCGATGCAACCGCGTGTTGTGGGTTTTGAGGAATCGATCGATCGATCGAAGATTGTGATGATGATTATTTATGCGTGTGATTGGAAATTTGAGAGACGAGTTTAGTATGAAGAGGCAGGTGTCTTTTCAAAAAATTTCAAGAACGCGTGTTTTTCTCGCTTTCGTATATATGCAGTACAAGCTTTGGGATTTATGAGTACGAGTGTTATGCTTCCGAGTCGTATAACGTTCCTCCTTCGTATCGCCAACCGGGTGGGAGAGGACAGTCGTTGTCGAGGAGGTATTGTAAACATTTGGGGTGGTCGTTCTCGTGCGCTACTCGAACGGCGTCCTCGTCCCAAGGCGCTTTGGCGGTTTCGCGCAAGTACTTCAAACAGTCTAAGTGGCCGTTCCTGGCCGCAGACTCACACGCAAACGTGTTGAATTGATCATACTTACGCTCAACAAGATATTCGAGTATGTGGAGATGACCCTTAAAAGCCGCCCAAGCGGCAGTTTCCGAACCCCAAGGCGCTTTCGCCTCTTCGCGTAAGTATTTGAGTACCTCGAGTTGACCGCTTTGGGTAGCACATACACACACATGCTCATCGATAGGACACTCATTTGCCACGCAATACTTGACCATTTCCATATTACCATGATATGCGGCCACACTAATCGTCTCTTCATCCCACTCACACTCTTTCTCCTCTCGTATCCACTTGAGCAACTCGAGTTTATTCGTTTGAGCAACTTTCCAGCAGAAATCTGTTTCGTCCCACCAACTCGGCCACAACGATTTATTCTCCCTGTTCTCCCAAGCAACTTCTAAAGTCGATATCGACGACATCTCTTCAACTTTAAACCTCCCTTTCAACTCCCCCTTGCGAGATGATCTCTTAATCAACGCTCTCGTCTCCTCATTCACCTCGTACAAGAATTTAAGATCGGTCCCATTCAGTCTCGGAAGAATATGCGTGAAACAAATATCGTCGTTATTATTCACGATCAAATCCCACAACAAAGAATCTCTCTGACCAACCTTCCTCTTCCGCAGACTCGTCGTCGCTCCACTCGACGTCATATTATCGAATCCACGAATTAGCCTTCTTCTTTTACTCTCTCTCTCTCTCTCTTCTTTTTTTTTTATATCGCGATATAATGTTGATCTCGCATGTCCAATTTCCATAGAAAAAGGCGTTTTTTTTCTTGGAATTTGCTCTCTTTTTCTCCCTCACAAAACACTTATAAGGAAAGAACGCAAACACACACACACACAAAAGAACATGCGACGACGAGGACAAAACTAAATGACTTCGAACCCGAACAAGCGAACTTTGAGATCGTCCTCTAAGTCTCCTCCTCCTTCTTCTATAAAAAACCATCATCAAGGTCATCGAATAACAACGATGAAAATGGATAAAATCTGTTCCATCTGCTTGGAGGAAATTTCCAATAACTGCGCGTTTCTCGACGGCTGCGTCGAACACTTATTCTGCTATCCTTGCATCAAACGGTGGACGAAAACGTCGAGGAGTCGAAGAAGTCGAGGAGGGAGTGGTCGTGGTGTTCTGTCTCTCAGTT
>Ga0257110_1001174_pt1 | contig 12331 bp, 3 predicted proteins | sample LP_taG_7_FD_190184 | JGI IMG/M metagenome (GOLD analysis project Ga0257110, IMG submission 190184) | Marine microbial communities from Northeast Subartic Pacific Ocean, Canada - LP_J_2015_P26_10m | ecosystem: Environmental > Aquatic > Marine > Oceanic | place: Canada: Northeast Subartic Pacific... | reverse complement strand
TATTAATATCGTTACACTCATCAATTTCAGCAGCTAGTTTTGTATACTCAAAACTTTTAGAAAGATTTTTTAGTTCTATTTCATTTGGGTCCATTTAATAACTCCTTTAGTAAGTTTTTAATTTCATTAATATCATCTTTCATACTAGCAACTTCTTGTTCTATATTCTGTACCTTTTGATTTTTTATATTTTTAGATTTACGTCTAGCAACATATTTTTGGTGTCCTATAGAATCAATGTTAACGATTGAATCGTTATCAGGGTCTCTCAAAAGATTTGAGTGACCCTCTACTCCATGATAATCCATTATGCTAGTGCAATAACTCTAAGATCTTTAACTCTAGGGACATAAATTTGATTGGTAGAACTCATGACTAATTTAATTCTATAATATCTGAATGGTTCTAGGTTATCCATTGTGAATGTGTATTCTTTATACTCAAGACTATTGCTGTTAAAATCAAGAACATTTGTTTTTTGAATTTCAATATCTGGATGCCCATCATTATCTTTTGGATTAATAATATTTCCATTCGATTTGAGGTTTGAGAATCCAGGGAATGCTGTGAAAACTGGGTTTGATGTTGGTTCATTACCTATACAATAGAACGCTCTGATGTCAGAGAATGTATTAATGTATGCATTAAGATCAATCTTGAGTGAAGTTGCAGAATTTTCTATTGAAAGTTCTCTTGAAATATATTGGAATGCAGAAGGATCAGAATCAATACTATTTACTCTAGGGTCTGTAATATAATTTGATATAGGGTTATTAATTCTATTTGTAGAAAGAATAACATTCATCCTTTGGGAATCAATTACCGGACTTACTCTTGTATCAACTGTATTAAGGAAAAGTCTAAGAGACATAGACTTGTTACCAGGCACATTAGTAAGTTTCAAATCCTCGTTAACCTTAGAGAATACTGCTCTTGGCGTAGAAAGGAAATTAGGTTTATTTAATGTAATAGATTCAAATCCACTATCAACGAATGGAATTTCGTTTCCACTAATTCCTGCAGTTGTTGTAGATCTAAATTGAGCACTGATTGTAGAACCCTGAACAGTTTGAGACTGAATCATTGGAGTTACAATTCCATAAGAAATATTCTGAGATGCTCTAATTCCATATCCACCAGTAGATTTTGTATCTTTTATATAAAGTGTGGGAGCAGTGTCTGTATTTCTCTCAGTACTACGATCCAAATTATTTGAATTAAACACCTCTTGAGTGTTAAGTCTAATATAGTAAGAATCTAAAGTAATTGGATTTGGAACCGTAACATCATTCATATCATGAATTTTGTTAATTCTTGCTAAATTAATACCAGACAATTCATACTTATAAACTAAAGTTCCAATTGGGTATGATGCTTTGTTTGCACCTCTAGTAATTGTTCCTCCAATAATATTACTACCAGAAATTGCAGTATATTCAACAATTTCGTCACCAATTTTTAAGTATCCACGATTTGTATTACCTACAGGGAAATTCTCAAATTCACCAAAATTGGTATTATCTTCTACTGAAAGTGCTGCTGTTGAACCTGCGTCATATGCAACTGAAAGTCTAGTTGGAACTATATCAGATTCAATGCCAGATAGTTCAACTCTATTGTCATCAAAATACATACCATGATTTAAATGATTAACTTTGATATGTCTTCCATCAGAATCATTATTAAATGTAGTTATTTCAGTTGGATAAACACTATTTGGAGTTACAGTGTTAATTGTTATAGTAATATTATCAGTTGGTGCTGAACCACCAATTAAATTGCCAGCAATTGTAATTGAGTCATTTACTGCATATCCTATTCCTCCTACATTTATAGTGGCACTAGATACTGCTCCAGTTCCATCTCTTACTACATTAAATGTAATATTACTTCCAGAACCACCGACAGGTGTTCCCTCTACACCACTATATGTCTTACCTGCCTCACTATTAATTGCTGCAACATCAAAGGTCAGAACAGCTCCTCCTCCACTACCCAACTGACTATCAGAAATAGTAATTGTATTGTTAACTACATAACCTCTACCAGGGGCGGTAACTGTGACTGTTGCAGCACCCGAACCATTAACTACGACAGTAAAGGTAGCACCAGTTCCTGAACCAGTAGCACTGTAACCAGAAACCGCAATGTTATATGTACCTGCTGCTCTACTTGCATCTGCAGCACTAATTGTATCTACAGATGTCAATTGCCCAGTAAGAGTTGTACCATTATTAGAAATCGTAGATGTTAATGCAGACCCTGAACCAGAAGCATTAAATGTAATATCTGAACTTCCATCATTATATACAATTCCATTAGAACTATTTGGGATAAAATCGCCAATTACATTGTCCAATATCAAAGTATTTGTGGCAGCAACTCCAGCAACAGTCAATCTTATATCTCTTCCAACATTATCACTAGAAATACTAAGAACATCTCCTACTTGATATGCACTACCACCACTAGTAATAATTGTTCCAGCAATACCGACACCATTCTCGAAAGTGATATTGGCACTAGCACCACTACCATTTCCAGATAATGAAATCAAAGGTATGATGCGCGTATGTGTCCCAGTTGCAGGTGTATAACCAATACCCGCATTAGATACCGTTAAAGTTCCTACTGCAGAACCACCAACACCAACAAGATTTCCTATAGCATTAGTTCCAGCTTGAGTAAATGAATTTCCTATCAGATAAGTATTATTACCATTATCAGGATTAGAAAGAGCAATCTTAAGTTTTCTTGATTTTAATTCGATAGAATTGGGTAATAAATTTGGAACTTGTTTGTTACCTATTGATAGACGTGGATTATATACATCAATAGAACCCGAAGTTTCAAATTCTGCTCTATAGAGTGTAAATTTGAGATCTTCCCACTGACTTGCTTCCCAACCAGAAGCATTTTGAGATTTAAACAGTGATCCTAAGAATGGTTGAGATGAAATCAAAGTATCTGTGAGGAAATCTTCTTGACCAATTCTTGATACGAATGTAGTATATTTTGTGGAATTGGTAGAAATACAAATCGCATACTCTTTTCTACCTTCAAGATAAATTGGTGCCTTGAAAGTAAATGATGTAGCGATCGAACTATCTGTAGAAATTGAGACCTCATCAGGATCCAAAATTACTTCTGACATAGGAAGAACTCTAGATGTAGGAATACCACCTTCTACAGTTCTAATTTGTAAGGTGACAGGAATCTCCATATCGTCTTTTTCTTTAAAGAAAATATCACACCGTGTAATAAAGATGCCTGTTTCATCATCAACAGTAAATGTCTGTGCAAGTGGATCATACCAAGCAGTAATAGTCTCTGGCGAGGTTCTATTAACTACACTGGTTCCTACAATTTGTGTACCAGAAGATTTACTTACAGTTTGCTGTCCAAATTCCTTTCTATCTTCAAGTCTAATATTTCTAACAGAACCTTCATTTTCAATAATTCCAGTAGCAGAATATAATTCAGACGCAATAGTGGTTACATTCTCAGAATCATTACTACTACTACTAGAAAGAGTAAATGATCTAATACCAGATTCAAATCTTGGATGGTATGAAGTAATTGTTTCTGGAATATAGAAACTACCAATCAATGAAGATTGATTGTCAACAACTAACTTTAGTCCAAATACAGTTGCAGTAGCACCACTACTTTCGCCAACAAGTAATGTACCAACTTCAATATAACCATAATATTCACCCTGAGTTTCATTTGACAAAGAGTAAGTGTCAATATTTAATAATGTTGAAGTCGAATTATATGATGAAGGAATTAATTGACCATTGTATGGATTCTGCTCATATGTTCTAGTTGCAGAATTGTACTCTCCTTCTTTATGATTAATTTGAGCAATTCTTGCATAAAATTTGGGTGCAGAAACACCTTTCTTTAGAGGAACACTACGTACATTCTCACCAACGATAAATGTGCCTGAGGTCATTGTAATTTCAATGAGTTTTGGGGTACAATACCTAGAAACATCTACTCCATCAAAGTAGGGATAAATTTCAGTTCCTGGTTTTAATTTTCTTGAATTAAATTCAATGTTTCTAGATCTCATGAATGGAACTAGATCTCTACTCACAGTTCTATCATTAATAGAATTTTTTTCATATTCTTCATGAACAATAGTTCTTGTTCCACCTCTAGATTCTGTTCCAAGGTCAAATGTTTCTTGAAATTCTTCTTGCGAGACAGTAGTAGTACTTCTTCTTACCCACTGACCTGGACCAGTTGTACCATCAAGTTTTTTAGTAGATTCTGAAATGGCATCAGTTGCTGCTCTACTTTCAGACTCAACGGTATCCAATACCCCTGTCCAATTAGTCTCCCAAGAATCCCAAAGAATGGGAATAAATCCAGTTTGAGGATCTAATTCATTGGTTCTTTCATAGTAATCGACTGTGGCAGCATAATTGCCTTCAGTCTCAATAATTCTGGTCTGAACTCTAACAGTATCAACCCAAGTATCTGAAGCAGGAGTAAGTTCAATTGTCCCCTGCCAAAAACTTACTGTAAATGGTGTAATTGACTCTGGTCTAGTTGCAAATGTTTGCTGTAACCAACTAACCTCAGAATAGTTAAGAGTAACAATATCACTACTTCTGGAAATATTTTCGCCATCAATAACATTAAATTTAAAGTCTGTAGATGAGTCAACTCCCTCAACTGGTCCAAATATTAAATCAACCGAATTTGTATAATGTTTTGGTCTGAGTTCTTTATTTTTTCTGTCAATGGAGTTATTAATTGTAGATTTCATCTCCTGCGATTTGAAGGAGTTAAAATTATCTACGAAAAATCCACTTTTAAATCTATTGAGACCATCAGAATCTGCGATAAATGCACTTTCTGTCTTAGACTCAAGAAGAGATAGTGAAGTGTAATACTCAAGATTTCTAATTCTATTCTCAAGTTGTTTAATATCCGACATTCTATATCTCTTATGCTCTAAGAATTTAATAGATGCCTGTTCAGTATTAAACAGATATGGAGGTAACTTAATTGATGCAATCTCCATGGCATCATTAATTCCTACAGGAGGTTCTGGTTTTTCTGCAGGAGTTCCATAAACAACTTGGAACTTACCATCTTTTGTAAGAAATAACCTATCAATTCTTCCAAGATAATATGCAAAATCAAATACTAAATTTTCTTTAGAAGCAAGAATATTTGCCCCAGAATTGCCCGATTGATCATATGTTCTTCCTTCAAATTCTAATGGTGATCGCGATCCTTCAGAAACTGTGTAATTTGAAACTCTTGGTCGCACATCAATAATGTCACTATTGGAAATTCCATCAATAGATTGAATTTCTGTAGCATAGTCAAAAGAAGTATAACTTTCTACAGTTGTGATATCTCCAGTATCTCCAGTATCATACTTAGCCGAAGCAAAGTAAATTATCAATTTTTTAATTGGTGCAGAAGCAGAAAATCTTCTTCTTAGAGAACTATGCCCATAAATTGTTTTTCTTTGTCCACTACTAAATGTATAATTTGAGGATATATTAAAACTTTCTTCAATAATACCACTAATAATTCCTTCAACTAAACTATCTTGGAAGATGACAGTTTCACCTTCAATAAAATCAATTTGATTTTTTGTAATAAAAGATGCACTTAGATTATCAGGTTTTCCTACGCAGATAGCGATAGATCCACTAGTTTGACCAATAAGTATCTCCCCATCAACAATATCTTGGGTTGTAGAAGTTTGACTATTTAATGTAGAAAATGTCATTTTTGGAGCAATAGGATCTCCAGTTCCACTTGATTCAAATATTCCATGAATTTCTAAAATATCAGGAGCATTTATGGAAATAATTTCATCTTCAACTCTAGTTCCAAAAGGATAGTTTCCATGATCAAGACCATTATTTAAAGTTGTTGTGCCAATACCAGATCCTTCAAGTTTTGATTTATCTACGATCAAAGAAGTTACATTAATTTTATTTTTAACTTTTGATCTTGGTTTTGATTTTCTTAAAGTAGTAATTAGTTTTGCTTCGCCGCTGCCACCAGCAATATTAAATATATTCAATATTTTACTGCTAGGTGCATTGAACGACATTTTATTTTCTGTCAGTTCAATTGTTTCTCCCGTATCACTTCTAATAAGAGAATATCTATTTGCAGTAAATGGTAAAAATACTTCACCATCGCCTGCCTCCATTGTTGTTCCGGTATCAATAGTTCCATTTGCAAGAATATTTACATCAAAAACTTTTCTGATAGTAATTGAAGACTCATCAAGGTTTATAGTCGCAATATTCTGCTTAGTTAATTTTGTATATAAAGTGTTATCAGAAGATTTATCAAGTGAAGTTCTTACAATGTCCATATCAGAAACATTAACCACACCGGATGAATGCAAATTACCATGCACAACACCAGCAACAGTTTGGGTATTTACTGCAGTAACACCAGTATCAGATACTGCATTTACCCTAACCAGTGTTTTATCATTTGATGAGTCGAGGTTAGAATATGTTATTAGATCTCCAACTCTTACATTGTCTAAAAATCTTGGATTTGCACTTTCAATATTTCCACCACTGCTAACTGTTGCAACACCAACATTAAATGATCTGGTTTGAATAACATCACCAGCAAAAGTGTTAATTCCAACTAATCTATCTTCTGTAGCAAAAACTGATTTTACATCCGCAATAGATTTTTCTGTGATTACAATTGCAATTCTGCCATTTTGATTTCCATTAAAAATTAGAGATTCATTTTCAATAAATGAACCATTTCTTTCATAAAGAGTTATTGCTGTAGATGCAGTAACGGCATCTCTAAGAAATGCAGTAGCGCCACTATTAGAACCCTTGACAAAAGTTGGTACTGTTAATGTATGTGCTTGATTTAATGTAATTTCTGTAAATGGTTGGACATCAAACAGAGACAGACCCCATTCATTAGTATCTGCATTATCTACGCTATATGAACCAGACTCCAACCTAAAATCATAAACTCTAGCAAGACCAACTTCTGTTCCTGCAGCAGTATTTTGATCGGAACCACATCTCTCATCTCTTAAACTTACTATATACGTATTACCAATTCCAATACCTGGTGCAGGTGTTCTAAATACTCGATTTAGTCTAATTGTGGCTCCAGTATTATATGATAAAGATTCTGCATTAACGTCATTAGTTGTTCTTGGTTTTTCAACATCAATAAATGTTGGTGTTGAGGTTTCAATCTCATATCCTTTTACATATGCTTTACCTGATGAAATTTTAAATATTGCCAAATCATCAGATGATAAAGAACCTCCGTAAGTAAATTCTCCGCTCCCAAATAATCCATTATTACCAAGATTATTATTAAGTGAATTAAAAACTGAGATGTCAAAAGGTTTTACTACATAATGACCACTCTGCTCAAAAGTTCTTTGTGCTAGAGTATCCATTAAGTCTTCACGGAAGACTTGATTTGAACCTGCTTTTGTGTTTTTAATCTGTGATCTTATAGTGCCATCTTCGATTACTGCCAATTCGATAAAATTATTATCATCAAAATCATCAAGTGGTTTTTTGAAGAGACTTACTGAAATTTTTAATCTATCTGCACCAGGTGCCGAGTAATTATTAAAACCTTGAGAATTGTCATTTAGAGTTTGATCTAAGTCTGAAGTTACAATTTCTTCTCTGATCTGAAGACCAATTCTATAATTGGGTTTGTTTGAATACTGATCCAGGATTAAAGTTTCAGTATCTACTTGTACAAAATTGCCTCTAATAAAATATACACCTTGCTGAATTTGGAATGCAGACCCAATAGAACTTGCATTTTGAGGTATTGTTACCGCAAAAGGACTATTTGCAGGAATTGTAGAGTTTCCTAATAGACTAGAATTTATTGAAGTGCTACAGACTAATTCTTCATTATCAAAAAATTCTTGACTTAAATTATTTGTAGCATTTGAATTTATATAATTTACATATAAAGTAAGATTTCCGTTAGCGGAATCTGTAGGAAGAAGAACACTATCAACAACTGCAGTTACCCCAGAGTCTTGTCCAGTTATTTTTAATCCTACAAGTTGATCTGCGTAAGCAGAAACAGGAACACCTTGATATGTATTATTCAACTGAACATTATAGTAAAGTTGAGTATATCCGGTATTACCTGGTATTACTTTAGAACCTTCTTTAAAAAAGTGCTGACCAAATTTTTCAATCTGATTCTGAAGAATTGATTGAAGATTTGTTAGTTCTCTTGCTTGTACTGGATAACCAGGTTTAAACAGAACTTTATGAAAATCACTGGACGGATCGTAATCATCAAAATATGGCGATACGTTGAGATTAGTTTGTTGTGGCATAATCCTTTAGAACTGCAAGATAATTTTTATGTCTTCTTTTTGATTTGACGATCTAAGAATAGAAGGTCGGTTATCAACGTAAATGATATTACCAGATTGTTTTTGAACCTCTGGTAATGCAATGCCGTCAGTAAAATTAAGACCATAATAATAGGTTCTATTATTTATTACAGTAGAAGCACCTGTAAAGGTGTTATCAAGAACCAAATTAGAATTGCTACCACTATCTGGTATGATTGAAAGAGAACCACCAGTATCAGGAGAACTTGTAAATTCTGCTAAATCGTATCCATTTCTTGGAGTAATATTTGGAGTACCATCAGAAGTATTAAACCCAACAAGGTATCTATCTTGCCAAAATTTTAGTATTCCAGTTGTTTGATCGTAATTAATAACTCTACCAAAAGCAGTTGTTCCTGTCGCAATAGTTTGAGAAACAAATGTGTTTATAGTAAACTCTGCAGTGCTATACCCCGTACCTACAAGTTTTAAAGCACCAACTGCACTTGCTTTTGGTTTATCCAGCAGTGTAGTTGAATTATATTCAGTGGGGTTCTCTACAATACCAACTCTAGCAATTTTATTACCAGTAACAAAATCTGGATTTTGAGTATCATTTTCAATTCTTGCATAAAGCAAAATATTGGATGCTCCCAGTTCTCGGTATATATTAAATCCATGTCCTCCCTGAGGGGGAATAATAACGTCAAATGTTGGTCTAACTGTTCCGGTAGGAACAGAACCAGCAACTAAATCCACAGTTCCATATGTATATCCAGAACCCTGATTTGATACTTCTACAGATAAAACTTGGGAGTTTTCATCGATTGTAATAGTACACTCTGCACCAATACCATCTCCTTTAATAGGAACATTACGATATTGTAAATTTGCTGCTCCAACATTTAATCCTTTATTTGTTATGGTTACAATTTTAATTGAACCACTAACAGAATTGTCTCTTACAAGGGCATTATCTGAAGATGTTTCCCAGTCATTTGGAACTGGCATAAACTCAGTCGAATCAAATTTAATAATATCTGAAGGACTTAGAGTATAAAGATATTTCCAAACATATCCATCTCCACTTGAACCAGCAACTCTTGGTTCTAAATCAGTAAATGTAGGTTCATCAAGTGAGGGTTTTCCTGTGGGATTATCCGGACTTGTTCCATTTTGGAGACAAACATATACCCTAAAATCTTTATTCATAACATAGAAAAATGATGAATAAAGATTTGTTGCACTTGAAACTGCAGCAAGATTATCAATACTATAATCATGACGATACATATCATATTTTGAACCTGAAGACCAATTTCTTTTTGGTACAACATGCATGATATCTGAAGAAGTAATCCTCTTCATAGCAACCATGGTGTCCCAATAATCATTCTCTTGATTAAAACTATCTCTTGGAGAGGGAGGTCTAGCCTCCCACGTAAGATTAAAATCAGTAGAATTAGTCAATCCAACGAAGGTATAATAAGCATTAGAAGTACTCAATACACCATTGCGAAAATTTTTCGCGTTCAAAATCCTAATTTGATCTGTAATTATTGCAGACATTTTGTCACAGTTTTTTCTTTATTTAGTTAGGAAGAATAGGTAGGTGTTTGATATCCCACAAATCGTAGAGGTAGATCTCTTACAACAAGTGGAGAGGTAGTAATACCACTTATTCCTTGTGAGTTATATGGATTATATTCAGTAGCAACTACTCTACTCTTAACTATAATTTTACCCCAACTATATGAACCTTGATAGTTAGATGTTGTCATTCCAGTGCTTCCATCCCAATTTGTATCAAAATCAAATCCTACAGGAGTATTATCAACTTTAGCACGAACTCTTGCTGTTGCAGTTCCAATTCCACCAACAATTCTAGGTTCTTCTACAACTTCTATTACTTCATAAACCCCATCAATATATGAAGTGCTTATGCCAAGAATTTCACCAGCACCATCATAACTCGTTATAGAAGTATTTGATATTCCAATATTAGAGTTATAGATGGTGAATACATCTCCTTGAGTAATTTGAGAAGTAGTTATAGCAGATCCAACATAGTTATTGTCATCAAAAACTTGATCTTGCGATGGAATAAAGAGGTCAAATAATGCAAATAGTTCTCCTGAAATAGCGGTTGTTGCAAATCCAACAACTGTTCCAGAATCTCCTTTAAAACCACTCGGGAAATAAACTTCACATCGTTCAATTTTGGACGCTTGTGCAGGAGAAATTAAAACTTTGGGTGGGGTTATCGTAGAATATCCAACACCACCATTAGTTATTGTTACTTCAGTAACAACTCCGTTTGTAAGCGTAGCGATTGCTATTGCTGTCCCACTTGTACCAATACCTACACCGTTTGTGCTTGCAATACTTACGGTAGGAACTGTAAGGTAACCATGTCCACCATCTGCTATTACCACTGATGAAACAGTCCCTGCAGTAGAAACAGTTGCAGTAGCAGTAGCAGGTGCTATATCTATTTGCGAATGAATTTTAATTGAGTTTTGAGCAAGTAATCCTTGAATAGTATTAAATTCGTTATTTTGAACAAATAACGGTCTAGTAGTATTAACATGAAATACTGTTTCGCCAATACCGACTGATTTAATCAAATATGCATTTGGTAAAATATTCGGTTCATAAAATTCTCTTGCCTTAGATATTGCCAATCCATTAAGTATTTTATCCTCACTTTGACGACACCAATCAACTGGTCTAATTAAATCACTATCAGCAGTATTTCCTGGTCCAAAATATGGAAGAGTTTCTACTGTATCTGTTGAAACAAGATCTGTAATAGTTCTCTTATCTTCATCCAGAATAATATCACTTGAATTGATATTAAGAGTATCTCCTTCTTTTACCGTTTCTATTACGTCAGTATTGACAACATCAGTGTCTCCATTACCTTTATAGAAAACAATTCGTAAAGAATCTCCTACTCTAGGTGCTTCAGTAAACCTAATTCTATTGCCACCAAAGAAGAAATATGATTTTTTAGGAACTTGAAGGATATTATTTAAGAATACTAATAATAACTGATTAGTATCAATTTTTGAATTTTTTGCTGCAATGATAGACAATCTAGATCCGTTTCTAAATAATGGGAAAAGTTTTCTCCTACCATCAATATAAGCATCAACATTATCAAGTACTTCAAGTTCACCAAGGTTCCACCCATTAAATGTATCATCAAAAGTTTTTTCTATGGTAATTTGAAATTCACTAAAGGTTGTTGATGTTGGAATTCCTGCCAATCCTCCAGTTGATACTGTTAAGATGTTACCATTTCCATAAGCGTAACCATTATTTGTAAAGTTGAAAGATGATACACTAGAATCATTACTAACTACTAGATCAACTCTAGCTTCCGTTCCCAAACCAACTTCAGCATTCTCATCAGAAAATATTAATGGTAGATTGCCATATGCTTTTGGTTCATCAAATATTATCTGAGGCATTAATTCTTGGCCTATATCAAGGTCATACCCTGGATTTGTTATAGTAACATTAGGGGAAATATGTCCAGTTCCAATTATGACAGTTGCAAAACCAATATGCTGAATAGATGTGGTTGCAGTACTAACAACAGCACCTGTATCAGCAGAAACAAATGTATGGGTATACTGTCCACCAGCACGAATAGCATTTGCTGTCGCACTTTGGAATGAGTGGAGATAGTTGCCACCAGATACAACTGCATCTGCTACAGCCGATACAAATGTATGTGCTGTGGTATTAGATGATATACCAACATTCAGAGTAATAGTTGTTGCACCAACTCCAGTAATATTTACAGCAGTTTGATATGCTGGATCACCACTTCTAGGATATGGGTGATTAGAACCATGACTATCCTGAGCACAAGTAAATGTCAGTGAGTTGTCACCAAGTCTAACTGAAGTTCCTGATGTTAAAGTGTGAGATCCAATTGTTAATTCCAGAACACCAGTTGTAGGAGTA
>Ga0257110_1001173_pt1 | contig 12334 bp, 20 predicted proteins | sample LP_taG_7_FD_190184 | JGI IMG/M metagenome (GOLD analysis project Ga0257110, IMG submission 190184) | Marine microbial communities from Northeast Subartic Pacific Ocean, Canada - LP_J_2015_P26_10m | ecosystem: Environmental > Aquatic > Marine > Oceanic | place: Canada: Northeast Subartic Pacific... | reverse complement strand
TTGGTCTAATTGGTTCTATCTTAACAAAAAGATATAGAGATGACGCAGACCTTGACATAAATGTATTGTTTGATGTACCAAAAGATAAAAGAGAAGACGAAAGATTAAGACTATCTCAAAAGTATTTGTCTGCTAAAAATCCAGATAACATACAAGGTAAATTAATACCAGGCACCAAACACCCGATAAACTTTTACTTTATTACAGACATGAAGACTTATCAAGACCAAGAAAAAAAGGCTGACACTGTATTTGATATAGAAGATAATGAGTTTGTTAAAAGACCCGAAGATTTTACTTTTGATGCTTCTTTGTATGTCAATGATTTTGAAAAGAAAGTACAAGAAATAGATGTGGTAAAAGGTGAATTAAAAAGAGATATTATTGATTACAGAGAACTAGAGGGTTTAACAAATGATGATGTATTAAATTTACAAGACAAAATTAATTCAAAACTAGATGAGATAGAAGATAGTATAAAAGATATTATAAAGATAGGTGACGGTGTTGATGTAGAAAGAAGAGCTGCATTTGATAAAGACATGTCACCGGATGAAATTAGAAAGTATGGTATTAAAAATAGATTACCAAAAGCCGTGATATATAAGATGTTAGAAAAATATCACTATCTAAAATTCTATAAGAAATGTAAAAAGATTTTAGATGACGGCAAAGTAACTGATAAAGAAATAGATGATTTAGAAATGCATGAGGCTAGAAGAAGAACTTTAGCATTTACATTTGGTAGATTTAATCCACCTACAATAGGTCACGAAAAATTAATTAATAAAGTTGCAAGTGTTCGTGCTGACGATTACAGAATTTATTTAAGTAGAAGTGAAGACGCTAAAAAGAATCCACTATCTGCTAGAGATAAACTATCAATAATGAAACAGATGTTTCCTAGACATGCTAGAAAGATAGTAATTAACACTACAAATATGATATTAGATATTTGTACTGAACTTCACAATCAAGGCATTACAGAAATCTTTATGGTTGTAGGTAGCGATAGAGTTAGAGAATTTGAAACAATAATTAACAAATACAACAATGTAAAATCAAGACATGGTTACTATAACTTTGATAATGTCAATGTTGTATCTGCTGGCGAGAGAGATCCAGACGCAGAGGGAGCTACGGGTATGAGTGCAAGTAAGATGAGAGCTGCAGCTGCTAAGGGCGACCTTGCTAGTTTTAAAAAAGGACTACCGTCAGGTGTTGACGCAGATAGACTTATGAAACAAGTAAGAAAGGGAATGAGATTGGCTGCTAATTATATTTACATGAAAAAAGCACAACCAATTGCTAGTATGGAAGAATTTGAACAACAACAAATTAGAGACCTTTATATTAGAGACCAAATATTCAACATTGGAGACAAGGTTGATTATGTCAAAGAAGATATAAAAGGTACAGTACAGAGAAAAGGAACAAACTTTATTGTATTAGAAGACAGTAATAATAATTTACATAAGGCATGGATATGGGATTGTATTCCTGTGGCAGCCGATAGAGAGGCAGACATGAGAGAAGTAAACTTGAATGTTGATTATGGTTTTGAAGCTGTATCTGAGGTGCAAGAAGATATGGATGCTTTACCTCAGGACAAAGATGTGAAGAAAAAAGACGGTACTCAACCTAAAAAGTATTACAAAGACTTAAAAAAAGGCACAAAAGATAAGAGAGCAGATCATTTTAAGAATAGAGATACCACTAAGAATGATAACAGACCAGCGCCAGGTGATAAAGGTGCTAAGACTAAACCAAGTATTCATACTACCAAATTTAAAAAAATGTATGGTGAAGTTTATGAGGTTGGAACACCTGAATATACAAAACATACAGTTGATATGACACCAGGTCAAGAAAATCCTATTAAAAAAGTAAAAGGTTTCTTGGATAGAGAAAAAGAAAAACCATCTGAAAAAGATGTAAAAGAATGGGCAAGTACAGAGTCAACAATGAATAAATATAGAGAACGATACAAAGACGAATGGAAGGCCAAACTATCAGAGGTAGTGGCCAAAATGATAGAAAAACTATAATGAAAACATTTAACGAGTACGAAAACATTGACAAATCTTGCGAAGAATGTATCTTTGAACATGAACAAGAAGGCATTTATGAAGCAGAATATCAAGGTAAAAAAGTAACATTAAATGACCCTATTCGTGGTGGAAGTAAAAAATTCTATGTATATGTTAAGAACGAAGCAGGTAAAGTAATCAAAGTTTCATTTGGTGATACAACAGGATTAAGTATTAAAAGAGATGACCCAGCAAGAAGAAAAAGCTTCAGAGCTAGGCACAATTGCGATAATCCAGGACCTAAAACAAAAGCAAGATACTGGTCATGTTATCAATGGAGAGCAGGAGCAAAGGTAAACAACTAATGAGTAGATACAGAAAAACAATGAGACAGGCTATAGAAGAAGGCCTATCTAATATGCAGATTGCAATTCTTAGCAAAGAATACAAACCTTTAAAAGGTAAAACTATTACAGCAGCTAGAGCAAAACAATTAATGAACATCTTGGATAAATTCAAAGATGATGACCTAAAAAAATTATCTAAAGCAAATATACCATTTGTATCAAGTGGTTCACAATCTAAACTTACAGTGAGAAATATGGGTGTTAAAGTAACTACTTTTAGTCCATTTGGTAGTTTTAGAGAAGAAGTAACGCAACAAGATTTTGACCTAGAAGAAGGCAAGATGAAAACTATTGCTACAATGTTTGATCAAGGTAAAAGTGCTGAAGAGATTGCAAAGGTAATGAAATTACCTGTTGACACGGTAAAAAATATTTTAGGTGAAGTAAAAGAAGATGTACAAGAGGCAAAATTTAGAATGGAAGGTGAAGTTGATTACAAAAACAAACCTAATCCTGAAGACTTTGAAATGGTTGTAAATGCTAGTAATCGTAATGACGCTATGAAACAAGCTGAAATAAATTTAAGTAGAGGCGGCAAAAAAATAAATGCTTTAGAATTTAGTAAAGTTGTAAAAGAAGAACTGATACACGAATTTAAAAAGATGACAGTATCTTTTAAAACACATGACATGATGGCAAAAGCTTCAACTGATTTAGCAAAACAAGGTTTCACTATTTCAGGAACACAAAAAGCATTAAAAGTAGATGGAAAAGGTGCAGACCTTAACAAGTATGCTACAGATTTAAAAAACAATTATGGCGCAACAATAAGAGCAGAAAGTTATGCTATTGATGAAAGCGCAGACGAAGATTTTTACAATCCAGTTTATGAAGCATGTTGGGTTGGTTATAAAAAAGTAGGCATGAAGAAAAAAGGTGACAAAATGGTACCTAATTGTGTACCTGAATCTGTTAATGAAGAAGATGAAAAAAAGAAGATGAAAAAAACTGATGTTGCACCTGACGGCGAAGCTGAACATGCAGAGAAAAAAGAAAAAACAGATGATAAAGAAAAATTAAAGTCAGAGATAGATAAAAAAGACGCAGAGATACAATCTTTAAAAGTAAAAGCAGAAACGGATAAAGCTAAAGTTGCTAAAAAAGAAACTGAAAAAATGGTAAATCCAGAAACAGGTGAACCATTACTTCAGGTCGGTGTTGCTTATAAACATTTAAGAGATAAAATGAAGAAGATGAAAGAAGATGTTGATTATCTAAAACCTAAAATGAATACATCTCAATTAGCAAATATCAAAAAAGTATGGCAACATAAAACTAAAAAAGATGTTACACCTGCTGTTAAGAAAATGATTAAAGATATGGATATACCAACTCAATTAGCAATTAAATATGCTAAAATTAATCAGTTATCAAAACTAGTAGAAGATTTAGATAGTAAAGATAAACCTACGGTCAAAGATGTTATAGGTCAGTTAAAAGGTGCAGTAAAGGCACACGCTAAACAGGCAAAAGATTTAGATAAGGCAATGAAGAACGAAGACCACCCAGCAAAAAAGATTTTTGAACAAATCGAAGGTCTAAAAAATAAAGCTGAAAAATCTGGAATGCCATACGGTATTCTAAAAAAAGTTTACGATAGAGGCATGGCTGCATGGAGAGGTGGACACCGACCAGGTACTACACAGCAACAATGGGCTTTCGCTAGAGTAAATTCATTCATAACAAAATCCTCAGGTACATGGGGTGGAGCTGATAAAGATTTAGCTGCTAAAGTAAAAGGAAGTAATTAATGTCAAACTATTTAAAACACAAGCCTGGCAGCGTTGAAGAACTTGTAGCAAAACAAGGAAGTTACATAGAAGATTCGGGCTACCAAGCAATGTTCAAAAAAGAACTAGATAAAGCCGGCAAGGGTATTGGCGGAATGACACCAGCAGAAAAGAAAGCATTTTTTAATAAGATAGATAAAAAATATACAGCTAAAGATGAGGGTATTGAAACTATGGTTCCTAATAAAAAAGATGACCCTAAAGACTTAAAAAGAAAACAAACCATGACAGGTGAAAAAGCTACTAAAATTGAGATGGAACCTAAAGTGGAATACGACAAATAGTCATTAGCTGCGACAACTTCGCAATTGCCTTTTTAATATATATATGTTATAGTATACCATAATTAAAAAGGACAACACTATGAAAAATCTACCTAGAATATACCTTGATATGGACGGTGTATTATTCGATTTTGTAAAAAATATTGAGAATACTACAGGTCTTACAATTAACCAATGGTCAAAACTTGGTAGAAAAGAGAGATGGAATCCTATCATTGCTAACAAGAAATTTTGGTCAGACGGACCGTGGTTAACAGAGGGTAAAAAATTATTCTCTTTTGTTAAGAAGTACAATCCACATATTTTAAGTGCATATGTAGAACATGCTCACGACCCTAATTGCATTCCAGGCAAGAAAAAATGGGCTATGAAAAATACTGGAATATCTAGTAATAAAATCAATCTAGTAATAAGAAGTCATAAAAAGAACTATGCAAGTCCTAATACTATATTAATTGATGATTATGAGAAGAATACCAAAGAGTTTACTGCCAGTGGCGGTAAGGGTATTCAATTCAAGACAGCCTCACAAACTATTGCCGAGTTAAAAAAACTAGGTTTCTAATCTCCTCTATTATAAATAGTACCGTTATAACGAAATAATAACTTTATAAAGGGAGAAAAATTATGAGTTTATGGGGAGCAACTGACTCTGACGAGAGTAAGCCTAAAAACTTGACTACAGCCGAGAAGCTTGAAGTTAGCGCTTCAGCAAAAGGTTGGGTTAGAGAAGCAGGTACTATTCTATCAGGGAATGACAACGCAAGTGCAACACCAGAAGTGCTAGTAGCACTTAGAGGTTTAGCAGTAAAACTCGGCGCAGCCGACATTACAGAAATTGAATGGATTACAACAGTAGCTGATAAATCAGCAGGTTTTACTCTTTCAGCAAGACTAAGATTTAATGAAGCAGTTGATGTAGTAACAACAGGTGGTACACCTACTTTAGCAGTAACTAACGGAAACCAAGGTTCTGGTACAGGTAGAGGTCCACATGCATTAGCATATACTTCAGGAACAGGTACTAACGAATTAGTATTCTCATTAGCAATTGCAGCCGCTAACGCAGCTACAAACGCAGGTGATGTATTAGTTTTCGGTGCTAATCCATTAGCATTAAATAGTGGTACTATCAAAGACGCAGGAACATCTACTAATGCAACTATCACAAGTATTGCTGGTATTGGTTCAGCGGCTGGTACAATTACTGTAGTAGCATAATAATAACTAATTAAAGGGGGCTTCGGTCCCCTTTATAAATATATTAACTAAGTGATGTAGGAATATACCTACAGTAGCATCCCTCGAAAGAGGTTAACAGGAGATAAAAATGGCAGATAAGAAAATAACACAATTGACCGATCTTGGTGACGGTCTAGCAAGCGTTGACTTGTTTCATATAGTAGATGACCCAAGTGGAACACCAATTAATAAAAAAATCACAGCTGAAAATGTTTTTAATAACATACCTACATGGTTAGGTTTAAATTCAACATCACAAGCTATTACAGGTAGTGGTTCATCACAATCAATTGATATTATTACACCGGTAACCGAAGTAAACGCAACATCATCAACAGCGACACTTACATTAGCTGACGGTGCAAACGGACAAATAAAAACACTAATTAACATATCATCAAGTGGTACAAATGCAGTAACAATTACACCTTCAAATTTAAGAGGTGGTACAGCTATTACTTTGAACGCACCTGGTGAAACTGTAACATTGATTTTTAAGAATTCTAATTGGAATATTCTTAGCGGACATAATTTTACCGTAGCATAGTTTTAAAAAGGATACAATGACTAAAATGAAATATATAAAGCTTGAAGAGTTAGAAGAAGAAAGAAATAAACTTACTACTGACTTTGAAGAGATGAAAAAAAATGTGCAAAAAGTTGAAGTAGAATTAAATCAAATGAAAAACAATTTAAATGCTTTAGCTGGTGCTATACAACTATCAACTAGATTAGTTGAAAGTGCTAAAAATCAAGAGTACGAAGTAGATGAGAAGGTTGATTCACCTGATAACAGGATGAATTTTCCATCAGAGTAATATGAAAACTTTAAAACAACATATCAAAGATAAAGAGTATGAAGATTTTGAAGAAGATTTAATAGGTGATAAAAAACCTAGTGAAAATAAGAATGAAAAAAGTGAAGATAAAAAAGAAAACGAGGAAAAGAAATGAAAACTTTAAAACAACATATAAGTGAAGGCTACAAACAAGGTAAGTACGGTGCTGGTAATGTTGGTACACCAGAAGTTAATTCTGTCGAAGACGGAAGTATTGGTGTTCATAACTTACACGACCCTAAAATCCTTGAAAGAGTAAATGCATTTGTAGGTTCTATCAGCGCTCAGGAATATTTAAATCCGAAAGCTGCTTGTGAACAACTTGCAAGTAAATTGAGAACTCTAGGATTAGATATGACTATACCTGAAATGTCAGGCAATGGTACAGCTAATCTTGAAGTAACACAATTCGGAGGAAGATTTGGTAAAGATATTGACGGTTCCGATATTAAAGATGATGGCATATCTCACAAAAAAGAGGGTGGTCTCAAACTTAATGTTAAGTACGAAACACTAGAAAACGGTTCGTCTAAAGTCTTTGCTAAATTAGTATAGACTTTTTATGTTCAAAGAAATAACCAAAGATAATTGGTTGTTGTTTGCACAACAAAACTATGACAATCCTACTCTTGAAAAAGAAGAGGAGTTTTATGATGATATTAAGCGATTTAAATATCTTAAAAGGTTGTTTCGTAAGTATGAGATAACAGGTGATATTAAAATAAGATTAATTTTAAATCATCTAGTCGTATTACAGAATGTTTTTGGTGTGGAGGCTTCAGTTAGTTTACTACTATTTAAAGTAGATGAAAGATACTGGTCCATATTAAAAACTTGTTTAGACTATCTAGGTTATCTATACCCACATGAACTAACAGAGTTTAAAAAGGATAGCAACATAGAAGAAATGTTAAAAAAACTATGAGTAGAGCAATAGATTTAATTATTACTTACCGAGTGGTAAAGTTATTGGTAACTCCTTTTGAAAAGCAACCAGCATTTAAAGCAGGTATCATTGATGCTGACGGTAAAGTATTAAGAAAATTTAAAACAATCAAAGGCAGTGAAAGAAAACATTACACAATGTTACATAGATTTGTATTCAATTTAAAAAGAATACTAAAAAAAGTAGGATTAGGTAGTAGATTAGGTTCATTTGCTGTTGCATTGGCTTTACTAATAAAAGAAGATAAATCTATGACACAACATAGAGAATCAATAGAATCTGCTGTTGTTACATATTTAAAAGAAGAAAACTTATATGATATGTTATTAAACGAAGTAAGAGAAATACCAGACATTAAACAAGACCCTTACATGACCTGTTTTGGTGTAAGTGTATATGAACAAAATGGTGAACTGGTATCGGAGGACAATTATGCCAAAACATTATAAAGATATGATTGATGAGTTAATCAATAAAATGGACGAAGACGCTCCAGCAAATGCTGTTGCACATGGTGGAGTTGATATGGCTCCTAATGCCGGCAAGAAAAAGAAAAAAGATGAAGTGCCACCAGAACTAATGAAAGTTTTAATGAAAAAAATGGGAAATAATGTGAAAGAAAACTTTGACAATAATAATGTGGTATTAAAGAGTATTAATGAAACACTTAATAAATTAGAAGATAAGATTGATAAAAAAAACGGTGTAAAAAAAGAAGAAATTAAATTAGAAAAGAAAAAAACTTTTCACGATAAGTTTGTAAAAGATTTGATGAACAATACACCTCATTCGGGGCAATTTGATGAAGACCTTTAAAGAATATAGTGTAATGACACGAGGCTATGCGATAGGTGGAGTTGATAACTCACATCCGATTGCTAGTTTAGGTGATGTACCACCAAAAGGAAAAGGCAGTAGGTCAAGTAGAGCTGTAGGTTTAACAGCACAAACTAATATAAAAGAAAAGATAGGTTTTGTTGTAAAATATACAGATTCAAAAAATAAAAAATTTGCTACAGCATTTAAGATGAAAAAAGATGCTGAAGATAAATTAAATCAATTTAAAAAAAGTGGTATGAAAGATGTATCTATAACAACTCATAAAATAAATTATAGTAATCAAATAAATTTTAGAGGTTTAGATAAGCCATTATCTTTAGAAGATACAAATAGAATACCTAGAAAACCTGGCCAAAAATCAGGTTCAGATAAACATTCCGATTTATACACAGATGAAAATCCAAAAGGAACTATACATGGTCTAGGCTTTACTGATAGAGTTAAGGCTACTCAATCTATAAATAAAATAAAAGGTTCAGGTAAAACACATGCTCACAAAATGCAGGCTGCAATTGCAATGTCGCAAAGAGCAAAGGTAGCTAGTCAAAGAGCTAAGGATCCAGAAAAGAAAAAAGACCTTGCTTCAGCGCATAGAACTTATCAACAATATATAAATCAAAATAAAAAAAGTAAGGACTAAAATGGAATTAATATTAACTTTAGCAGTAAAATTTTGGATGTGGACAGTTTTAATTGTTTTAATAATTTTAGGTTTAATTATCAATTTATTTGATAAGAAACAACCTAAATCATACACATTTGCATTTTCAACTTATCCCCATATGCAACCTCAAAAAATTGCCACAAAAGGTAAGGGGTTTTTTACAATGATTAAAATGTGGTTGCTCGGTGTTAGACATTGGGAAATCAAAGAAGACTTTGAGTATGTATTAAATGGGAATATATATGTAATACCGGCAGGTTTTAAATTTGATGGTGCAAGTATACCAAAATTCTTGCATCCGTTTTTATCACCAGTTGGTGTATTACTAATAGGTGGTCTTGTACACGATTATGCTTACAAGTATGCCACACTATTAAGACAAAATAAGAGAGATACCTTAGGCGTTATAACTCAAAAAAGAGCAGACGAAATCTTTAGAGATATTAATATAGGCGTAAATGGTTTCTATCTTATGAACTACTTAGCATACTGGTCATTAAGACTAGGTGGCTTTCTTGCGTGGAATAAACACAGAAAAGTCAACGCTAAGATTAAGTAAAAAAAAGGAGGTTCAAGTATGAACTGGATAATGTCAAGAGTAAAAGAGATGTCAAGTTGGTCAGGCGCAGGTTTGATCGGTCTTGGTGCAATGATTATATTGGGAGGTCCGTTTGTTAACATGTTAGCATGGGCAGCCGTTATTTGGGGAATCATTTCCATAGTAAAAAAGGACTGACCTGATGGGAATTAGATTATTTTTTATAGGACTTATAGTCACCGCCTTAGCCGGCGGTGGCTTCTATGTTATGAAGTTGCAAAAAGATAATGCAATTTTAAAAGCAAATGCTATCAAAATGGAATCAGCAATCGCTGACCAAAAAACACTAATAGAAAACCAACAAAAAGATTTTAAAGAAATTTTAGAAGCAAATAAAAAATTTAATGAGTTAGTAAATGCTCTTAAAAAAGATATAGATGATTTAGATAATAGATTTAACAAAGATGGTAGAGATTTTGGTAAACTTGCAATAGAAAAAACAGATTCATTACAAAGAATAATTAATAGTGCAAGTGATAAAGTATTAAGATGTGTTGAGATAGCAGGTGGGGCACCACTTACTGAACAAGAAATCAACGCAACTGTAAAATCAGAAATTAACAGAGAGTGTCCTTCAATAGCGAACCCGAATTATGTACCGTATAATAATTAGTATATTAGTAGTGTTGTTTTTAACTGGCTGTTCAGGCGTTAAAAAATTAAGTATCTTCAAAGAAGAAGTACCTAGACAAAAACTAGATTTAGTTAAACCTACTATGCCTGAATTAGAAAAGTTAAAATGGATTATCATTACTTCCGATAATGCAGATGAAGTATTTAAAAAGATGGAAGAACAAGGGATTGATCCTGTTCTATGGGGACTAACAGACAAAGACTTTGAGTTGTTAGCAAAAAACTTTGCAAGAATTCGTAATCAATTAAAGATTACAAATGATTTATTAGATAACTATAAAGAATATTATGAAGGAGAAGATGATGAGCAAAAATAGATTAGAGATATCAGATTCAACTGCTATATCTATGCCTATGAAAAATTTAATTGCTATAGTTGCTGCTGTATCAATGGGTGTGTGGGCATACTTCGGTGTATTAGAAAGAATCACTATGCTAGAAACAACAAGTAAACTAGCAGAAAAAGATTTAAATCAACACGTTGAAAGACTAGAAGCTGATTTAACAAAGAATACAGAATTTAGAATAAAATGGCCAAGAGGTGAAATGGGTACATTACCTGCTGACTCGGAACAATATATGTTGATTGAGGACATTTATGGTAGTGTAGAAAAAATAGAAAAACAACTTGATAGTATGATGGATAATAAAATTAACATACAGTTTTTACAAAAACAAGTAGAAAAGATGTTAAGTGATATTGAGAAATTAAAGGATGCAGATAGGGAGATAGTGTATCAAAACGGAAACGGTACACATTAAAAAGTATGATAGAAATAGTCGTAGCTCTATTGATGATAGTAAATTCTGAAATCAAAGAGCATAGAATACAAGTTAGTCTTAAAGAATGTTTGAAAGGCAAGAGAACAGCCGAGAGAACTTATAGCGAAGGTGTTAGATATCAATGTCTAAAATCAAAAGCAGAGCTTGAACAAAATATAGATGGTTCATGGTCAATTAAATCTCTAATAATGAAATAACAAATAATCTTTTTAGATAAATATAATAAGTATTATGAAACAATTGTGAAAGATATAAACACAAAATAGTAAAGGTTTCATAAATGGCAGATGAATTAAATAAATTACAGACAAAGATAGCTTTGCTTGAAAAAGACGCCAAGACAGGTGAGCAGATTCATCAAAGATTAGAAGTTGCAATAGGTAAACTATCTGATTGTGCCGTAAGTTTAAAAGCAATGCTTGCTCAACAAGAGCAGAAACTAACTAAAGCGGAACAAACAGATGACGATATCTTTGTCACTTTAGAATCTCGTAGAAAAGAATGGGATATCGATCTCAAAGAACTACACTCCAGAATAACTACTAATACAAGAGAGTTAAGAGAACATCAAATACAATCTGAACAGACTATGCTAAATGAACTTAGGTCTATGAAGACGCAACTATCAGAGAGAGTTGGCGTATTAGAGAAGTGGAGATGGTTAATCATTGGCGGATCTATCATTATTGGCCTAATGATGTCAAATCCAAGTGGTAATATGTGGGAGTTTTTAAGTTAATCGCTTGACTTTTTGCCACTCATTTGTTATAATGTATCTATGTCAAGTTATATAGATACCAAATTTATCAATCTATTATCAGCAAGACTTCCAAAGTTTAAGAGAAAAGCAGAGTATCTATTTAATTTTAGGTGTCCGCATTGTGGTGACTCTCAGAAATCACAATCGAAGGCTAGGGGTTTTGTTTATAAGAAGAAAAATGATATGTTCTTCAAATGTCACAACTGTGGTGTAGGTCAATCATTAGGTAATCTAATTAAACATCTTGACCCTAATCTATATAAAGAATATATCTTTGAAAGATTTAAAGACGGCAAACCTACAAAAGAAAAACCTGAGTTTGATTTTACACCATCAAAAGAATTAAAGACAAGAACTGCTGATGAAAAATATTTACATGAACTAGAATCATTTGATAAATTAGTACAGACACACCCAGCAAAACAATTCATATTTAAAAGATTTATACCTAAAGAACATTGGGATAAGTTTTTCTTCTGTCCTAAATTTTATGAGTGGACTAATACTATTGTACCTAA
>Ga0257110_1001170_pt1 | contig 12355 bp, 8 predicted proteins | sample LP_taG_7_FD_190184 | JGI IMG/M metagenome (GOLD analysis project Ga0257110, IMG submission 190184) | Marine microbial communities from Northeast Subartic Pacific Ocean, Canada - LP_J_2015_P26_10m | ecosystem: Environmental > Aquatic > Marine > Oceanic | place: Canada: Northeast Subartic Pacific... | reverse complement strand
TATGACAATAAAAAATATGAATTACATACGTGTTGTATCATGTGTGCTGATGCAATGAGCGCATTGGCGCGGTCAGACCCATCTAAATTTAAGGCATCTTATGTTTCCAGATATATGCCGAATGGTGATATGGTAGCGAAGAATCATCATACAAAGAAGGAAGTACAAGTTTTGAAATTGAAAGAGTAATTCGGTAAAAATAATATGATTATTGTATACATGGAATTCAATAAGCATACAATCGTTTCACTGTTCCACATTTTAGTAGTGGCTCCTTTTCTAATTTACGTGGGTCGTTCATATGGAAATATGCCTGATTGGATGTTTCCATTCCTAATGGTATTAGGAATAGGTATTTTCTTACATCACGGTCTCAAAGCGTACAATTTAGGATTAGAAGTAGGGTGGATTTACTTTCTTCATGCATTTATTTATGCTCCAGTATTATTTTACATTGGATATGCAAACAAAGAGACCTTTATTGGTATGTACCCAATCACCGTAATGCTTGGGTTTGCAGCATTAGGATACCATTTGATGCATTTACTTGAACGACAAAATTGAATAGTTATCAAGTAGTATAGCTTGATAATAACAAAACCATTTATTATGAAGTTGGTAACAAAAAACGAGTTGATAGACGGTGAACATTATTTCATTGAAAAGGTGAATAAAAGGAGTAATAAGGTTATTTGGAAGGCAAAAGGGAATTATTCAAGCGATAGTGCACTATATAAAAAAGTGCAATCCCGCCGACAAGCGAACGAGGTGTTTGCGTTTACATCCCCGCAGGTGTATATAGTTAACGAGTATTCTAAGGAAGATGTATTTGAATGGAGAAAAGATTTATTGCCTAGTGTGTTTATTTATGATTACAATGATTTATTAGAGAACGATGACTTTGGGTATTACTATAGGTTTTATCATTCTGAAAAGGAAGCGATTATAAAGAACTCCCTTACACGGAATATGTCAATTGCAATGAAACATACACTATCGCGCTTTGTAACCGACATTCACGCGGTAGATGTAATCACAAATGATTTCTTTCCTGTAGTTAGCTATGACGTCTCGAAAGTAGCCTAACCGGCCGTGTCAATAATCTAAGTCACCCTCCAAAAATATAACACGGATACTGGTGTTATATTTTTCACTCATTTACATAAAATGTTTGAACTCCAACTCTTTATAGTCACGGTCATTATTTTTAGGACGTTCCAATGGGACAACAAGTGTGCTCTGGTCACGAATATATTTAACGTAACCCACTGCTTCTTGATAAACAGTAGGAACACAATAATCAAGCACTAAGGCATTCAAACGAACAATCTGTCCTTTAATGTCTTCTTCGCGGTTTTCCGAATATTGTAAGAAGGTGCTTCGCATAATGATTTTCAGTGTATCAACATTCTGTGGAGGCACAAATATTTTGCCATCGGACTCCTTATGTACTCCGGCGCATATGCCATTTTGCAATATTTGGATATTTTCAGCGGAAAAGAAGGTTCTGGAAAGAATAGTAGATTCCCAGTTTCCAGTAAGCGCTTCCCGATATTCCGTCGCATTATTTTTCAATGCAATTTTTTCTTGCATTTTAAAGCGTAGCTCGTGCGATGCTTCAGGAATAATATCTACACGTCCATTCGCTTTTGTAGGAATAGGCAATATTTTATTTTCTTGATTAAAATTATTTGGTGTCCATAAATTGTTATTCATTTTGTTCTATACTTTGTGATTAGAGAATAATTCAAGACAAAGAACACTAAATATATTTAGATAATATATAAGAGACCATGGACTATTTTTATAAAATCACAGTTATGGTGGCAATTATCATATTAATAATAGTATTGACTTATATTGGAATTACTATGAGTAATCGAAGTTATACGACAGGCGCTTCTTTTCCACCCCAATATGGTAGTTGTCCTGATTATTGGGATGCAGTAAAACAAGGTGACCAAGTTTTTTGTAAAGTACCTTTACCTCAAGCCGATGGAGGAAACCCAAATGTGGGCCAAATCTACGACTCTGATGATACCCTTGTCTTAAATACATCAAACACTTCTGAATTTCAGGACAACGTGATTGAATTTGATGAAATAAAATGGGGTGGAATCTGCGAAATAAAAACGTGGTGCGACCGTTATGGTATTGTATGGGATGGTGTCACAAATTATAATAAATGCTAACTTTGAAAAGGTCTCTTATATTTTTGAGACCCTAAAATAATTTATCAACACATTAATGTTTTATTACCATACCTATTGTGGTAATAAAATAAATCATTGTATCTTTTTAAATGACAGCATAATAAAAATGGGTCTCTTTGCAACAAAAAAAATTTCTTTTTCAGAGTTTGGTTAACTTGCTTGTAAAACAAACAAAGGTTTGTTCCATCTAAAAAAGAAAATATTTCGGATGCTTTGAGACCTTTTTTCAATTCGCAGCATAATCTTGAGAGTAAAAAAAAGCATAACCATATATGCTGGTATAGTACATTATTCCGTCACAAAAATGCCACAGCATAAAGGTCTCTTATTTTTTCATTTAGATTTCAAATGCCAATACCTTCTCCTGTTTTCGAACAAAGGAATCCATGCTATCAATGCTTGCAACATATTGGTGTAAGGTATTATGCCAAACGTCGGGGTTTCCAAAATCCTTACTATTAAAGGGGGTGAGTTTAAGGTCCGTATGTAATGTAACTTCAATATGTTCATATCGTAATTCCTGTATTTCTTTTACGAGTGGCTTAAGTTCTTTAACATACATTTCGGAAATGAGTTGTAAATATTCTTTATTATTTGTTTCATTGTATTCAGAAGTCATTCTACGAAGAGTAGAAACCTTTTCATAGAAATCAGTTTGTTTACTTTCAAGTAATAATGCCCGTTCTTCATTATCGTATATTTTTTTATTTTCTTGTAATGCGGCATCATATAATTCACTAAAAAAGTTATATTCGTCCAACCGTTGGCTATATTCATTTTTGGTGTCTTCTTCCGTATTATAGCCGAATAATGAATTTAATTTTAATTTAATAAAGTTTTCTTTACCCACTTCAATGTCATCTTTCAATTCAACCAATTCTTTTTGTAAGTGAGTGTAGGTACCAACATCTAATTCAATATTCAAACTACACGGGCTTGTTTCATCGCCACATTTCGCTTTTAGCACTGTTTCTTTTGTAAAAAACATAGTACCAACTTTGTTACCGCATTTAACACACGGATGTTTGTAGTCATCTATTTTCGCGCGGGCTTCAGTTTTGTCAGAATATTTTTTGTATATTTTCTTAATAGCATATTTGCGCCTGGCTTCGTAGAATTCTTTCATTTTGTAATAGGTTTCAAGAGCATCACGAAAAGGTTTTTTAGGTGGGGCATTAGAGTCTTTTGCTTGTGATTTATCCTTTTCCCCTGGAACAACAGAGTTTTCAAAGCGAACACTGGAATTGTATTCTGAAATAAATTCGTTGACACTATCTGGCATGTTTTGAATAACAGTAATCGGATTAGAAGAAATGTGTACTGTCTTAACATTTTTCACATCCTGAAAGTCAAGTGACGTCAGCTTATTATTGTTTGCAAACAAGGATTCTAATTTCTTTGGCAAAGGCTCCAATCCGGCTATTTGATTTTCATTAATGTTTAAATAAGTCAAATTCGGAACAGATAACATATCCAATTCAGAAAGGTAATTGCCTTGTATATCTAAATAATTCAAAGAGGTTGGTAAATCGCTTAATTCGGTCAATAGATTATATGGGCAGACTAATTTTTCTAAATGATCTGGGATATTGCGAATACTGATAATTTCACCTTCCTCAAAAATAAGGGAAGTAACATTCTGAAACCCGTTTTCTTCCAAAATAGACAAATCCAGTTCTCCGTGTAAGCGGTCTTCAATATGAAGTTCATTCACCATAGCATTTTTATCTTGTAGAAAGTCAGAGAACTGTTCTTGTGCAATGTTATTTTCATCAAGAATAGATTGTATTTCTTCTCGAATAATGTTCATTATGATATATATTTACACATTATCATTAAAAATGTTCCATATTAGTGACCGGTAATTGTGTAATTGGACTAACCATTTGGTCTTGTTTATCCATTTCATCCTTATAAAATCGAATCTTAGACAAGACATATTGCTGGTCGTGGTGCATTTGTTTTGTTCTTTCGTGATATGTTTGCTTGTTTTTGTAACAATAATACAGTATGATACCACATATGATAAAGAACAAAGCACAAATGCCAATATTAAAAATATAATAATAAACGTTCATCCGATTGTTATGGCATTGTTGTAAAGTAGAATCCATATGGCGGTAAAAAGAGAAATCGACCAAAGGACTACCGTGGGATGACATATTAAATATATACAATATATTTGTCTGGGAATAGTGTATAAATAGTATGATAACATTGACAAATTTAGCTAAATCAAAGTTATCAACTTTAATAAAACAGAATGGGAAGAGTGCATTACTATACCTAAAAAGTGGTGGGTGCAATGGGTTCTCTTATAATTTTGATATTTTACAAGAAGATAAGAGGCCAGAGAAGTTAGATGAGAAATACTCAATGGGTGAGTATAATTTGTATTTATGTAATAAAAGCATAATGTATTTACTGGGAACAAAAATAGATTACATTGAAGACACAATGGGTTCGCGGTTTGATTTTAGTAATGATAATATGCAAAGTAAATGTGGTTGCGGTACAAGTTTTAATATGAAAACAAAAAAATAAATTATGTTACAAGGATACAATTTATTTTTACATAAACGCTAAATAATATAAAACAGCCAAATATGAGAAGATAGCAAGAATGATGGACACGAGCCAAATAGGAATGACCGTCTTGTGTCGGTATCCCACACCGAATGGACGGAACCCGCCCTCCTCATTGTATAGCAAAGTAGGTTTCAGCATATGAACGATGGTGAATAATATGAAAAATAGTAAAATAGAAGTAGCCAGTTTATGAACCTGAACGATACCTTTAAGTGTTGGCATTATCTACTATAACAGAACAAAAGAAAACTTACGTATCTCCATAAAAATCATCTGGGTCTCGGTCCTCTGGGTAGAAATCCCCGTCCATATAGTCTTCGGTTAAGTGTGAAAAGTCGTGTGTGTCACGGTCAAGGTTTTCAATGTGTTCAACCCGCGTGGGTTCTTCCTCGGCGAAGCCCAATTCGGTGGTTTGTTCCGGGTCGGCTGTGTTGGTTATATCAAAGAACCCAACTTTACGATCTGCATCACGGACATACGAACTGGGGTCGTACTGATAAATAGATTTTTGTGTTCCAACATTCCATTCACCCATTTTGTATTTCTTATGTGTATTGGCAACCTTTCGTTCTTCGATACTCATACTACCTAAATAATCATTATACATCACCTCGCGTTCATAATCCTTAGCGCGAGAAACTTTACGGGAGATAGTGTTATACGAAACGTTCAACTTCTTTTTGTCGTTTGCTTCAATTTGTAAAATCCCAGCAACCATTTGTGCGGTTTTAAGACCAACCGAATAATCGTTTTCAAATTCAATATTGATTTCATCCAACCCAGTTAATATATCATTGTTTTCTTCATTGCGGTGTACGTCGACGGAGGTGCTGTTATAAACATCGTCATCTTGCATTGTGAGGGCGTGTCTTCGCTCATCCATAATTTTCTGACTGGAATAATGTACGATCTCGTTCGCATTTGCTGCAATGATGTATTGATAAATAGTCTGTAAGAACAAGTATTTCAATAACATAATAGACAAATATTCGTCCATAAAAACAAATTCATTCACGTTTTTGTTTTTGAATAATGGCAATAACTGGGTGAATTTATACAAACAATCCAACGGTTGTTGTGTCAATTTCATAACCTTTGATAGGATGGGGTCATAATAAAATTTCCCAATAGAGCTATAGTATTGGTCGTGCAAATCGTGTAAGTCATTAAAATGGGGTGGTGCAATGTTCCATAAGTTTCCATTCGTGGCACTATTATGGTCATAGAAAGAAGTGTGTAGTCCTTGGTTGCCGTCATCTTCGGTAGATTGGAATAGATTAGGGTAAAGTGAGGTGAATTGGTAAATCTTATTTTTGATGTTTTTACATACATTGAAGAAGCCGCTTTTATTTTCTTCATAAAAATTCCATTGTTCAATGTTTGAAAGTAAATCTTCCATTGAAGATTGGTGGTTGTGTTCCATAAAGGATGCAATTTCATTAATAATGTCGTTGTTACAGTTATACAAATGTATTTGTAGGTTTTCTAATGATTTACCACTCTCGGTCTTGTATGTATCAGGGTCATACTCATCAATAACAACCATAAGAAGCTCTCTTAGTTTGGGAGAAATACACTCGCTGTCAGTACTATCTAATTCTTGGATATACTCTTTTAAAGCAATGACCGGATCTTGAGGTGGTATCGTCTCCATAGTAATAATGTTGTTGCGGTGTACGACGTTCATCAAGTTACGCAAATCTTTCTCATCGTATTGTTTTCCAGCCCGTTTTAGTAGCGTAATCTTTTCAGACAATGTCATTTTAGCATCATAATTGGCTGGTTTCTCGGAGCAAATAGATGCGAATTCTTCTGGAAGTGGAAACTCAGTGTCATATTTACAATGCTTAATAATGGATGAATATATATTTTCCTCCATATTTCCGCTAATGATTTTTGGATGTTCCAACCCCGAGAATGTATCATGATACAAGAAGGATGCTTGTGATGATTTTTTGAAACCTCTCAAGAACGTTTGATTTTTCTTGACGTTCTCAATATAGAGTGCCAACAACTCATCCTTTTCTTTAAAAAATGACATAGGTTGAATCGATCCGCTATGACAACAACCATTTTGTTGAAATGGAACCAATCCACTGGTCTGAAGGAACGATTCTTCATCACGTACAATAGAATGTATAGATTGCTGTAGTCGGTAAGAAAACAATGCGTTTTTGGAGTGTAACATATGAATCATAGGGAATTGTTGAAATCGTCCTTTTTTCAGCTCTTGTAACAGTTCTTTTTGGAAGGTTTCGCTTACATTTTGGCTGGGGTTTTCAATTTGAATCGGAACTAATGCCGGCTGAAACAAACGCCATTTTTGTAACGAATGTTCTTTTGGAATCACTGTATCTGGATGTATCTGGTTATACGTATTTTTTGCCAAATATAATTCAATCACCTCGGGATGGTCTATAAGGGTTTTTTCAATGACTTTGTGAATACGCCCTTCCAAATTTTTCGCACTTAAATGTTGGATGCTCGCCCAAGGGGAGATGGAACTCTTCATTTTACGCAAAATACACGCAATGTATTGAATGCCGGATAAATCTGCATCTTGTGTCAATGGGTATCCAGAAAAGGAACGAACACAATTAGGGAACGTTTTACTCACATTGACCGAAGGGATTAATGTTTGTATTCCGACAAATAACACAGAACAAATAATTAAGATAGAAGTCTGTAACTTGTAAACGTCATATGGCTCCATTTTCTTATTATCTTTTTGCCTTTTAGCAACCAGTCGTTCATATTTTTCTCGGCTGTAAATATCCTTTTGTATCAATTCGCTACTAATACGAAGAACAAACGCGTGTAATGTCTTGGGAGGAATACTGATTCTTTCCACCAATGCAAAATAAACAATATCAATCAACTTACTTTCCTCATTTTCCCGCAATAATGTTTGTTGTTTCTTTTGTTTCAAATACATTTGTCCGGCATTTTGTTCAATAATGTCGTGTGTAATGATTCTGAAACCACTGTCATCAAATGCTTCATCAATATTAAAGTCCTTTTTACATAAAATGAAGCCACTATGTTTATCTACAATGGCATCTCCATCGTCACTTTCTTGACCTTGAGAAACGCGTAATTCTTCCAATGTTTGTTGGTATTGGTTGGACCCAATTAAGAATGCACTTGCCAATTTATAAATAGAGGTAGGAAGTAAAGAAACGTTACTGTCTTTACAGTAATACCAGTAGGGACTTTCTTCGAGTTTTGGAATATAAGGGCGACAATACTTGCCAACAAATATGGTAATATAGTTTTGTTTCTTGACAAAGTCGGATGCACCTAATATTTTATTCAAAATGTGTTCGTGAGGAGAAGTGGGGGTATCTAACCGTTCAACGTGTTTTCCAATTTCAAATGCTAAATTATTTGCGCGATAGGTTTTGATATCGTCAATCATACGGTTACTGCGGATTTGCTTTAATAGATAATTGACTGTTTTTTGTAAATCTGCTTCCATTTCATCTACACTAATTTTCATACGACGGTCAAACTCATCTAACAGGTGTTTGCGGGATTCTTCACGTTGTCGCATAATACTGATGGACGGGTCTTCACATACATCTGTTTTCTTATTCTGGAAACATTCTTTGCTAATATTACAGAAAATACCGGCAGTGTCCAAGAAGGCAGCTTCGTTAATGGTTGTATCGCGGATCCACCCACTACCTTTACGAATGTAGTAATCGCGCTTGAGTTGTTGTTCTCCTTCTTTACCTTCTTCTTCCACAGGTTCATTTATTTCCAATAAAGCGTAATGTCCTTCTTCAACAATTTTTTTCTTTACCAACAAACTGATTACTGTTTTGGAGGCCTCTTCCTTGGTCATGTAATGTTTCTTTACCAATACATTTTCAAGGAACTCTTTGAATAAATCTTCACTCATAGAAGATTCTTGTTCTTTGTACGTTTCCAAAAGACTGTAAGGGGTAACATCATACGATTCATCAAAGAAGATTTCAATATCATTATCTTGTTCCAATTCAGCCAAAGAAGCATATTTCTTTGCAATATACTTTTGACCACAATCACCAGATAGAATACCAGAAGCACCATCCTCACCACTTTCAATTTCAGCAGGATATAGTTTATCCAGTAAATTAGATGGGGTGACTAAGGAAACCAGCATAGCAGAAATGAACGAATTGAATAGTCGCTGGTCGTCGGTTTTAAGAAGATGGGTGTATAATTCGCTTGTGGTCATTACAATGTCCTCATTGATTTTGTATGAAGAGAAAAACTCCTCAAGCAATTCAGGTTTATTAGAAAAGAGTTGTAAAAATGGATTTGACCTAAGGGTAGGAACAACATTGTTTTCCTTCAATCCAAAGAATACCTTAGATTGTTTGGAAATCCTTTCTTTCAATTTGTTGATATTGGTGCGAATAATATAATGTATCTTCTCGTATTGTTTGAAGGTAATATGTTCGTTATAGATACCATATGGTTCCAACTCATTTACTACATTGATAAAGGAGAACTTGTTATCAACATATTTTCGTATAGAATCCAATATAGTGCGTGTTCTTGGAATGAAGGCTTGCAAGTATTTTTCGTATAATTCAGGTTCTTCTTGAAAGTCATTTAATCCGATGATAAACTCCTGAAACTTGGAAAGCAGTTTTGCATCTTCACCATATGCGACTTCCGATTCCAAATCTTCAATGACGTTTGGTAGAATTGTTCGATTTCGGTGTAGCAACTCAAACAAGTACAATGGGTTCTTATGTAAATTAAACTTTTCCAAAATATTTTTGTTTGGTAGATGTATGGAGGACTTTTGAATGACTTGTGGAGGCATCATCACAAATGAATTGATATGGATGGTATCATTCGGGGTCATGGAGGTTCGTTGGTAATCGCTTTTACGAATAGCCCCCGGGGTTTTTTCTAACTTGCTAAGTCCGAGGTTGTAGGTCTGAATAAAAAATTTCTTTTCGCGAATGAAGTGATTGTCTTTTGTCATGCTGGAATAAACCCCAGAATAAAATTTATCCAAGTTACTAACAATACCTTCAATGTAGGTGCTTACATCGTCGTTATATAAATGGTTATACTCATCGCTCAATTGCTGTGTATCGGACAATTCATCCATAATAGCATTATAGGTGTCACTGTAGTTTCCGCGAATGCCGGGCGTTTTGGATTTATGAAAGGTCTCAATACGATTAGCAGCATTTGAGATGGCAGTAACAGAATCACTATTAATGGTATCGCTGGTGCCTACGCCTTCTTTATCCTCGTTAATTGAAACAAGTTTCTGGGTGGATACTACTGGAAGTAACCATTTCAAATTCATATCCATATTTTTTATAATTTGAATTAAAGGTTTATGGTTGGGTCCGTATTTTTTCTTCCCTTGAACGTCACTATAATCATCATAGACAGAGTATTTTTCGCGGAGTTCTTTGAACCGACAAATCAGTCTGTGTACAGAAGACAATACATTGACGTTTCTTCGGTGACTGGGAATAGTTGCTAATAACCCATCCATCATGTCATTGACTTGTGTTTCAATAGAGTATCTCATTTCACTTTCAGGAATCTCAACAACGTGTTTAATAGCCTCTAATTCTTCGCCAAAAATAATTTCATTGGCGTCAATATATAGTTCTTGTAAATGTTCTTTAAATGTTTCATCGGTAATAGTCCCTTCGGGTAACGTAATGACGGATTCACCTTCATCATTGAATTCAATACTGGCGGGTTCGTGTATTTCGTCTAATGTCATTCCCTCTGTGCCGTCTTCTTCTTGTTTTTCACGAAGAGTGGTTAATGTGCCTATTTTCTGTAATGCTTCCGGTTTTTCGCGAATTTGTATCTCATCAATGGGAATATTCCGGGGAATACCTTTGTACTCAAAATCAATGTAGAATACCTGCAATTCAGGGTAGGTAGTAATTTCAATCTGGTCTTCTTCCAGATCGGTAATTTCACCTGTAATAATTTGTTTTACATCCCCGCCAATGTGAATTTCAATCCAGGTCTTTGGAAGCAAATTGTTTTGTCGTGCATAACCATATTCCTCACTACGACTAACCAAAACAATGAACTCAATACTTTCGTCGCTAAAAGAACCATCTTCTTGGATATTCAATGTGAAGGTCTCGCCACTGGATATTTTGTTAATATCCACAACACTTTCATCACGATAAGAAACGAAAAACAATGATTCGTGATAAGTCGGATTAGACGGAGAATGTAATTCAATGACATCCCCATATTCTAAACTTAACAGATCATCATTTTTATTATTGGATAGTTGATCGTTCATTGGTGTTTCGCTTTTTTCAATAACATTGGGTGATTCCATTATATAAAACTGTATATATTATCCTTGTAAATAATTTATTGGGTTAATGTTTTTCAAAAACAACAAGGATATAGAGATTATCTTTGTGAAGAATACATCAAAGAAGAAAAGAAACAATGTTATTTGGGTATTATTATTTATCAATGGATGTTTCCGCCCGACCGTCAATGGAATACAAAATTACAAGGAATTATGCTGGAGACCGCCTGTTTTCTTTATTGGCATACGATAAAGAGTTGGTTACTTTCAACGACGACAAAATAAAGTGCTATCGTTCTGTAGTCTTTTCTTTTCCGGAACGAAAATTATTATGTTTTAGTCCGCCATCAATAACGACTTTACAAAACTTTATTAACCCTCGTGATAGAAAGTCCAATTGTATTGAACCAAGTAAATACACTACCAATGAATACATTGACGGGTTAATGCTGAATTTGTTTTTTGATACACGGACGTTCCGGTGGGAGTTGGCAGTAAAGTATAATACAGGCGGGAAGCAAAGATATAGATATAATAAACCATCCTCTTATTTAGCGCAACGATACATTGATATTTTTAAACAAAAATTGCAATATGAGGGGGACCTAATGAAATCACCAATAATAAAAATGCTATCAACGGACCATTCTTATAGCTTTGTATGTAGTTATCGTGATGAAAAATTATATTTGGTAGCAGTATATGAAATAAATGAATTGTATGCTCGGTTTGTTGAAGCAAACGATTATGAAAACTGGGAATGTTTTGCCAATGTGAATGGAGTGATTTGTTTTCCGAAACGCTATTATTTTGATAGTTGTAGTATGGAGGAAATCGAAATGGATGTATGCCGTCACAATATAGACGGAGTCGTATATACGTCTAATGATGATGGGAAGCGGTATAAAGTGCTTAATTATTGGTACAACATACGGAAACAACTACGTAGTGTGAATAGCATAGACGTATTTACGTATTTATGTTTACGACGTAAGAAGGGAACCATAATCAAAAAAGATTTGTTTAAATACCGTAAAGAGCGGAACCTCTTTTACAAGTTCATTGAATATTTGTATGATTTATACATTCGTTATTATCAAAAGAAGGAAGGAATTACCATAACAGATAAATGGCGATTTGCATTAGAACAAATACATAATAACGTGTATAAACACCGAATTATACATAATAAAGAACGTAGATTAACAAAGAAAGACGTGTTTAACTATTTTGAACGAGAGCA
>Ga0257110_1001169_pt1 | contig 12358 bp, 14 predicted proteins | sample LP_taG_7_FD_190184 | JGI IMG/M metagenome (GOLD analysis project Ga0257110, IMG submission 190184) | Marine microbial communities from Northeast Subartic Pacific Ocean, Canada - LP_J_2015_P26_10m | ecosystem: Environmental > Aquatic > Marine > Oceanic | place: Canada: Northeast Subartic Pacific... | reverse complement strand
CGCTGTTCGGAAGGTTGAGCCCAACATTGACCTGGGAATGGTGTGGGGCTATCAGACTAATTTTCTTTCCATCAGCAGTTTAGAAGATGTGATGGGGGGCCATGCTGTATTAGCATTTATACTAACTATTGGTGGGGTTTGGCATATTATTACGAGCCCATTTGGACCCTTCAAGAAAGTACTTATTTACTCTGGAGAAGCAATCCTTTCCTATTCACTTGCGGGAATCGCACTAATGGGTTTTGTTACAAGTGTATGGTGTGCACAGAATACTATGATTTATCCGGTTGAATTCTACGGAGAGGCTCTAAAACTCAATTTTGCTTTCTCCCCCTATTTTAGTGACACAGTAGCTGTATTAAACAATGGGCATACTGCAAGAGCTTGGCTTGCGAACACACACTTTTACTTGGCCTTTTTCTTCCTGCAGGGCCACTTCTGGCATGCATTGAGGAGTATGGGTTTTGATTTCAAGAGTGTCTCAAAAGCTTTGGACTCAATGGATACAATGAAGGTAAATCAATAAGCAACTACTAATTATCTGGAATGACCTCTTTGGCTTTATCAAGAGGTCATTTTTTATGAATTCAAGCTGAAGAAAGGTGAATAGTTCGTTCAAGAGAAAGGGATTTCCTTTTCACTTCAACAACCTCTAAAAGAGTTCACGACTACTTCTGATCAGCCCTTCTGTTGCATAAGCCAGAGGAAAGCAAGTCAAGGAGTAAATGCAGAAAGTTAAGAATACAGAACTCACCCTCAGCAATCACGAATCCTGATCCCTACATAGGCTTGATATACAACCAGTTCTCCCTCAGATCCCTATCTCTCCGTTGGAAGAGCGACGTTTCAGTCATCACATTGCGTTGGCCACCTGCCCCAAATGTTGCCTCAAACGTCACCGTGCCTTCAAGATCACCTACTCCGCCAGCCTCCACGGCAATGATCTTCAGTCCCAACCAACGCGCCTCGCGACAATTCTTACGCAACTCTTTGCGGCGTTGCAGCAAAGGTGTAGAGGAATCCGGATAAGTTGCGATTAAGTAATTAACTTCAGCAAACACAAAGGCGGAATATCGCGAACGCATCAACTGCTCAGCGGTAGCCGCCCTTTGCTTCTCGCGATGCAGAGGCTCGCAACAGCTTTCGTAGCTCATTCCGCTCGAGCAAGGGCATGGTTCACCGCTTTTTGATGATCCGAAACCAGCAGCCCTTGCCATTACTCCAGCTCCTTCAAAGCAGATAAGGGGCGCATCAATGCAGACAAAGCAACACCTTCGCGTAAGGCCAGCACCCATCCAGCCGCCTCGGCATAAGAGCCTGCTTTCAACACCTCAGATCCCATGCCAAGGACTGTTGACGTGACCTGCAACACGGACGGATTGGCCACACTGATCACAGGAACCCTGCGCTCCAGGCAAGCAAGCACCGCTTCTCCACCCAGAGCACCCTCTGGGACAACCAACACTCCCAAATCATCAGCCACAAGATCACTTGGATTGGCAGCTGAACTCTGGACCAACGCTGGTGCCTGACTTAAGCCCACCAACACGCACGCCAAAAAGGTGTAACCCAACTCTTCCCCTGCCGCACGAGGATCCAGTTGCGGATCCAGCGGCAACGCCGATAAGGCCGGTGCATGGGCGCAGGGAATCTGCAAGTGGCGCACTAGTAAATGGCTGATCACGGCTTCGGCGCCCGCCAAGGCATCCACACCGCTGCCATGGCGGTAAGCCTCCAAAGCCTCACTTCCCTGATCGTCGGGGAAGCGAGCAACCACCGCAATCGCTGTTGCACCATTGGCTTTTAAACGTTCACCCGCCCTCATCAAGGCATCGGGGCGCTCAAGGGTGCCCCAACTCGCACCGCTTTGGCCCAATCCCAAGTGAACCCCTAAGGGCACATCGCTACACACCACCGGACCGATTTCAATGCCCAGCGTTGCCCTGCAACCATCGGCCACCTGCAGATGGCGTTGACGCAGCTCCGGTTCGATACCGGCATCCAAAAGCAAACCAATCCGCTGCTGACGCACAGATCGCAGCGCCCAATCGCCGGCAGCAAAGCGGTCGAGAGCGTACCCCTCCACGTAGCGAATGCGATGGTCTTTCCAATACAAGGAAGCCCCATTCATCACGTTGGGATGGGTGATCAAACACCCGGAGGCCGCAGCCAAAAGCCTTGCACTCGGGAGCGCATCGCCGGCATACCCGCCGATCGCACAACCAATCCCCGTTGGGACCACCATCAACGTGGGCAGGGGAGATCCCAAAGCCAGCCCCTCCCTCACTCGATCAAAACCGCTTCAATCTGCAAGACAGCACCACAATCCTGCGCTGAATCATTGACAGCGGTAATGGCCCAGCGCAGGGGGTCACCATGAATGCTCAATTGATCTTTCACCCAACTACGCAAATCAGACGCCTTTAGATCTTTCGGCCAAGGCAATGTCAACGTTTTCGACGTCAACCTCATTTCTGGTACTGACCAAACTGAGCCTCGTAGAGCGCATCCTCTTGGCCCGCTAGAAGCCGAAGATCGGAACAAGGAAGCGCAACGCACAGCAAGGTAAAACCATCAGCGCGTAGGTCTTCTCTTACCCCCATCGCATCAGATTGCTCTACCGATCCAGTTTTAAGACGGGCTGCACAGGTGGTACAAACCCCAGAGCAACAAGAACTGGGAAGCATCACCCCTGCCGCTTCTGCAGCAGCCAAAACGGTTTGATCAGAACGACAGGGAAAGCTGTGTTCAACAGCATCCACTTCGATGCTGACGTTGTATGTGACAGCAGCACTGGCGAGATCGCTCATCCTGAAAGAGATGCCTTGGTCATTCATCTTCTCAGGGCAACAGGCCTTATGACGACAGATCTGAGCAGGGAGTCCATTGCGAGGGATGGGGCGCCAGGTATTCCGGTGGGTTGCCCTGCTCAGGAGCCGTGATCACAAAATCGAAACTGATCGAGCAGCGGAGCGATTCAGGATCACCATTCGCCAACACGCTGTGATCAAGCCTGGAAGGAAACAGCACAAGCAAGCCAACCTCAGGAGCCAGATCCCAACTTTCAGAATTAAAGGGGTGATCAGAAGCGATTGGCCCGCCATGACCTGCGACGAGTCCTGGCACGAGCTCATTGCTTTGATGAGGGGCATGCACACGAAGCACACCCTCCTCCCCTGAACCATCTCCGGTGAGATAGAGCACCGCACTGAGGTGGGCATTGGGATGGTGATGGCGGCCAACGAGCTGATCCCAATCGCTCAGCACAGGCCAGCAGCGCTGGAGATGCAAAGCCACTTGGCTGCGATCAAAGCCAACGGCCTCCAGGTAACCCGTGGCCTGCTCTGACACCTTGTTCACCAAGGCAGCAAATTCCGCTTGGTGATGCAACTGCCAAACACCGTTGATATCACCAGTCCAAGCGCATCCCTCACTGGGGTTGCTAACAGCCTCACCCCTAAGAGCCAGCAGCGTCTGTAGATGCCCAGCAAGATCAAGCGGATCGATGACCAGCTTGGTTGTCGCCACAACCGTTGGGAAAAGCTGGAGAAGAGTAAAAGTCATCACTCCATTAAAAAAGCCGGCCCTCAGGACCGGCTTTTTTAATGATCAGCAGGGAGCTAGCCCCCTGCTGCCGCCGAGCCACCAACAACTTCCAGAATTTCCTGGGTAATTGCTGCCTGACGCGCCTTGTTGTAATCAAGAGTGAGTGTTTTTGCCAATTCCTTGGCATTATCACTGGCATTATTCATCGCAGTCATACGACTTGCCAGCTCAGATGCTGCAGATTCCTGCAATGAACGCAAAAGTTGATTCTGTAAATACAGAGGCAACAATGCATTCAGAAGCTGATCAGGACTTTGCTCAAAGACAATGTCTGAGGGCAGAGCAGGTTGAGAATTAGCAGGAGCATCTCCTGTTTCAACAGTGAGACGACCTTCCTTGGTCGTGAGACGGAAGATCTCATCCTCTGCCTCAGCAATACCTTGGGGATCAAGGGGCAGAAGGGTCTGAACTACAGGCTTACAGCTCACCAAATTAATAAACTTGGTGTAAACGATCTCAACACGATCTGATGTTTCAGAAAGAAACTCAGCAAAGATTTCGCTAGCGATTGAACCAGCTTCATCAGCAGTAGGTACTTGCTCCAAGCCGGTGAAAGTGGCTTGGATGGGATAACTACGATTGGTGAAATAGCTAATCGCTTTGCGTCCAATCAATACAAGAGTGACTTTGTAACCCTGGCGTTGAAGCTCAGCGAAACGTTTCTCGGTGCGTCTGATGATATTGGAGTTGTAGCCACCACAAAGACCACGATCGCCAGTAACGGCCATCAAGGTGATGGTTTCAACAGGACGCTGCTCTAGCAAAGGAGCATCAGCATCTTCAAAGCGCATTCGCGATTGAAGATTCTCTAGTAGACGCGCGAGTCGGTCAGCAAACGGACGACTTCGCAAGACTTGTTCTTGGGCTCGACGAACTTTGGCCGCAGCCACGAGACGCATGGCCTCTGTGATCTTGCGGGTGTTCTTGACCGATTTAATCCGGTCACGGATCGCTTTGAGATTTGCCATGGCTTAAGCCCTCAGTTGGCGGAGGCCATCATGGTGGACACAACTTCAGCAATAGCCTCTTTCAGAGTGGTCTCAGCTTCAGGGCTCAAAACCTTCTCTGTTTGGATTTTACTGATGAACTCAGGCTTATTGCTCTTGAGATACTCCCGCAATTCGCGTGAGAACTGAACAACCCCTTCAACGGGCACATCGTCGATCAAGCCTTTAACGCCTGCATAAACGATCGCCACCTGCTCAGCCAAAATCAGAGGACTGAACTGAGACTGCTTGAGCAGCTCGCGAAGACGCTTGCCCCTGCTGAGCTGCTGTTGTGTAGCGGCATCAAGGTCAGATGCAAACTGTGAGAAAGCGGCCAGTTCATCAAACTGCGCCAATTCAAGCTTCAGGGTTCCAGCAATCTTTTTAATTGCCTTGGTCTGGGCTGCACCACCAACACGACTCACAGAGATACCCACGTTGATCGCAGGACGTAGGCCGGAGTTGAACAGGTCAGAACTGAGGAAGACCTGACCATCCGTGATCGAAATCACGTTTGTAGGGATATAAGCAGAAACGTCACCGGCCTGGGTCTCAATGATCGGCAGGGCGGTCATTGAACCTTTACCCATGGCATCGGAAAGCTTGGCAGCACGCTCAAGCAAGCGGCTGTGGCAATAGAACACGTCACCGGGATAAGCCTCACGGCCGGGTGGGCGACGCAGAAGCAGAGACATCTGGCGGTAGGCCTGAGCCTGCTTGGTCAGATCGTCATAGATGACCAAGGTGGCCTTGCCTTTGTACATGAAGTACTCAGCAATCGAAGCCCCGGTGTAGGGAGCCAAATACTGAAGTGCAGCAGGATCTGATGCGTTTGCAGCCACCACCACGGTGTAATCCAGAGCACCACGCTCGCGCAGCACTTCGGTGATCTGGGCAACAGAAGCTGCTTTCTGTCCGATTGCCACATAGACACAGACGACGTCCTGATCTGCCTGGTTCAGGATCGTGTCGATACAGATAGCTGTTTTGCCTGTCTGACGGTCACCAATAATCAGCTCGCGCTGGCCACGGCCGATTGGGATCATCGCGTCGATAGCGGTAATACCCGTCTGCATCGGCTCATGCACAGACTTGCGCTGAATAATTCCTGGAGCCGGAGACTCAATCAGGCGCGTTTCATTAGAGGGAAGATCACCCTTGCCATCAATGGCTTCACCAAGAGGGTTCACAACCCGTCCGATCAGGGCATCACCCACAGGGACTGAGGCGATCTTGCCGGTCGCACGCACAGTGCTTCCTTCCCGAATACCAATGCCCTGACCCATCAGCACAATGCCAACGTTGTCGTCTTCGAGGTTGAGGGCAATCCCTTCAGTACCGTCTTCGAACTCAACCAGCTCACCAGCCATCACCTGTTGCAGGCCGTAAACACGGGCGATTCCGTCGCCTACTTGTAGGACTGAGCCGACGTTGCTGACAGATACGGACTTGTCATAGTTCTCGATCTGCTGCTTGAGAATGGCGCTGATCTCGTCGGGTCTGATGGAAACCATGTTGGGAAAACCCAGGGGCGGGTGGTGAGTGGAGGGGCGAGATGAAGGTGGGGCTTAGCTCAGCTCGCCTTGGCGAGGGCAAGACCTAGGCGTCGAACCTGACCAGAAAGGCTGGCATCGATCACCTGAGAACCAAGATTGACGACGAAACCACCAATTAACGAAGGATCGACCTCTAGATCGATTTCGACGTCATTGGTTCCAGCCATTGACTGGACTTTGGTGGTTAATGCGGCCTGCTGCTCATCGGATAGTGGTTGAGCAGAGCGAACATGCGCCAAAGCAATATTCCGGGACTCTCGATAAAGCTCGAGATAGCGAAGGAGCACTGCTTCGAGAGCCGGAAGGCGCTGGCGATCAGCCAGAACCTTGAGCAAATTCATCAACGAAGGCGTGATTTGCTCAGCAAGAAGGCTTGTTAAAGCTTTTTTCTTTGCATCAGGCTCCAGAACAGGAGAGGTCATCGCGTCGCGAAGCGGTTCAGAACTCTCCCAAGCGATAAGAAGCGTTTTGCACTGAGCTGCGACTTCATCCGACTCTTTGCGAGCGTCGGTGACCTGAAGTAAGGCGTCTGCGTAAGGGGTGGCTAGAGAATTAAGAAGAGGCATCAGGAATCCCCAAGATTTTGAATGGAGGAATCAATGAGCCTGCCTTGCGCCTTGCTGTCAAGACGATTCGGCAATTCGGTCATCGCCTGATTGATTGCAGCTAACGCCGCTTGTCGTCGTAGCTGTTCTGTCAGACGAGCACCTTCGGCATTGAGATCAGCCAAGGCGTCTTGCTTCAGAGCAGCCATGGCCTTAATCGTGCGCTTCTCGCCATCTAAGCGAATGGCTTGTGCACGAGCAGTGCCGTCAACTCGAATCTTGTCAGCTTTTTGCTGAGCGACTGAAAGCTCTTGTTGGGCTTCAGCCAGTTCAGAAGTGGCGGACTTGAGCCGGCTCTCGGCATCTTCGAGATCACGAAGAATGGTCTCGCGTCGGCGCTGAAGCATGCCGCCAAGAAATCCTTTTAGGAACCAATACAGAACCCCGATCACAATGACCAGGTTGATCAGATTGGTTTCAAGCAGATTGAGGTTGATTCCAAAACCACCCTCAGAAGCCATCAAGGGGAAGAAAACAGTCATCAGGCAGCCATCAATCGTTGGATGATCTGGGAGCTGAGCTGATCGACCTGACTCATCAAGCTGGCTTGAGCAGCATCACGCTGAGATTCGATCTCTCTGCGGGCTTGCTCGCGAGTGCGATTGGCCTCAGCTTCCGCTTCAGCTAATGCCTCGCGGTAGAGAGCATCAACTTCCGATTCAGCTTCAACAATCGCTGACTGTGCAGCTTGTCGGGCGCCACGGAGTTGATCTTGAAGGTCAGCTTCGAGTCGCTTAATTTGCTCAAGCTTTTGCTTGGCATCAGCACGACTCGTAGAGATGTAACCCTCACGATCTTCTACGACCTTGCCAACTGGCCGGAAGAACAGAGAATTAAGCAGGAAGGTAAGGAGAACCACCTGGACCGCCATAAGCGGAAGGGTGGCATCGAGGTCAAAAAGACCTCCCTCCGGAACAGCTGCTTCAGCGAGCAGAAGCCAGGTCATGAAAGGGTGCGCTGGGGTAAATCAAATCGATCGGAATACGACTCACAGCGAAGCCTCCAAATAGGAGACTTCGCTGCAGCCGCAATGTCAATCAGCCTGCGAAAGGGTTGGCGAACAGGAGAACCAGTGCCACAACGAGGCCGTAGATGGTCAATGCCTCCATGAAAGCCAGGGAGAGCAACAGGGTGCCGCGGATCTTGCCTTCAGCTTCAGGCTGGCGGGCGATCCCTTCCACAGCCTTGCCGGCTGCGGTGCCTTGGCCGATACCAGGGCCGATAGCGGCAAGACCCACTGCTAAAGCAGCGGCCAGAACGGAGGCGGCGGAGGTCAGATCACTCATTAGTGGAAAGCGGTTGGGGTGCGCAGGATGAGCGCGAATAGGACAGGGGGCGCCCGGGACATCCTCTGTAAAGAGAATGGGCCCGGTTCCACCCGGACCTGCGCGCGAATTTTTTAGCAGATCGCCGAGAATCGGCGATAGGGGTGAAAAGACCTAATGGGCCTCTTCGTGCACTGCTTCACCGATGTAATTAGCGGCGAGAGTTGCAAAAATCAGGGCCTGAATGGCACTGGTAAAAAGACCAAGGAACATTGCTGGAAGCGGAACAAGTACTGGGACCAGGAAGGCCAGCACTGCCACAACCAATTCATCGGCCAAGATATTTCCGAACAAACGGAAAGAAAGTGAGAGGGGCTTCGTGAAGTCCTCAATGATCTTGAACGGGAGCATGATCGGGGTTGGCTCCACGTAGTACTCGAAGTAGCGCAACCCCTTTCGGCTCAATCCTGCATAGAAGTAGGAAAGAGACACCAGCAAGGCCATAGCCACCGTGGTGTTGATGTCTGCGGTTGGAGCACCCAACTCACCATTGGGAAGTTCGATTAAGCGCCAAGGGATTAGCGCTCCACCCCAATTGCAGACGAAGATGAAAAGGAACAGAGTCCCAATGAATGGGAGCCAGTCACGATAGGCCTTCTCACCAATTTGTTCCCGAGCGAGATCACGTAAATAATCCCAAAGGAATTCCAGAAAGTTCTGGACACCGCTCGGATCACGCTCCATCTTGCGGGTACCAATCACGATCAGAGCAAGCAATGCTCCAATCACAACCCAAGAGCTGAGAAAAACTTGACCGTGAAGGTTGATGTTGCCGATCTGCCAATACAGATGTTGACCGACCTCAAGTTCGGCGAACGGCAGATTGAGGGGAGTCAGAACCATGGCAGAAGCGAAGTTGCTCGAGGTCAGCCGTCAATGACGGTCTGAAGAATCAAGGCTGGCTTGTAAAGCAGAAATCCAAGAAAAGCTGGAAGCAATTCCAACTGTGGAAGTTTTGCCGCTGCTACTACGAGAAGCACCGGCACCACAATTTGGAATCGACCAACCTGACGAGAACCGCCACCGAGCCGAGCCACGCTGCGGGCTAGAAGGCGCAGGTAAAGAAGACCGGCGCAGGATCCAACAAGCAGGCTGCGGGCTACCAATAAGTCAAATCTGAGATATGCGAACAAAGCCGCACACAATGAAATAACAAGGGTGACCAGCATCAGGCGTCGCTGAAGTCGGGCATAGCCCTCCATGCCGGAGTCGGTCGGGGCAGTTGCCCCGTCCAAGTCAGTGGAGGTCGGTGCCTGCAAGCAGCGCCTGAGAAAGCGCGCGGAATCTATCACGCGTTTCGGGCAGAGCCCCCATGACCGACCTCCAGCAAAAGCAATCTTTTGCTCATGAGACCTCTCACCAGAGAGGCTGTTTTCTCGGTCCCACAAAGGATTCCAAGTGGAACTTCAGGGTTTTCATCAACCAAACGGAGCAGGTTCAATTCCTCGTCTGAAATGGAGATGGGTTCAAAATCTGGCCCCAACATGCTCTTGGAAGGCCACCCCCAAAGACATGGCTGGCGGCGACCACTCGCTTGGAGCATCGTTTCGTCGTTGTCCCAAAGCAAAGGCTGAATCGGTTGAGCGCTCACAAAAAACTCAAAGTGACTGATATCGGGGTCGAGCTGCTCTACAAGTGCCCATTGGTCAGAAAGCGGTAAAGCTTGTGCTCGGGATAGCAATTCACCTTTGAGCAATCGAGCAGGGTCCCAGACAGATGGGTTTGAGAAGCCAGCGAAGCAAAGCCCTGATGACTTGATTAGTGCCATCAACCTCTCGAGGTCATAACTGGTTTCCTGAGGATGCAAATACATGTCGGCAAAGTTGGCGTCAGCGTGGGTATCGAGCGCCCAACGCTGTTCGTGGGTGCGACGCAACCGATTGGTCTCAGGCAAGTCTGAAAACAACTCACGACCCAACTTCAAGCCGTTCCCGCCTGTTCCCGCTTCCAAAAACTCCAGGGCTCGCTGAGTGCGATGAATCTCCCAACGGCCAGCATCGGCATACAGAAAAAGATGCAAAAGGCCCTGAGGGGCTAGTTGCTGTCCAAGAGCTTTCAATCCAGCCAGCGGGTCGCTCAGATGATGCAAAACCCCTACCGAGTTGATGTAATCAAAACGGCCTTCCTCTTGAAGATCCAACAGACTGCGTTGCTCTTGACGAAGAGATCCGACCTGGTCAGCGCCTCCAGAACGGCGCAACCGCTCCCGCGCCACATCGAGAGCTCCCGCACTGATATCTACGGCCAAGATCTCTGCCCCTGCATTGAGGTGGCAGAGATAGTCCGTGCTGACGCCTGTGCCACACCCCGCATCAAGGATGCGAATCGAACCCGAATTTGAATCCTGGGCTTTGAGCCCTCCTCTCACCGCAGCGAGCACGCTGTTGTGGCACCAGCGCCAGTTATATCCAGGAGGAGGGCCGTCTTGAAGGGGATCTGCTGGATAGGGAAAACGGTCATAAAAGTCGCTCACCACAGGGGTAGCCACATCCGAGGGTGGGGTGTTCATAAGGCCGCCGATTCTGGGAGTAGACGCTCAAAGGAGCATTTCACGGGAGATCGTCGTTGCACCCCAAAGCTCATCAGAGCTGCAAACATTTGTTCATGGCTGCCCAGAAGCCTGAGTGATGGGCCGTAACCTGACGCGATCCGGCTTGCTCTCGTAGATGACAGTGACCGCCAGTAGCGGCAGCCCAAGGGTTTCCCCTCAGCTGTACGACACCCTGCCGCTCTCCAGTGTCCGTCGGGCTGAGCAACAAGACCGCTTCCCAGACGGCGGTGAACTTGACACCCTGATCACTTTTTTCCGAAGTGGAAATGATCGGCTTGATGCAGCTCGCGTCCTGGCTAGCAATGCGGAATCAATCGTTGCCCGTGCCGCCAATCGAATTTTTGTAGGTGGCACCCCTCTCTCGTTTTTAGAGGAACCTCTCAGCACCGGGGAAGTTGCAGCCACCAACGCCACTCCATTGGCCGCTGATCAGGTTGCATTTCAAGACTCGGTGCGTACCTTTACGGGCTCTGAATCTGGAAATACCAAAGGCAATTTCATCAGCAGACTGCTCCAAGCCAGCGACGACGGCGATGTACGCGTCGTTTTACCCACAGGCTTTACCGCCATCAGTGTGGCGAAATATGGCCCAGGGAATATGCGCAAATCCGTGCGCGACCTGGGATGGTTCCTGCGATATGTGGGGTATGCCTTAGTTGCCGGAGACCCAAGCATTCTTGCGGTGAACACTCGGGGATTACGAGACGTTCTTGAAAAGGGCTGCTCCCTCTTCGCAACGAACGTGGCACTGCAGGAAATGCGAGCAGCTGCTGCTGCCCTCTTAAAAGAGCAGCCTGAAGCACGCCGACTGGCGATTGAATGCTTTGACGTTCTGCTTAAAGAGCTTGCTGTCCCAACACCTTCAACCCGCCAGAAGCTAGGAAGCTCTGTTCGCCAAGGACTTCAGCTCCCTGCCATCTATGCGTTAGCAGCTGAAACAGCTCAGCGCTTTGAAATGCGTCCGGGACTATCCGGCGCTGAGAAAGCAGAGGTTGTTCGCGCCGCCTATCGGCAGGTGTTCGAACGCGACATTGCCAAGGGCTACTCACAAACACCCAGTGGAGTGGAAGCCAGCCAGCTCATCCAAGGGAAATTGTCCATGCGCGAATTTATTCGCGCGCTGGGGAAAAGCAAGGAGTACAGAACCCAGTTCTATGAACCCTTCGTCAACAGCCGTGTCGTCGAGCTTGCTTACAGACATTTCCTAGGCCGTGGGATCAGTTCTCTCGAAGAATTCCGAAAGGCGTTCTCAATCGTCAGCAACCAAGGGCTCAGCGGTCTTGTTGATGTGCTGATTAATGGTGCTGAGTACGCCCAAACCTTTGGGGAAGAAACCGTTCCTTACCTGCGCGATCTGGGTGAAGAGGCCCAAGAAAGTGCTGGCTGGGGGTCCAATCGCCGCTTGTTCCGGTTCAGCGCTCCCTTCGAATCTGCACCTCAATACGTCACTCTTTACGCGTCCTACCGCCAGCCCTTAGGTGACCAGCACGTCTACGGCGGCGGGAATGATCCGATCGGCAATCAATACGGCGCCATTTTCCCGTCTTCCACTGCATCCGTTTCCACACGCCCAGCGCCGTTTGGCTACGACACCCGTCGTCTACTTGTGAGCAATGGCCTGGCTCAGCCTGGGCAAATGGGCAGTCCCCAGTTCCGCCGCAGCCGGCCGCGCAAGCTTGGGCCCACGGTTTTACGTCTGCAACAGATCGCCACTGGGGGGAATTCGCTT
>Ga0257110_1001168_pt1 | contig 12361 bp, 19 predicted proteins | sample LP_taG_7_FD_190184 | JGI IMG/M metagenome (GOLD analysis project Ga0257110, IMG submission 190184) | Marine microbial communities from Northeast Subartic Pacific Ocean, Canada - LP_J_2015_P26_10m | ecosystem: Environmental > Aquatic > Marine > Oceanic | place: Canada: Northeast Subartic Pacific... | reverse complement strand
CCCTTGTCATGTCTGCTACACTCTTACCTTCTAAGGCATCTTCTACTTCTTTCTTACTTGCCAAGTTACCAATAGAGTCTACAACAATCATAATATTATCACCTCGTTCAAGGCCATTTAACTGTTGCATAATGTCATGTTTAAGTTGTTCAATATCTGCAATAGGAGTATGTACAATTTTGCTTGTATCTATATCAAATGTTTCAAAGTAAGACTTAGGTGCACCAAACTCACTATCATAAAACAAAACAACACCGTCAGGATATTTAACCTGGTGTGCCTTCATTAGTAACATAGCAAATGCTGTTTTAAAATGCTTACTAGGACCTGCAAATACTGTAAGTCCAGGTGTAAGTCCACCGTCTAGTTTACCACTCAAAGCAACATTTACTGCTGGGACATTTGTCTGTATTAAGTCTTTATCATTAAAAAACTTAGAATCAGTCAGTATATCTGTTTCTCTTATCGTGGAATTTTTTTGTAATTTATCTAATAGATTACTCATCCGTCTCTCCTTTCTTTATTAGCCTCTAAGGCTGTATTCATTATATTATGTCTATTATACAGTAAGGAAGAAGCATGAGTCAAGTCCTTAGGCAGACATGTACCACCAAAACCTTCCTTATTATCTGGACCAGGTACAGCCCAATGTGTTCCTCCTAAATTATCATCTGCCTCTAAAAATTCTTGAAGAACAGAATAATCAATATCCATCATTGTGCAAATGTTTTTAAAGTCATTTGCTAATCCTACTTTTACTGCCAGTGCAGCATTTCGTGCCAACTTCATCATAGAAGCTTCCATACCCGACACCTGTTTTACCATCTTTCCTGTATCATTACAAGACATCAAATCTACAAAAGCAACATGCTGTCTTACACCAATAATTAAATCTATATTAGGGTTCATTACATCTTCTTTCCAATGTTTTTCTCTCAAGAATTCTGGCATAATAATACAACCTTGTCTAGCATAAGTTAGAGCTTGTTCAGGACCTATTGTACTTCTAATTACAGGTTGTACATTAGGAGCTAAATCTTGTAATATAATATCTATAATAGTAGTGTCTAATTTGCCGTCCTTTAGGTTAGTTGGAACACAAATAAATGCGTATTCAATATCACTCCAATTAGGTACTTCATATCCTTTAGCTGGATCTGATACAATAATTTCAAAAGGTCTATACCCTTGATCAAATCCATTCTTTAAAAAATACTCTGTAGCTGTTCCTACAAAACCATAACCTATAATTGCTACTTTCATTTTAGTTTTTCCTCACCACGAGTATACTTATCATCAGGTGGTATCTCAGCATCAGCATTCATAAATCTCATGCGTTGTATTAAATCCCAATTAAACTTGAACGTCTCGCCTAATACCGAGTCTTCCTTCCAAGATCGAGATTTGTTCTTCTTTCTTCTCTGTCCAGTTCTTTTCATTTCTCTCCTTATTATTATTTACTTTAGGTGTAAATTTAGAAGCTTTGAGTCTTTCCAAAGCTCCTTCTCTTCTTTCTCTACGGCCATATGCACTATTTTTTCCGTGCCTCATACCATCTCCTCTAATACGCCAAGCAGTTCTGCTGCTATCAATAATCCACCAGCCATTACAAGATCTCCTCCAATTAGAAAAGCTCCTGCTGCTACTCTGATTATACTTTTAACCATACTTACTATAAAATGTCCATCTACTATCATGAAAATAAATCCTCCAATGTTGCTTGAGGTTCTGTATTCCACCCCAAGGGTTTTAAAATGTTTTCCAAAGGATCAATAAATGCCTTCTGGAAAATTAAGTTGTAGTCTACATATCTATTTACATCAAACTCCTTAGGAAGTTTACTAATAAAGGCGATTGTGTTTTCATGTAGACTATTAGGTTCCTTTAAGTAAAGGAATTTAATTTTATCACCTTCTTGTATTGCCTCATACTTTAAATGTAAATTATTATCTTTTAGTAGTTTATTATAGAGTAAGGAACCTCGAACATGTATAGGTGTGCCTTTCTGATATATGTCTGCTACAGATGTGTATTTCTTAAGATTGTTACACCCTCTAGGGAAAGCAATTTCCTCAGGAGATAATCCGTTAAATGTTTTCTGTGCCTCTGCAATATATGTTTGTAAGTGTTCCTCATCACTAGTAAGAATAAGACGAACTGCCTCTTTTAAACTACTACGAATAGGAGCAGGAGTCGAGGACCTTACAATTTCTAAACCCATAACTTTTAACTTAGGTTCTTTAAGTCTTAGTCCTTCGTCATCTAATACATTCAAGGCATATCTTTTCTTAGCCACGAACACACCTTTATCTGCAATAACCTCACGCTTAAAGTCTATCTTATGTTCAAAGACATTAGTATAGTTACCTAACTTCTTCATTGCCGTAGCAATAGCAGGTTCTATTTTATCTGTAGCAATTTGATCTAACAAACCTACAACCTTAGATACATCTTTGTCAGGGAAGAACTCCTCAACCATTTTCTGGCATGTAACATAACAAGAGTCAGTATCACTATAAAAGGAATACAATTGATCCTCGGTACCACATACTTTATTCATGTACTTATCCAAAGCCTTAGCAGTATCTCGGATAATTAATTGTCCTGACATTGTAATACCTTCTGCAATTCTATCATCATAGAATCTAAAGTACTGGTTAGCCATGGCACCATATAAACTGTTTAATTGGATCTTACGAGCCATCTGGAAATTGTTATACTTGGAAATTTCATTCTGATAAACTTTAGCACCTGTCTCCTGGAACTTCTTCTGAGATTCCTGCATTAGTTTTTTATATTTTAATCTATCATTAAAGAATGTTTGTACTAGTTCAGGCATAAAGCCTTTCTTTTCACGGGTATAACAAGAGCCATTGCCAGCCATAGCATAGTTCTTTTCAACCAGTTTATCTAGTTTGTATCTATCTAATTGATCGTCTACTGAGACATCAAAGTTAAATCCAGGAACAATAGTTTCAGGACTCATGTTGTACTGCATAATAATTGAAGGGTATAGACTTGTAGCATCGAAACTAGCTACCCATTCGTAACTGCCAGGCTTAGGTTCTTGTACAAAGGCACCTTCAATTTGTCTGTCCTTTCTACCACCACCTTGTCCTACAACAATCTTTCTTTCCCACAAATAATTATAGATTAAAGAGTCCCAGATCCTAACAGGGGAGAACACATCTCCAAAGTTACACTTGGCATCATATGCCATTGTAAGAGCCAACTGTATAAGTTGCATCTTGTCTTCTAGTTCGTCAACAATAACTGTATCAATAATATTATATTCTACAAATCTATTCCAGTCTTTGTCATAGAACTCTTTAAATGTATCATAACCAGACTCTAGTTTGTTCTTACCTAGTTCTGTTTCTGCAATAAAGTCTAGTTTGTAGGATTCACGATTAACATAAGTAAACTTCTTATATAAGTCTAAATAATCTAACTGAGCAACACCTGTAATCTCAAATGCTGTCATCTCACGATTAGCAAATCTAATAGGACGCTTGTTAACTAAGCCCCAAGGAGATAATCTTTTATGTTCTCCTTCGCCTAATATTCTTTCTATCCTAGTTATAAGATAGGGCATGTCAAACAGATTAGAGTTCCAACCTGTAATAACATCGGGACAGTTTTCTTCCCACCACTCTAAATAATTTTTTAGTAAAGTATATTCATCTTTACAGGGCACCCAATCTACATCGAGGTGAGCTGTTTCTTTTGTAGGGGTAAACTCTCCAAGTCCGAAGGTAGTTATTTTCTTGGTGCTGTTATTCTGTAAAGAGATAACTAGAACCTTCTCGCTCGGAGAGTCTACATTAGGAAATCCACCTTCTGATGTTGTTTCAATATCAATAGAGTAGATTGCCATTTTACTAGCATCCCATTCAATAGTGCCGGGAAACTTCTCGGTTATATATTGATAGGCGTAGTAATTTTGTCCAAATATAGGGAAGTTAGAAACATCCTTATATCTGTCAAAGAAGGCAGTTGCCTCCTTATTCGTTTCAAACTGTATAGGCGAAACCTGTTCACCGTAAATAGTTTTGTAATCTGAGGGTTTGTCCGAGGGAACGAACAAAGTAGGTCTAAAGTCATGTTTCGCTGTATAGCGTTTACCATCCTTTATTCCACGAACGAGGACCTTATCCCCGTAATGTCTCGCATAAGTATAAAAATTCATAACAACACCTTAAACATAATATACACATTATAGGCTCTTTGGAACCTACTGTAAAGAACTAATCTTCAAAAAAGGTACGATTAACCAAATGTGCTTCTTCAATATCTTCTTTGGACTGGCCGTGATAAGCCACTGCTAAATGTAGTGATATTAGCTCTTCGTTGATATTAACTTTCTCGTCTCCATCTAACACAAAAAATTCACCAAGTATCCTACCGTATTTTCCTTTTGAATCAAGCCTTGTTCCGAGTATAGCTCCTTTGGACAATCTTGTTTTAAGATGTGCTCCTGCCATTTTTCCGAATTTTTTCTCAACGAGGTCACGGGTTCTACTTTCCGGGGTGTCAATGCCGTATAACCTAACTCTTTGTTTTTTGAGCCACACACCGAAGCCCAAGTCGATATCCACATCTACTGTATCTCCGTCTACTACTTTTACAATTTTAACTCTATATTCGTACATTACTTTCCTTTAAGTGTTTCATTTAAGACTTTTTTATTAACAAAGTCTGGTTGTATAATTGATGATTTCTCTGCGAACTTGTCATTGTATGTTTTTAACATTTCTGGACCTGGATCGTAGATTGAAACAACATGGTTTGGAAAGATTGGAACTTTATGATCTTTAGCAAAGGGAGCGTAAGGCGCTAGGCCAACAGTAAAATCTGTCTCACTTCCAGGCTGTGGCATTATCATTATAAGTGCAGGTTTGTTTATTAGTAAAAACTGCCTACCTTCCATCTCGAGTTCTTCAAGATCTCCAATTAAGTCCTCACCTGTTGTAAGTTTTACGATTTGTATATTGGCCATAGCGCCTTCTCCTTTTTAATTATTTAATTTTAATAGACTGAGGTTTCAATTCATCTGGAATTTTGTTTACCAAATTAATTGTTAATACTCCGTCCTTCAATTCAGAACCTGACACTTTAACAGTATCTGCTAAAGACCATGTTCTTGTGAAATTGCGTTCTGCAATTCCTTTGTGCAAATATTCTGTTTTAGAAGTCTCTGCCTGTTCTCCTTTGACAACAAGGTTGCCGTCTTCCACAGTAATATCAAGTTCAGACTTTGAGAAGCCTGCAAGAGCAATTTGAATTTCATAATTCTCATCGTCTATTTTCTTAATATTATAAGGTGGGAAATTAGCCTCACTAGTATTGACTCTTTGCACTGCGTCAAAGACTCTGTCAAATCCTATAAGTCTACTTTCTATTTGGGGGAATGCTGAAACGAAATCGTTCCAATTTGTCGTGTTTATGCTTACCATTGTTTTCTCCTATTGTTTAGCAAGATTAAAATATGATACCCTTTCGGCGTATCACTACTATTTATACTAAACATTCTTTTTATCCAGAGATTTTTGGTATTCTTCTGCATTATATACATGAGCTCTAAACCACAAATTAATAGCAACCTTATTACCTCTAATTACTGGTTTGGAACCATGTAATGTTTCGTCTAATTGTATTCCTGTTCCTGTATGTGTAAGACTAAAGAAAACACATCTGTTTCTTTTAGCTTCTATTTCAATATCTAATTTAGGAAATATTGTTTGTCCACCTTCTTTAACATCTGTACAATATAATAATGCTGTAAATATTCTTTGTCCTGCCTCAGGGGTATTAGCTGACAATGTTTTTTCTGTAAAACAATCATGATGTGGAGCGTACTCTTCTCCTAAGTCATATTTAATTACTGAAAGATGTTCTGCTTGTGTATAATGTAATCTTAAAACAGCAGCAGCTAAATCTCTAAATACAGATGCTGAGCCTAAGTCTTCATAACTAAGACTAGCAGTTTTATTAGATCTGAGATATGAAGTTGTACTACCTCCTGTTTCTGCATCTACTACACCAGCCTTTTGAAATTTATCATCGTGAATTCCTAGGTTCTCCTCAAGAGTAGCCATTGCCTCTTCTGGAAGAAAATCATCTATATAAAATATCTGTGGGTTTGTCATGGACACGATATTTACCGCGCCTGGTTTATATGGTTGGTTCATTTAAAATCCTATCACTCCAAAAGCACTTTCAAAATCTGTGCCTCTTCTTTTATCATGTTGTATTACAAAAGACTTAAAGTCTTCTCTATGTTCTAATAATTGTTCGCCTTCAAACCTATTAGCTTTTATCCAACCTACTGTTTTTCTATATTTCTCTATTTCAGCAGTATTGAACACTTCGTACATTTCCATTGTCTGTAAACTTTTCTCCAAAATATTTATATGACTGTCGTCTGAAATTTGTGCTGAAAGGTGTTCTGGTTTGTTCATATAAGGCATGTCAATGGTAATTAGCTCACCATAAGTATTTTTAAGTTCAGCCATTTTAAATATAAATTCTTCTACATTAGGAATAGATAAAAAATTAAATGTATTCATTATTCCTACTTGTATTCCATTACCTAAAACTTTGTGTAGATTGTTTTCAAAGTGAGACATATTTAATCCGTGCCTAATATACTCTGCCTGCTTTCCCCATGAGTCTATACTGACATATAATTTAGCATCTGGTATATCCTTTACTAAGTTAATATATTTTATTACTCTGTTTTCTGTAACCATAAGATTAGAATTACAATGGAAAGATAGACCTTCTTTAGGGTTATCACGAACATATTGCAGTAACTTATATGTGTTCTTATCTAATAAAGGCTCACCACCTGTAACTCTAAGAACAAATAAGTGCTTATATGCCTCTGGAAACCACTCCCAGAACTTTTTAATATATGGAGAGTCCTCAATCTGAGGTGACTCTATCTTATTATAGTCTATAGATAATTTGTATGGTCCATGCTCTTCTATTTCCTTTTCCCATGTTGTACTGAATACAGGTCCACAATAACTACATGCCATTTGACATTTATTCGTAAATGATAATTCTAAATATCTAGGGTAAGGGTTTCCGTCTACACCTTGTGCTACAGCTTCTGCAACAACCGTTCGACTATTCTTAAAAAACTGAGCAGCTAAAGTTTGTCTATCAGATACAAGACCTAGTTCTTCGACATCCCAGCAATATGAACATTCCTGTGGTTTCTCACCACTAAGCATTTGATGTCTTATTTGTTTTTTCTGGGGAGTATTATGTAAGTCTGAATCTAAAGGTATTTTCTGCGTGGGGCAGTGGTAACAAGAATGGCTTAGTCCAGTACCCAAGTGCATTTCTAAATGATACCATTTTAATACACAAAAACCTGGACCTATTGTGTCCTGTTCTGATTTGATATTCTTTAAAGCAGATATCTGTCTCTTATTTAACTTTCTTTCCAATATTATATTTGGGGATAAGATCCCACTCACCTTTCTCTTTAAACGATATAATTTTTATCTGACTTAAAGGAGCATTCTCCATTTCGCCTTCAGAAATAATTTTTACCAAACCCCAATCCTGGAGTAATTTTGCTATTGTATTTCTTCTTTGTAAATCGTTATCTTGAAAGTCTGCTTCTTTGCCGTCTAGTGCAAACAATTCTTTAAAATGTGTAATAAAATATCTACCTTTTTTGTGTAGTATATGACATGACTGATAAAGTACTTGTTCTTTTTTTGAAGCAACTCCGATTCGAGATAAAGTTTCCCTAACCTTCAGAAAGTCTTCTGGGTCGTTTAAGGTAACTTCTAAGGGTGAATACCCTGGATAGTCTATGTTAAAGTAATTCTCTTGATCACTCATCTCAATCTAAATTCCTAATTATTATATAAGTTAGTTTATATAGATGTATTTATACTTTACCGCCTTTAGACGAAGTGAGATGTATTTTAATTAGATCAATTTGTGTTTCATTTAACAGGTTAAGAGCTTCCTTAGCTTTCATAAAAGAATAACCAAAGAACTCTTGTATAGCTTCAATGTTTTCTTCTTCACTTTTAATCCATTTATTATATCTCTTAGAAGGCCTAATAACATCTTTAAGGAAGTCATATTGCATTTTGTTATCAATATGAGGCCTTGCATTCATTTCGTTAGCTGCAATAACTGTGTCTTTACCAAAACCCATAGCACGATTTACAATAAAAGGATTGTATTCTTTTTCAGTCCTTTCGTCTACTATAAGGTTCTCTTTTGTAGTGTTAATACTATTAGCAAAGTCAAAAGGAGATATCTTTTTAAGTTTTATATTAAACTCTTGTTCGTCTATCTCTACGATAGGATCTCCAAATCCTTCTAATATTCCTGTCATTTCAATATCTTCCTTACATAGTCATTAAAGACTTGTTTTTTTCTAACACCACCGCCTCTTCGTTTACCAGGTCCAGAGGTTATAGGCGGTCTTTTAGGATCATGTAATTTAGTCTGCCAAAGATTAAATTCCTTTTTCACGATTCTCATAGTAGAAAGTTTCTGTTCTTTTTTCCACTTTTTGATATGATAATAACATTGTTGTCTATGTATATCCCAATAACTTTTGTCTAGCCATTTGTCAAAATGTCTTTCTTTCTCATATTCTGAGAACTCTTCAGGCCTAGCAGCTCTTCCAACAGCCTTACCATCTTTGTAGTTAGGATTAGCTTTTCCTGTACCGTACGATAGTTGTTTGTTTTCTGGTTTATCGTACATTACCAATGCCTCAATACACCTGAGATAATAAAGAAACAAGTAAAGAAGTTAACAAGAACAACAATAGTCCTCATCATAGCTACTGCGTCTGCATCTACGCTATCGTCTGATGCTTTGTCGCCCAGGGACTTAGCCCATAATCTCCATAATTTACTTAAAGTCAATGTATTTACCCTCCTTCAATGTTTCGTAACCAGATAACAGAAGTTCTGTTACTGTAATATTTCTCTTTTTAGCCTCAGTTTGTATCTCATCTTTCTGAGATTGTGAGACTCTAATTTGTATGACTTTATTCTTTTTCGTCATCTATTCCAAAGCTCTCATCTATGCTTTCTTGTTTTTCTCTCATTTTTAGCAACATAGCAATTTTTGCTGATTGCTCTAGGATCATTTCTTCTTGAGATTGTAGTTTTTTCTTTTGGAACTTTATTCTTTGTGCCTGGTGTGCTAGTTGTTCACTCATTATTTGAACTCCGTATCTACCATTATTTCTGTTAGTGCTGCTGTGAGATTAATTTCTTGATCTGCCACAAAAGCTGCCTTGTACTGATAATCTGCTATTGTAAGTACCAACCTAGCTGGACTTTTAACCTCTTCTAGCAGTATATCGTATATCTGACGGAATATAGCCTGAGGATCTGTGTCCACATTGTTGGCTACCCATTGTCTCATCTTACGCCAGTCCTTACCTCTAAGACTCTCTACAAGCGCCTTAGCATTTACTTCCTGGAAGTTACTAAGTATACCCTCATCTATAGAACCGCCCACAGAGTACCTCTGTAGCTCATTTATGACCCTACGATAGTCCGGAAAGTGCTTCATTAGGAGCTCAGCGAGCACCTTTTCCGAGTACTGGACACCCTCATTTTCTAGGATATACTTCATTCTATCCATAAACTTAGAAGCCAATACAGGGCGATCTGAGGGTTTTAGTTTAAAGTCTATTACAGTAGTCCTGCTGTGTAAGGGCTCTATAAGCCTATTAGCATAGTTACATGTAAATATAAACCTACAGTTCTCAGCAAACTGTTCTATGAACCCTCTAAGTGCAGGTTGTACACTCTCTCTGTTCATATAGTCAGCCTCATCAAGAATAACGACCTTAGTCTTACCCTCAAATGAGACAGCTGAGGCAAATTGTCTAATCTTAGTCCTAAGGGTATCTATCTGCCTACCTTCATCACTACCATTAATAATGATGTAATCACAATCTAGCTCATTACATAAAGCGCGAGCAATAGTAGTTTTACCTGTACCTGCTGTGCCACTCAATAATAAGTTAGGGACTTCTCCCTTAGCTATAAATTGTGTAAATTGTTTTTTAACACTATCTGGAAGGATACAATCTTGTATCACTTTAGGTCTATATTTCTCGACCCATAAAAATTGTGCTGGTTCCATAATCACTCCTAATCATAATATATTTTGTGGCGAACTTTTTTTGCTCCAAAATGCCGGCCACATTTTCCGAGGGTAAAAAGGTCTACGAGAATTTCTCCTTAACATCTGTCGTATCTGAGAGTTCTAATTCTATGTGCTTACCTTCGTCTTCGTTAACTGAGCCCCATCCATGTGCAATAACATTGTCTAAAACATTTTGAGGATCACTTACACCGTAAGGATCTCCTTCTGCATTGTCTTGGAAGCCAGGTTCAACAAAGTCCTGAATAACTTCTCCACACTCAACGATTGCTGCGTATCTCCAGGATCTAATTCCAAAAGACAAATTATCTTTTCTTACATCCATATTCATTTTAATAGTAAACTCTGCACTACCGTCTGGAATAATTTTTACATTAACAATACCTTGCTCTTCTTGCCAGGCTCTAGTTACAAAGCCATCATTAACAGTAAAGCAGTATATGTCATCAATACCAGCATCTCTAAACTTAGAATACAATTCCTCGAACCCAGGTAGTTGTTGATTAGAACATGTAGGAGTAAAAGCTCCTGGCAGTCCAAATATTACTACTCTCTTATCGTCGAATAAAGTTTCTCTATTTAGATCAACCCATACAGTTTCGCCATCTGTTTTTGTTACCTGTCTCGATAATTTAAACTCAGGTACCTTGTTTGTTAAGACGCTCATTCATCTTCTCCTACAAAAGGATCTAATTCACCTTTCATTACCTTTCTTACTAAGTTAATAGCAGGGTTAGGTCTTGTGAAAATGTATTCCATTGTCTCACCTTCTCGGTTTAGTTCTACTACCCAGCCGTTCTGGGCCTCACGGATAGTTACTTCTAACTTACTCTCGTCCATATTATTCTCCAATTTCTGATGAACGCTCAAGCGCCAACCAGTATTTAACATCACCCTTACTACTTTCTAAGAACATAAACTTCTTAACAGATAAGATAACACTATAAGCAGCTGGGATAACTTTAAAGTTCTCCACTGCTAACTTAGCATTAAATGTTTTATCTGTTTGTCCTATTACCTGTCTAAAGGAATTAGACTTAGGTGTAGCAGGGTCTCCTACAGTAATTGCCACTTGACTACCATCACCAACCACGCTTAACATAGGAGCTGCTGTAATAGCTGCTGCCTTCATTATCATGTCAATGTCGTCTTTAGATAAGTCGAACTGGAAGTAGTTGTCAACTTCAATACTTTTATCAGGAGCACTAACAATAATGTTAGGGTCTGCGTAAAAATATTCAAATACGGAATTGCCTTTTGTAACTCTGAGACTTTCGTCACCAAAGTCTACATCAGTGTCTTCCATAACTGTAAGAAGGGATAGTAAACTGTTCAAGTCATAAACAGCAAACTCTTTAGGAAATGCCTCTTTAATCTCAGCACGAGCAAAAATGTTCTTGCCTGTACTAATTGTCGAAAGTGTATTTCCTTCACGAACTAGAATGTTCGTATTTATTGTAGCGAAATTCTTGAGGGTATCAAGAGTATCTTTGCTTAGTTTCATAATATTCTCCAAATTTAAAACCTATAAGTGTATTATAGGTTCTTTCATACTAAATGTCAATGGTCCATAGGACCGTTTTGCCTAATTACTCTGGCCAGAGTTGCGAACTAGCGCCTGCATCGTTGACCCAGGTTACAGTAAGACCAATGTCTCCGCTTGTAGCGTTTGCAATCCAAGTATTAAATGCGCTGGCGTCATATTCTTCGTGAGCGTTTCTAGCTGTCTTATAACTCTCAAAAGATGCATCATTATCATGCTCAATAACTACTGTTAATGTGAGTTGATCTGATGAAAGCGAGAACGCAATATCTACACCGTTGTCTGTGAAATACTGACGTCTCCAAGTATCAAATGTTGAATTATGATCTGATATATTTGGAAAATCGTTATCTGTAGATGTCCTGGTGTATACTGATGTTATTGTAGATGCCATTTTTGATTCCTAAATTATTGTTATGTTAACATTCTTATTTATAAGAGTTTAATCGTCTAGATAGTGCTTAACGGTAGAATTATCATGTTCGTTGAGCGCAATAATAGCATAATGCAACACCTTCATTAGATCCTTTCTATGGTCCTCAGCAGAACCTTTTCTGCCGTAGCGTTGTGCGTATTTTAAAATGTTTCCTATGGCAAATCCTATGCCATGTCCACAATCACTAATGAATTCCGTAGACATGGCATAGG
>Ga0257110_1001167_pt1 | contig 12371 bp, 6 predicted proteins | sample LP_taG_7_FD_190184 | JGI IMG/M metagenome (GOLD analysis project Ga0257110, IMG submission 190184) | Marine microbial communities from Northeast Subartic Pacific Ocean, Canada - LP_J_2015_P26_10m | ecosystem: Environmental > Aquatic > Marine > Oceanic | place: Canada: Northeast Subartic Pacific... | reverse complement strand
CTTACCCAACACCTTGAACTTCGGGTCCGTGGTGAGCGCCAGGCCCTCGAGCACGGTCAACGAACGAAGGATCAGCGCGTAGTACCCAGGGACGTTGAACGGGTACTGGTATAAAACCCCGCCGAGCCCGTCGGTGATCGTCTTAAAGTTGAGCTGGTCCACGCTCGCCTCCAAGACGTCGTCGAAGAAGTCCGCCAACGCCGGGACGATCGGCGTCACGTCCACGGACTCATCGAGGAACTCCAGGGCGTAGTAGTCCTGGGCCATGGCGGGGTAGTCCCGGTTCACGAGGTGCACCACGTGATTGATGATGGCGTACCGAGCCGACTCGGGCGTCTCGCTCATCATGCCAAAGTCCAGGAACGCGAGCTTACCTTCGGGGGTCGCGAGCAGGTTACCCGGGTGGGGATCCGCGTGGAAGTACCCAAACTCCAGCAGCTGACGGAGCGAGCACTGGATGCCGGTGTCCACGAGCTTGAGCACGTCCAGACCTTGCGCCCGGAGCGAGTCCTGGTCGGAAAGCTTAGTGCCCTGAATCCAGTCCATCGTGATGACCCGCGGGGAGACGTAATCCCACTCAATCCCGGGAACCACGACGTCCGGCCTATCGCCGTATAAACGATCGAACCGTTCCGCGTTCATGCCCTCCTGAACGTAGTTCAGCTCCTGGAACACTCGAGCCGCGAACTCGTCGACCAAATCCACGATTGACGTGTTGAGAGCGTCGACGAACCGATCGGCAAACGCGGCACCCACGCGGATGAGGTGGAAGTCCAGCTCCAGCCCAAACGGTATGTTCGGCCGCTGCACCTTGAGCGCCACCTCCTTGCCGCTGTCCAGCAGCGTCGCGCGGTACACCTGCCCGAGTGAAGCCGCCGCGATGGGGCTCGGCGTGATGGTCGCGAACATCGCCTCCAGCGGCCGCCCGAGCTCTCGCTCCACCGTCTCGAACGCGTCCGCGTCGGAGAACGTGGGCAGCGCGTCCTGCAAGGACGTGAGCTCGTCGAGGTACGCGGTCGGGAGGAGGTCGGGGCGCGTGCTGAGCGCCTGGCCGACTTTCACGAACGCGGGTCCGAGCTCGGTGAGCTTGCGCCTGAGTTGATCGGCTCGCTTGGGCGCGTTCTTCTCAAACTCTCCTCGCGAGTTGTCCACCAGGACGTCCAGGATGAATCCGCCGAGTGAGGATCCGATCTGCGCGATGCGTACGGCGACCTCGCCCGGTCGCCTGTTGTACTTGGCCGCCGCGCGCGCCGGGGCGTAGTCTAATGGGGCGTCCGACCGTGCGAGAGCTTTTCTCTGCGCCTCGGTCATGGCCACGACGCCGTCGCCCACGCCCATGGAGGACTGCCGCCCGAACTTGTCGCCGTCGTCCTTGTCGAGCGTGGATGTTCCCGCGGGGGGCGCGGTGGTGGCCACCCTCGCGGCGAGACGCGCGCCCCTGCCCCCGGCGGGGGTAGCCGCCCACCGGGCTGGGGAGATGCGTGACGTCGAGCACCGACCAACGCTCGTGGACTCCGCGACGCGACCCGAGGGGGACGCGGCGCGGGTGCGAGGCGTCAGCGTCGCGCCGGCGCGCATGCCCGCGACTGAGAACGCGCCCGCCATCTCCTGGTGAGTCGCCTAAACTACTCTACTACGACCGCGGCTCGCTCGCGCGTCGTCAAGGTGTGGATAGCGCTGCGGAATAATCCCGGAGAAAAGGAGAGACGTGGCCAGCTGTGGACAGGCTGACATTCTGATTGGTCGAGAAATGCACGGTGAGAGAGGCAGGTTGGACTTTTTCACAATCAGGTGCTACTTTTCAACGCTTTCTCCTTCGCTTCAGTGAGGAGGTCGATCAGGTCCTGGTCTTTCGAGAGCTCCTTGACAATATCGAGCGGTGTCTCTCCGTCTTTATCGGTCAGAAGGGGGTCGGCTCCATACTCCAGCAGAAGCTTGCCGATTTTTACCCCCTCGTCACCGCACACTACGTTGTGTAACGGCGCCTGGTCAAAAAGTGTATCCTGACAGTTCGGGTCTGCGCCTGCATCCAGTAATATCTTCACGACCTCGGCGCGGGCATGAATATAGCCTGTGTAATAGCCCAAAACGGTGTCGAAAGCTAGTCCCCATTCACCCCCTACGTCGATAGCCAGTTTCAAGGTTACGTCCGCGCCCGCTTCCAAGAGCAAGGATACAAGTTTTAGCTTAGCGGTGTTGTGTTCTTCCACGAGAGCAAAGAATAAGGGCGTAACACCGCCATTGTGCTTCGGATGTTGCGCCCTTGAGTTGACATCGGCACTGGCCTCCAACAACAGCTTCGCGGCTTTGAATTATTTGAATTATTTGAATGATCTGCGGCCACGTGAAGGGCAGTAACACGTCCGTATATGTTGCTGGGGTTGGGCTTTGCTCCCTCTCTCGTCCTTTCCTCGAGGTCCGCACCCGAGCTTATGAGCGCCTTGATCGCCTTCACGTTGTTACACCGCGAACAAACATGAAGCGGTGGATAGACCGATGTCTTGCTACAGAGCTTCGCGAAGTCTTCCGCCTTCTCATCCAGCGACCTCACGGCCTCCACGCTCCACACCGCCGCGTTGTAGGACTTGTTCACTGTGGCCAGTTTGAGGGTCTCGTGCAGCCCGAGCTTGGGCACCACGTGCGTCCTGAAAACCTCGGGCAGCTCCTCGGCGACAGCGACGAACACCGATACCTCGCCGCGGCGGATCTTGTCGACGATCGGCTCGGTCTTGCCTCGCTCGCTTCGCGTCTCCATGGTGTCGTCGGAAGTGTCGTTGCTTTTTCTGGGAACTCTCAATAAAGGTCATGGCTAATTCTCGTGATCATTAAAAATTGTCCTAGTCCGACGCCGCGGCCTGCTTCTCCAGCCCCGCGGTGGCCTCCTCCCAGGTGGCCCGCAGGTTGCACATCTGCTTGATCAGCGTCAGCACGTCGTCGACGGCGACGCGCACCTGATCGCAGCTGTCGCGCTCGCGAATCGTCACCGTGCCATCCTCCAGCGACCTGTGATCGACGGTGACCGCGAATGGCACGCCGAGCTCATCCGTCCTCGCGTACCTCTTACCGACAGACACGGCCGTGGTGTCCAGCTTGGAGGAGATACCTTCCGTGGCGAGGGTGCGGGAGATGGTCCCGGCGAGGTCGTTGAGCCCTTTGTCGTTGACGAGGGGGAAGATGGTGCACTTGATGGGCGCGATGAGCGGCGAGAACCGAAACACCGTCTTCTGCTCGTCGTCGGGTCGGATGTAGAAGGAGTGCTCGAACATGCAGTACATGATGCGTCCGATGCCAAAGGAGGGCTCGATGACGGACGGGGTGAAGTTGCGGCCGGAGACCTTCTGCGTCTCCATCCCGATCTTGACCATCCCCGGGAGGATCTCCACGGAGCCGCCGCCCGCGATGGCGAGGTCAGCCTTCCCATCCGCCTCAACCTTCGCGGCGAGCGCGAGCGCATCCTCCTGGCACAGCGCCATGAGCGCGTCGGTCACCGCCTTGGCGTCCTTCTTGAACGCCTTACCCATGTCCTTCTTATTGGGCTCCACGACGAGCGTCTCCACCATCTTCGGCTCGGCGTACCTCTCGTACGCGGTGAGATCAACCTTGCTCTTGTCCGAGTGCGCCTTCAGGTCAAACGCGCTGCGATCCGCGAGGCCGACGCACTCGATCCAGCCGTACGAGCACTCGATCTCGGCGTCCCAGCAGTCCTCGGCGTAGTGCGCCATCTCGTGCTGCAGGTGCTGGCGGAACCGAAGCCGCGCCGGGTTGACGCCGATCTTCTCGAGGAAAGTCTGCGTGCGAGCGATGAAGTAACCGAGCGTCTGATTGGCGACGATGCCCTTCTCCACCGCCTCGCCGATGGACATCGGGAAAGGCTTCTTCACCTCACCGAGCTGCGCGTCGCGGCTGAAGAGCGACAGCATCACGTGCGCGATCTCGCCGAACAGAGCGTGTTCCTTCTGCTCCGGATGGACGAAGTGCTCAATCTCGGCTTGCGTGAACTCGCGCACGCGGAGGAGACCGGCTCGTGGGGCGATCTCGTTCCTGAAGGACTGGCCGATCTGCGCCGCGGCGAAGGGAAGCTTGCCGCCGTTGTAGTAGAGGAGGTCGCGGAAGTTGACGAAGATGCCCTGCGCGGTCTCCGGGCGGAGGTATCCTTGGACGGCTCCGGATGGGCCGATCTGCGTGGGAAACATGAGGTTGAACGGGTAAGGTGCGCAGAGGTCGTTCTTGGTCTCCGGCGCCTTGATCTCGAGCTGCGTGATGGCGTCGCCCATCTGCTCCGGGGTGAACTCCTCGAGCCTCGCGAGCATGTCCTCGAGGTTCCTGCGCTTGTCCGCGGAGATCATCGGGTCGGCGAGCATCCTCTCCAAGTTTTCCTCCACCAGGTGGTCCGCCCTGAAGCAGTCCTTGGTGACGACGTCGTTGACCATGAGGTCGGTGAACTTCTCGACGTGGCCGGAAGCCTTGAGCACCACCTCCGGGGTCACGGAGGGGCACTCCACCTCGAGCATGCCCTCGTTGAGGACGAAGTGCTGGCGCCAGAACGCCTGGAGGTTGGACTTGACGGCGCATCCCGGAGGGCCGTAGTCGTAGAGGCCCGCGACGCCGCCGTAGATCTTGAAGGAGGGGATGTAGAACAGCCTCTGCTCGAGCGCGCTGTTCATCTTGGAGCGGAACTGCTCCTTCGCCGCGGCCGCCTCGTCGCCCGCGGCCATCGCCGCCTTGACCTCGGTGTCGAGCTCAATCTTGAGCTCCTTCAGCTTCGCGATCGCGGCGTCGATCTCAGCCTTGTCCTTCTTCTCAGCCTTGAGCGCGCGGACGTCGTTGCCGGCGTCCGTCACGGCATCCTGCATGGCCTGAAGCCGCGCGGCGTTGTCGGTCATGATGACTGTGCGTGTGAAAGGGTCGACTGGCGAGAGCGGGGTCCCGATCGACGCCGATTGATTGACGCGCTGAAATCTGGGCGGGCCCTCGGTTGCGGCGGTGCTCTCGGGATTTCGCCATGATTTTTCGCCCACCTCCGAAACCCGACGGTTCGCAGGGTGTTTGCCCGCCCGCCCGAACCAAAATCCCTGCAAAAAAGCGCACCTGGATTTTTTTAATTTCGCAGCAATTATCACATGCGGGTTGGTCAATCGTACGGTGAAACTTCCCGCATGCTGACTCAGTTTACCGTTGAGAAATCACACTAAAATCACACTGTTTACACGCTCTAACTTCTTGTGGACCGCAGAACCCAGGAAATGGCCGTTCACGATCCCGAGAAAAGTTCACGCAGCTCGTTTGAAATATTTTGAAAGATGATGTCAACGCGCGTTGGTCGTCACACCGCCCCTGCGCGCGTATCGGCAGGAAGCGTCCGGCGCTAAAAGCTAAACCCCGACGACGAGCACCCTAGAAGTGTTCGCCAGTCACACACACCCTCGAGGGTAGATATGGCGTCTCTCTCGGCGTCTTCCGCCTTCACGGGCAAGACGAGCGCGATGAGGCACCAGCAGCCTTTCGCCCTCAAGGGCGTCGCCCCTCTGCGAACGCCCGGGCTGGGTAATCGCAGGCGCGCGAACGTGGCCATCGTGCGCGCGGCGTACGGCGGCCGCTCCTCGCCCTACACCGCTCCCGGCGGCCGCGATATGCCCGTCGAGCGCGATCTGTACGAGGGGACGACCGGAGTCGACGTCCTCGCCATGCAAAAAGATCTGGTCGCCGAAGGCTACCTCTCCCCCGCGAACGCCACCGGGTACGTCCCCGAACCAGCGCGAGTTCTGACTTTATACCCGGTTTCCTCGAACCCGCGACTTAAGGCGACTTGACCGGGCTCCGAGAGTCCCCCCGATCGCGCCGGTCGTCCACCCAGCGCCCGGCGACGCCCTTCTTCCCGTCCGGTCCCCGTCCCCAACGTTCTTCAAAATTCCATCCCGAGAAAACAAACGTTTTTTTGACGCTCATTCCCAAACGATCACCATCCGTGCGCAGGGTGTTCGGTCCCGCGACGCGCGCGTCCGTTCAGAAGATGCAGCAGCAGTTCGGCCTTCCCGTCAACGGCGTCTGGGGTCACATGGAGCGCCAGGTGTTCGACAACGCGCGCGTGCGAACCGCGCCGTCGTCCTCCGCCCAGGCGCTCATGCCCCCCGATTACAACCGAACCAGGGCGGGGTCCAGTACCAGGCAGTACAAGGCTGTGCAAGGCGGCAACGATTACGCCTCGCACCTCATGCCGAAACCCCTCAGCGCGAAGGGCATGCCCATCCCCGGCGACCTCACCGGAGTCATGGGATGCGCCGCCGCGGGGCTCTTCACCGCCGCCGTCGTCGTCAAGGCTGACGCCAAGCGCAAGGGCCGCGACCTACGCCTCTACAAGGAGGGTGGCGCCGAGAACGGTTTGAAAAACATGTGGGCCAAAATGACTGGCAAAATTTCAAACGCGGTATCCGCCGCCGGACACACGGGCGCGGACCAGCCCCTCGCCTACGACGCCGCCAACCCGGGCTTCTACGACGCCACCGGGCACTTCCACCAGGAACCCCCAACCTCACGCGACGTGGACGTCCCTGACGCCCGCGCCGAGCAGCAGCGCAAACAAGGCGGGTACTACGACGACGCCGGCCGATGGTGGGACGCGGCGTCCACGAAGGACTCCTTCGATCCGTTCCCGGGCGGCTACCCCGTGCCCCGCGAGGAGACGGAGTCGTTCAAGGCGTCCGCGCCCGTGCGGCCGGGCGACCGACGAAGGGCGGAGATGGCCAAGGAGCCCGCGCACGACAAACCCGCGCATTACCACCCGGCTTTCGCCCCCGGCGGGTCCGCGTTTAATCCCGAGCACCCCGACGCCGGAACCGTCCCGCCGCGCGTACCTCCGCCGCAGGGCATGCCCCCGCCGGTGCAGGGTAACTCCGCGCAGTGGGGCACGCCAGGGTACCACCAGGGTAACCAGGGATTTGCCGATGAATTGCTCGCCGTCGGACAGTTCAAACACGCGAAAGCCGGGATCGATCGCGACGCGGTCATCTCCTTGGACGACGTTCGCGACGCGTACGAGTCCAACCCAGGTCCACTCGCGGGTCCCCCGGGCGCCGGTAAGAAGAAGGGCCCTAAGGGCCGCGTTGGCGGTGGACGCGCGCCTCCCGGCGCCAGTCCCCCGCCGGGCGGTCCCCCGCGCGGCGGCGGCGCCCCCCCCGGCGCGGGCGCGAGGCCCACGAGCAGGAGCACGCACACCGTGCCGCCCTACGGTGACTGGGGCGCGGGTGGCGCACCGGGCGGCGACATCGCGGCGTACGCGAGGAACAACGTCGTCGTCGGCGGCCCTGGCGTGAACTCAACTCGCGTGGCTTCGGGCCCCGCGTCTGTGCCCGAGTTTGGCGGCGCTGAGAGCGTCCGGGGCTTGACCCCGGGCGGCGGGTTCACCGACCTCGGCGGCGCCGGCGGTTTGGGCGGCGGCGGCGGGATGGGTGCCCAGCCGCAGGGCCCGATGGCGATGGTCCGCGGCGCGAACGGCGCGGTGGCGACGCTTCAGACGCCGCAGAAGGTTGCGGTGCAATCGAAAGGTGTGCTCGGCGTCGTCGGCGACGGCTTTCGGTTCATCACCGGAGTCGCGCCGACTTTCGGACCCGAGCAAAGGGCCTCCGAGTTTACCGCCCGCGCGCAGCGTGAACGCGAGCTACTGGCCCAGGTTAACGAGGCGCAGGAGTTTGCCAGGATGGAGCAGAAGAAGCGCCAGCAGCTCGAGGCGGCGTACCAGTCCACCAGGAACGCCCTTCGGGAGGCTGAGAAGGCTCGCGGCGCCATCAAGGATACCTCCGTCTCGACCCAGATGAAGGGCCAGATTCAGTCGCTGGAGAAGGCGCTCAACGCGCGCGACGTGACGGGCGCCGTCGGCCAGGTGTTCACCCCGACGACGCCCGCGACTGGGACCCCATCCGGCAAGGACGCCGCCCCCACGGGTGCCGGGTCCGCCGACCAGAAGGCGCTGAACGACAGGATGTCCGCGCTCGAGACGGCGCTGGCATCCGCCGCCGCCTCCGCGGGATCCGACGTGGGCTCCGTCGCCGCGCTCGCCGCCATGAACCACCTCCAGGAGAAGGTCAAGGGCCTCGAGCAGGCGTTCAACGCGACCAACCAGACCTCCGCGGGTACCACCGCGGCTATGGGTAAGATCGACGCCATCTTAAAGCAGGTTCAGGACGACGCCAAGGCGGTGCCCGAGCTCCGCCAGCAGATGGCGCAGCTTCGCGCGGCGCTTCAGCAGAACCCCGCGGGCGCGCTCGCCGCGGGCGGCAGCAAGGCTGTCGACGAGAACCTCAAGGCTATGTCCGACAGGCTCGGCAAGCTCGAGGCTATCCTCGCGAACAAGGAGGCCAACCCGCTCTCCCTGGACGTCCTCTACGCCAAGGTTGGCGCCATCGAGGAAGGGCTCGCGTCCGCGGCCAACGGCAGCGCGCAGATGCTCCGCAACCTCGAGGAGAGGATGCAGAAGCTGGAGGGTGGCAAGCCCATGGGCGGCGCCCCCACCCCGGTCCAGGCGCCGGGTGTCAACAACGTCCTCCCGGCTTTCAAGCCCGCGACGCCGCCCCCCGCGGCGGCCAAGCCCGCGGCTCCCGCGGCGCCGGCGAAGAAACCCCCCGCGTTCACCCCGGCCACCCCACCCGCGGCTCCCAAGAAGGATGCGCCCGCGTTCACGCCGGCGTTTGAGATCAAGGGCGACAAGGCTGCGGCTACGCCGGCACCCGCGCAGCCCCCCGGCATGGGACTCAACGCCAAGGCGCCCGTCAAGGCGGACCCGGCGCTCGGCGACGACTACACGATCGAGGAAGGTACGCTGCCGAGGATCGCCACCGGCCGCGAGGTGATGCTTCAGGGTTTCAACTGGGAGTCGCACCGCTTCGAGTGGTACAAGCTGGTGCAGGAGCGCGCCGGTCAAATCGCCAAGGCGGGTTTCACCCAGATTTGGCTGCCCCCCTGCACGGATTCGCTGGCGCCCGAGGGCTACCTGCCCCGCAACCTCGGCTCGCTCGATACCAAGTACGGCAACGAGGCTGAGCTTCGCTCGCTCATCGGCGAGCTTCGTTCCAACAACGTGCTCCCCGTGCTGGATGCGGTGCTCAACCACCGCTGCGCGACGCACCAGGGCAATCACGGCAAGTGGAACAAGTGGGAGGGCACCGGGCTGGACTGGGGCGAGTGGGCCATCACCAATCGCAACAAGGACTTCATGGGCGAGGGCGGCGAACCCACCGGCGACGAGTTCTGGGGCTCACCCAACATCGACCACAAGCAGCAACGGGTGCAGGAGGACTTGTGCAAGTGGATCCAGTGGCTCGTCGACGACGTCGGGTTTGGCGGGATTCGATTCGACTTCAGCAAAGGGTACGGCGGCGAGTTTGCGGGCCAATACACCCGCGCGTGCATGCCCGAGTTCGCCGTGGGCGAGTACTGGGACACCCTCAACTACGGTCAAGGTCTGGAGTACGACCAGGATGCGCACAGGCAGCGCATCGTCGACTGGATCGACTCCACCGGCGGCATATGCACCGCCTTTGACTTCACCACCAAGGGTATTCTCCAAGAGGCTTGCGGCCGGTCGGAGTTTTGGAGGCTGGTGGACAAGAAAGGGCGGGCGCCCGGCGTCATCGGCCTCTGGCCCGGACGCGCGGTGACCTTCATCGATAACCACGATACCGGTTCCACCCAGTCGCACTGGCCGTTCCCCAGCAACAAGGTTGGCATGGGCTACGCGTACACCCTCACGCACCCCGGCACGCCCTCCGTGTTCTGGGACCACTACTTCGACTGGGGCGACGACCTCCGGAATCAGCTCCAGGGCCTGATGGACACCCGCACGAAGGCGGGGGTCCACGCGAGGTCCAAGCTCGAAATCGTCGCGGCGACGGACAGCGTCTACGCGGCGCTCGTCGGGGATAAGTTGGCGATGAAGATGGGCAACGACGGCTGGACGCCCTCGGGCGACGGCTGGGCCGTGGCGGTCAGCGGAGACGGATGGTGCGTGTGGACCAAGGACTGCTGAGTCCGGGACTGGATACAAGGAGACGCGTGAGCCGGCCCTTCTTAGCAGAAAGAGGCGTGGCTCGGCGTATAGCGCTCGGCGGATATCACCGCCCGGCGACGAAAACAACAACCGAAACAACTTGATGGGGTTCTTTTAGGGAGCGGCGACGCCGACTCGCTCGGCGTCACCTGTGAGTGTACCATTAGCTTTCTCACCGTATTTTAAAAGTATTTTAAGGTCAATCAACACCACGGATTCACGCGTACTGATAGTGTTCCAGCGCCGCGTTCCTCGACACGAGCTGAAGCACCGCCGCCATGTGTAGCGGTAAGAACGCGTTGTCCAGCTGCTCCGTCGTCGCCTCCAGCGCCGCGGTTCCAACCCCGGCCATCAACAGGCACCCCCACGGCGTCTCCTTGTGACGGTTCACGACCCACCACGCGAACAGTAAACCCGTCATGTTCGCGACGGCACCCGCGACGGCACCCTCCACCGTCTTCCTGCACCCCGCGCACACCGAAGTTTTGCCAAAATAAACGCCAAACACCGAAGCCGCCGCGTCGCCTAGGCCCAGCGATATGATCCCCGCCAAAGGCGCCAACGCCCCGACGCTGTGGTCCAACTCCGCGCTCGCCGACCACTTCTCGTGGTTCAGCCACAAGGGTACCGCGACGCCGACGAGGAGGGACGTGTGGCTGATCACGACCGACCCGTGATCGTCGCGGCTATCCGTAAATTGCGAAAAGATGTCATCGATCGATCGTCCGAGCCATCCGGCCCTCGACGTCCGTACGCACTCGCCCAGCGCAAACACCAGCAGCGCCACCGCGTACGCCACCGCGAGCATCTCCGGGTGGGGTAAACCGTGGCCCATCAGCCGGCGCGCGGCGTACCCGGGCAACGACGCGGGCGCGAATGCGACCACCGCCAACAGATGGTACGCCTTTCGCAGCGCAATCGTCGGAGCTCCGCGAACACCGAGCCTGCGAATGGCGAATAACGCGGCGCCGAAGACCAGCGCCCAGTACGCCGCCAGGTTCATCAAGTCCTCGGCGCCGGTCACGTAGTCCACGAACCAGTGCGCGATGCCCTCGTGGCCGCGGAACGCCTTGCCGAGTCGCAGCGCGACGGTCGTTCCCCACGCGGCGAGGAACGAAGTACCCGCCGCGATTAATATCGTGGCTCGGGTCCTAACCTCGGGCGCGAGCGTGGGCGCCGCGAGGGTGAGCACGCACGCAATGAGCACGCACGCCTCCATCGCGAGCTGCGCGTCGTCGTACTGCCCGAACGCGATGTGCAGTGGCATCCACGACGTCGGGTGTTCCCACTTTCGTTCCGTCAAGTGAAGATCGGGCAGCGCCCCCGCGGCTCTGTGCGCGGTCCACATGGATACGTCGCCCAGGCACAGCGCCGCGCCCGTCGCCGCGAGCGCCGCCTCCCACCGTGTGAACACGCGTGGGAACCAGACGGGGACGTCCCGCGCGAACGACGTCGCGATGATGACGTGAACCGCCACGACGGTCGCGATGGTCCATTCGGTCGGGTACGGCTCGTGACCCACGTTGACGTAGTTTAGCTCCCGGGCGCCCGCGGAGATGGCCGCGACGGACGCGCCGCGCGCGACGATCCAGGGAAGCCCCGGGAGTAACGCGAAGTTCGTCGCGATGGAGATCCAGAACGCGAACAACGGGAAGTTCGGGCCGCCCACGCGCGACACGAAGAGCCATGGGAGCGCGAGCGCTCCGAGCGGTGCGCCGCCCATGATCCCCTGGCGCGCGTCCGTCGGATCGCGGTCCGCGCCGATGTATTCAGAGTAGAACGCGGCGGCGAGCAGCAGCAGCATGGCGTTCTTCTCCGCGTCGTATTCTCCGTGGAGCGACCACGCGGCCACGGCCGTGGTGGCGGCCACCTGGAAGGGAAGGAAGGCGGGCAGGGTCATCTCAGAGGGTAACAATGGAGACGAGGTGGAAAGCTCCCTCGGACGGTTCGAGCGATGGGGGCGGAGCGATGAAAAGGGGATACTGTACGGGGACGTGAACGTACCACCGCCGTCTCGAGCCATGCTCGCGTGGAGAGCATCGTTCCGCGTGGATCGCCCCGACGCGCGGGTCACACTGCGAGTAGTCACCTTCTGCGAGGGGAGAACCTCTGACGAGTCACAGCCGGCTCTCGCTTTTTAATTGAACGTTCCGAGGAAGCCGCACTCATCGCCAGCGCGCCTCCACGATGGTCATCGACCCGGAGGTTGTGCGGCAGCGGGTGCTCGCTCGCCTCCACGGCAGCGACCCCGACTGGGACGAGGACGATCTTCCCCCGTTACCCGGGGAGCGCGAGAGCGGCTACCGCGCGGAGGGCGAGCGGCACCGTTCAC
>Ga0257110_1001166_pt1 | contig 12376 bp, 19 predicted proteins | sample LP_taG_7_FD_190184 | JGI IMG/M metagenome (GOLD analysis project Ga0257110, IMG submission 190184) | Marine microbial communities from Northeast Subartic Pacific Ocean, Canada - LP_J_2015_P26_10m | ecosystem: Environmental > Aquatic > Marine > Oceanic | place: Canada: Northeast Subartic Pacific... | reverse complement strand
CATTAAACTACATACTAACGTTAGCCGTAATTGGTCAATTGATATTCCAATTGTAGGTAGTTGTATGGACACAGTAACAGAATTTGAAATGGCTTCTACACTTATGGAAATGGGTGGAGTTGGTTGTCTACATAGATTCATGTCTATTGAAGAACAAGTAAAACAAGTTCAGAAGCTAGTAGCATTTAGAGATACAGACGTGTCAATGGCACATCTACCGATTATGGCAGCAGTTGGTGTAGTTGGAGATTATCTCGACCGAGCTGCAGAACTAGAAGCAGCAGGATGTAATGTTATTCTAGTTGATGTTGCCCATGGACATCACGCAAACATGGAAGTCGCTCTTACTGAGTTGAAGGCAAATCTGACAGAGTTGACAGATGTTATTGCTGGAAACATTGCAACAGCAGAAGCAGCAGAAGATCTGATTGCTTGGGGAGCGGATGGTCTACGAGTTGGTATTGGGGGAGGTTCTCTCTGTACCACTCGTGTTAAGACTGGTTTCGGTGTACCTAATGTTTCATCTATTGAAGATGTTTTTGAAATAGCAGATGCAAATGGAATACCTATTATGGCAGATGGAGGTATTAAATCCTCAGGTGATATTGCTAAGGCACTCGCAGTGGGAGCCGACTGTGTAATGGTTGGTTCATTACTTGCAGGCACAAAAGAATCACCAGGTGCTATCCTAGAAACTCCAGCAGGTCTATTCAAACGCTATCGTGGTTCTGCATCACTGGAAACTAAAGTCACACATGGCCAGAAATCTAGAAATGTAGAAGGCGAGTCTACAACTATTCCATTTAAAGGTGGCGTCAAGTTTATTATCAATGGTCTAACAGATGGAATTCGTTCAGCATTCTCTTATGCAGGAGCAGATAATATCATGGACTATTGGGTAAATGCTACTTACAATGTAGTAACCAATGCTGGTCTGGCAGAAGCAAAACCTCACTTAATTTCATAATTTTAACAAAATAGTCCACTCTAGATTTTTTATTGTCAGATTTATTTCGTATATTAGTACTGTAATTAAACAACAACACAAATGGACAACATTATTTATATCGAAGGCGTGGGTTACTGCAAAGAAGTTACCATTAATCGCTACAATGAAAGCGGAGTGAATGAACCTTACAATATCTACGAACCAGTAGAAAAATAATCATTGTACACAAAGATAAAGAATAGAATTAAAGAGTGGATAGTTATTGTAACTATTCCAATCTGGTTCCGAGGCTTAACGAAGCCCAGACTATGGAACATTGACTTCAGGCCCGGGTGGTGGAATTGGTAGACACGTCAGACTTAAAATCTGATTCGCCGAACGGTGAGTGCGGGTTCGAGCCCCGCCCCGGGTACCACAAATGCACCAGTAGCTCAGCTGGATAGAGCATCTGCCTTCTAAGCAGACGGTCACAGGTTCGAATCCTGTCTGGTGTACTAAGATTTCGTAGCTCAGCTGGAAGAGCATCTGGCTTTTAACCAGAGGGTCGTGGGTTCGAGCCCCACCGGAATCACATAAGAAAATCATATAGTCAAGTATCTCCTCAAGCTTATACCTTGTAGAAAGAGTAATTGGTTACATGAGAGTTCAAGTCTCTCCTTGACTACCTGCAGAAACAATCTTAAACATCACTATATAATTAGTATGAAAGATAAAAATTGGAATCCAGACGAATGGCAAGGACGTTCTAGAAAGAATGTTGAAGCCAGTTACAAATTTGCTTTTTATGCTATGGTAGGAATGGCAGCTACACTAATAATAGCTGCAATCATAGGATAATAAATGCCACTACCATGTCCTGTTTGTAAAACTCCACTCCATGTAGATCTACAATGGTTAATGCAGAATCCTGTATGTCAATGCCCCGAGTGTAATTCAGTAATGAACTTTACAGTTCCACCAGAATTAAAGAAAGATGTTGAAGAAGCTTTAAAGGGTATTAACTCTATAAAAGACAAATATAAAGGAATTGCTAAGTTCGGTAATAATAACCAGAAGTTAATATAAGTGTAACATATTTTAATATTACACATGATATATACTAATGTAACAACTAAATAAAACCAAATAGAATATGCCAAGTATAGCAGATCAATTTAAAGGGCTTCCAATCGAAGACCTAATTGTTTCACCAATCGTCGGTATGGCGAAAGGTCAAGCAAAATTAAACGAAGTAACATGGAAATATATTAATGAAGTAGCCTTTATCGATGGTGAAACTAGAGCACTAGATGTTCAAATTAATAAAGTAATGACAAACCCAGACACTGGAGAACAGACATGGGAAGAGCACTACGCAAAAGTACCAATGTTACCTTTAGTACCACTACCTTCATTAGCAGTAACAAGTGCTGATATTGAATTTAATATGGAAGTTCAAACTTCTGATGTTTCTGTAGACAAATCAGCCTCTGAGGCTTCTATGTCTGCTTCTGCTTCAGGTGGATGGTGGGGAATGAAATTTAAGGCATCTATGGCCGGTAAAGTTTCATCTTCTAAAGAGAATACTAGAAAGACTGATAATTCAGCTAAATATAATGTAAAAGTTCACGCTGAACAATTACCTGCAACGGAAGGTATGTTAAAGCTATCTGATGCATTAGTTAGCATGATGGATCCTACTACAGTGGCTCCAACTAAGAAGTCTCCTGTAGCGCCTAAGTAATTAGAAGTTAACAGACGAATTTAAAAAAGCCCTCGCATGAGGGCTTTTTTTGTATTGAAACAAATGTACATTTAAAAGTATAATTAGTAACTTAAGTAAACAACAATGGCAAGATTAAACGTAGAAGAATTAGTTGCAGGACTTCTAGAAGCAGCAATGGTATCTCAAGGTATTTCAGAGAGACAACATATTAATGCACTTCGTAATTATTTTAATGATGACGGAAGTCCGATTGTAAAGACTTTTAAAATAGGCGAAAAGGAAATGTCAATTCCGGTATTTGTTTTAGCCGATCATTCTTCTATTGGACTTGAAGAGTTAGAAATAGATTTCCAGGCTAAGTTAATATTTGGAGACGATCCAAAAGATGTTTCTGATTTAAAAAAGTCTCTACTAGGTCTCTTTAAAAAGAAGGGATATTCTCATAATGTAAAAGGTATTCAAGTAGATTCAGGTGCTCCATGTAAACATACAGGAGTTACTAGTAATGGCATGGCCAAAATTAAAGTTAAGTTTAAAGCAGATGATAAACCTGAAGCTCTATCTAGATTAATAGATGAATATATCTCATTAATGCAAGATCCTAGCCAAGGTAAAGATTCACCAGAAAATATTCATAAATAAGATTTGAGTCTAACCGAAAGGGATATTGACAGAATTATAGAGATGGCTTGGGAAGATCGAACCCCATTTGAGGCTATAGAATTCCAGTTCGGTTTGAAAGAGAATGATGTTAGAAAAATAATGAGAGCTAACATGAAAGAGTCTTCATTTAAAATGTGGAGAGAACGAGTTAAAGGTAGAAAAACAAAACACGGTAAATCAAATCCGTCAACAAAGTTTAAATCTAAAAATCAAAGAGCTAATAGATGATTAGCAATACAATTAAACTATGAGAAAACTCTTACTTATTATCGCATTTATCTTAGGCACAACTCAATTTATAGCTCAAGATTTTAGAGAAACAGACAAACAATTACATTTTGCTGCTGGTACAATTGCTGGAGCATTTGGTTATCACATGTATCAGAAAGAATTCGGTAAAGTGCCACAGTCTCATGCAATTCTAGCCGGCTTAGCCACTGGTTTTGCCGCTGGTACAGCCAAAGAATTATTTGATACTGCGATACAAGGAGAGAAGTTTGATACAGAGGACCTAGCTGCTACAATTCTAGGTTCGTTTACAATCTCTGTAGTCATACCTATATTTCAAAATAGAAAGGTGAGATATAGACAATTAGATAAAGTAAATGGAGGTTACAAATACTAAAATAGGAATTACATGCTCTAGTTTTGACTTGTTTCATGCAGGTCATGTCAAAATGCTAGAGGAAGCAAAAGAACATTGCGACTATTTAATTGTTGCACTACAAACAGACCCTACAATTGATCGACCAGAGAAAAATAAGCCTATTCAATCTGTAGTTGAAAGATATATTCAATTGAATGCTTGTAAGTGGGTAGACGAGATTGTACCTTATACAACTGAGCAGGATTTAAAAGATATTTTTATGTCATTTAATCTAGATTGTAGAATTATTGGAGATGAGTATGAGACTAAGGATTTTACGGCAAAAGATATATGCCTAAAAAGAGGAATTGAAGTAATATATAATAGTCGAGATCATAACTGGTCTTCGAGCGAATTAAGAAAAAGAATCAAGTAATGAGTTACGAACAACAAAACAATGGCACACCTCAACTACAAGGAGAAAGAAACTCTTTTAATCTAAAAGTAGGTGCTTACAGTATTTTAGGCAGAACTAAGAAAGTTCAATGGTCTAACAGACGTAGATGGAGAAACATCTAAACTAATAATCTAACTTTCATGGAATTCGTACTAAATGTATTAACAGTATTCTTGACACTCTTCGCAGTTATCGATATGCCAGGTAATGTACCCCTAGTTATTAGACTTAGAAAAGAAAATGGTGAGATAGAAACCGCTAAGTCAACAATTGTAGCTACTATTATTATGGTATCAATTCTCTTTATTGGAGATGTGATATTTAAACTACTAGGACTACAAGTATTTCATTTTGCATTAGCAGGTGCAATGCTACTTCTGTATTTTGGAGTTAGAATGGTTTTAGGTATTGAGTCAGAAGCTTCAGATGAACCTATGCCTCCTTCAATATTTCCAATTGCATTTCCTATTATTGCAGGTCCTGGTACTCTATCAACAATTATTTCTTTAAATCAAGATTTTTCTACATTAACTATCGTTATAGCAATTATAGCTAATTCAATTGCAATATTTGCTTTTCTAAAATCAGCAGATTGGATTCAAAGAAAACTAGGTAAAGTAGGACTGACAATTATGGAGAGGGTTTTTGGTATCATCCTAATTGCAATCGGTATGAAGATTTTAATTAATGCTTTAGTATTAAGTATTAATTATGCTAATTCTATGATAGGCTAGCTAGTGCAAATACTATTACCATCAAGGCAACGTATAACACATTAGATATATCAACTCTCTTTTCCATACTATATTTATAGATAAAATAGCTAGAAAACCATCCCCGGTATATTAATTAATTGTTAATTAATTGTTAAGGATTAGTGGAGTGTATTTGAAATATTTTATGATAAATTCTGAATAGGTTGGGTTTTCACTATCATGTTCGTTTTGAACAGCATTATTAATAACAACATTTTGAGTAGTATCATTGAACATTGATAAAATATCAGTATCTCTAATCGATCTTACAATTTTTTTATTAAAGAAAATATCTATTCTATCAGGTCTCCAATCAAGCATATAGTGATTAAATTCATCATCTGGTTTTTTCCATGTAAAGAAATGGTTCTCTGCTCCTAGATCATAATTATCCGGATATTCTCCTAAATGAAAATTTGTTTTAACTTTCCAAAAATTACCAAGAAGAAGGTCTATGTTCCAATTAAAATAACCACCATTCTTATTAGTATATCCTTCGAATATGTCTATTTCTGGTGGCCAACTTTCGAATGCCCATGTCCAGAATGCTGGCCAAAGATAAGGTCCTTTAGGTAATTTTGCTTCTATTTCAAATTTACCATATTTAAACTTTTCAGTACATGAAACCAATCCAACTCCTATATTTGGATGTGCATTTATTTTTGGAAACTTTTTAGGATTCTTATGTGTTTTTAAAATCAATTGACCTTCTCTAAGCTCTACTGCTTTTGGGTCATACCAGGAAAGTGGTTTATCTGGATGGATATTACCCCATCTTTCTTGTGTAAGCCATTCATACCCACACCATTTAATCTTCTTTGCCATTCTTTTCTTCTCTTTTTTATTTTATATTTATAGATAAAGTAGCTGAAAATTCATTCCCCCATATATTAATTAACGTTAATTTTTAAGGGTTAGTATAGTATTTGTTTAGGATATTTTTCAAATAAGACATAACCAGATCTAATTCTAGCATCTACTTGTGGTGCGGCATAATCTACTATTTCTACTACTTTAGCCAGTTCTATATTATCTTCACCTTCCAGTTTAGGATTATCAAAATATACATATCTGTTTTTATCAAATATCTTTTGCATAATAATCCATTTAGAAATAAAGTAATCCATCTCATCTTTAAGTCGTTCTAAATGTAAAAGGTGTGGAGAGACTTTTTTAGTAAGATATGATTTATCCACTGTAGTTAAATAAGCATAAAGTAAATATTGCTTATGTTCAAAATCAATGGGTGGTTTTGAGTACCAATCTAAATCAAGTAGCTTCATATTTTATATATCAAAAAAAGAGGGCCGAAGCCCTCTTTCTTATTTACTTTCTAACCAGAATAAATCTGGATTATCTGGATCCTGTGTTAATGTCAATTGAGAACCTAAATTATCATAAAATGTTTTATCTAAGAAAATAGCTTTACGCCAAGGTTCGTTAACATCAAAGCCATTCCATTTTACATCTATTAAAATAGTTTTTACAAATTTGTCAGGATTCTTTTGAACTCTGTTTGGTATCTGTTTAGGATTGAGACAACCTATTAACATGATTGGAATTAAAATAAACTTTTTCATCTTAATATAGTTAAATGTCCATTTTTCTGATAAACTTCAGGTGAATTCCATTTCTTTGCTTTAAATGTATAAACATAAACTCCATCTGCAACATAGGAAGGTCCACCTTGCATACTACCATCCCAATATGGATACGCGTCATAATCATCACCCCAACCCTCAAAGACCAGGCCACCCCAACGGTTATAGATTTTAAATTCAATCTGAGTCCAACAGCCTAGATCTAAGATAATCTTCCAAACGTCATTCATACCATCGTTATTTGGAGTCATTACATTTGGAATAAAAACTGTCCATGGCCAGCAATCATCATTTATACCACCACCTGGTGGTTCATCTTCACATGGAAGACCGGTAGTACAGTCAATTAATTGAATTTCAACAATAGTATCAGTTAAATAAATGTACTCAATGACTTCAATTTCTAAAGTATCAGTAATCTGAACATATTCAATCACAGTAATAGTATCTGGTGGTAATTGTACATAAAGAGTATCAATAGTCTCAATGTAAAGAGTATCTGGTGGTAACTCGATATAGATCGTATCAATAATATTGACATAAACCGTATCAACTAAATTTGGCTCATAAAGACATTCATCGTCGCATGTTGCATTAGGATTATAGTTAGTAGCACAAGGATCTAGACAACCTTCAATACATTCAGGATATGCAGGTAATTCTACACAACTAACATTATTGCCAATAATATCCTCTTGTTGATTAAGTATATTTACTGCAGCACAGAGTTCTTCACCTTCTTCCCAGACTAAAGTAGGATTAAAACTATTCATTACATTAGTACTCTGACCTGGAGGCAGTGGAGCATTATATCCTGGATTTGGATTATTAATACCCTGTTCTATTGATGTACTTATTAAACCATCTGGTCCAATCCAAGAAAATTCCCAACTGTAAATAGTATCTGTGCCTATATTTGTAGCGACAGTATGGTATCTAATACCAGGCTGACATCCACCAGTATTGTAAAGATCACAGTTTGCAGCTACTACCCAAATAGAATCTAATCTAATATCTGTTTCTAAACAGTTAAACATAGAAGTGTAGAATTCCCAATAAGAATCATCATTATGATATGCATTACATAACTCTTCACCATTTGCAGTACTACAATAAATACAAGTAGCATTATCACCAGTATCTGCTGTAGAATCATAATTACATGCAATAGGATCTGTACAACCTAAGATAGCTGGGAATTCACATGAACCATCATCGGTACCTGCAACTGGATTAAAATTAAGAGCCGTTTCATCAGTACAACCAGGATAAATTGGTGCAGGTGGTAATTCATCTGGACACCAGACTAAACTATTATTACTTAAATCAATATCTGGGTATCTTTGTGTTTGATTAGCACAAGTACCACAAGTATCAGTCCAGTATTCAGTTGGAAAGTCATCAATAGTTGCAGTCTGAGATATATTAATTTGCCAGACTACTAGTTCCCAGCATAAAGTATCAATAGGAGTATCTAACATACATTCCCAACCAAAAGTAGGATTAAGTGTTATATTAGCAGTATCTCCAGTAAACCAATTATTAAGACTACCAGTACCTACAAAAGTAAAATTAGGATGGAAGTTTGAAGTTGCAGCACATTCTGTATCATAATCAAATGAGTCGTAGTGTAGACCAAAGACTAGGTTATTAATAGAGATATTGTTTTGAATGACAGAGGAAGATGACTCTTCACAAGTATTTCCGTCTATCAAATTAAATTCATTACAACCACAATTCTCACCATTAATTATTCTTACAGAGACCTGGTGTGTAACTGGGTCATAGCCAATTAATTCTATATCACAAGTAGGTTCATCATCTAATTGAAAGCATTCAATATCACCAGTAATTAGCCCTTCTCTCTGGAAATTTACACAATCTCTCATTCTATGCACTTGACCCTCAGTAAATTGGCTTCTACAAGTTTGCCCAGTATAATCCATATAGTTAGCTGGATTAGAATCACAAATCGGAAGTGAACAAGATTGGCCAGAACCAGTTTGAATAGGTGTATCGCATACTCTGTCTCCAGATGCGCAACAATTACCCTCTACAGATGTACAGCTAGAAGCTGAATTCCAGAAAGTATGGTATAGACTTAGGTAGTGGCCCATTTCATGTGGTAGAGTTGTATTCATATCTCGACCAGCCTTTAATGTACCTACTGTGCCAACTACATTGTAAAGTAAAACAATACCATCTCTACAATCTCCAGTTGGACCAAGATATGCATAACCTTGTACACCTCCACCAGCATTATTGCCATTTATCTCAGTAACAATATAAACATTACAATAAACATCTGGATTCCAACATGCAATTTGCTTCATTGATAAATCATATAAAGCATCATTATTTGAGGTAGATGTGGTTACACCCTCTTCATTATATAGTGGATTACTTGACAAGTCATGTCTAGTAATTCCGTTTGATGGATTACCGTCTGGATCTGTACCAGCAAGGCAAAATTCAAACCTAGAGTCAATAGAATTCTCGTCTACCCCTAATGCACCAGGTGTAGCTCTGAACCTATCATTTAGATTGCTGACGGCACTTTGTAATTGCACATCAGTGATATTTGCACCATCACCTAATTGTTGACCAGTGTGCATCACATGGAAAACTATAGGTAAGGTGAGTATGTCCGCATTAGGTAGGTCGTAGTCTGTATCACAGTCATTAATCGATCTACCATTGATTGCTTCCTCTAAGAACGGATTTCTAAGAATCAATTCGTCGGTTCCACATGGCTCTGTTGTTTGAGCAAAGCTAATAAGATTAGCGCACACAAATGCCAGAGCAAAAAACAGCTTTTTTGCTTTCATTCAGTTAAAAAAATTTTGATTTGTTTTGACCCAGAAATTGGATACTGACGTTTCAGTGGTGAGTCAAGTTATATATCATTCAGAATAGCTCAGAATAGCCTGATATATAATATGATTAATCTGACAACTAAAGGATAGTTCGATACCTAGCCCTCCTGTATCGAATCTTAATGCTGGCCAATGTGTAGATTGCTGCAAGTACCGGAGATGGCTAAAAAATAAAAACTTAATAATGAGAAAGAAAATGATTGCACTGTCGTTAAGTTCAATACTATTATTTGGATGTGGAGCTACAAAGCCTGCATCAGATGGTTGTTGCGAGAAAAAAGCACTAGTAACCCAAAGAGACGCCGATGAAAAATTATTGAATGGCCTTTTATTTGCATTAGTAACTTATGCTATATTTAGTATGATAAAGTAAATTATGATAAATTTCTTTTCTAAACCAGAACATTTACCAAGGTGTACAGAACTTGGCTTTAAAGTAGTTGATTGCCCTGCTGAAGTATGGCAAAATATTTTAAAAATATATGAGGTTGAAAAAAAGAATCCGAATGTTGAAGAATTTGCAGAAAAATCATGGATGATTACAGGTGGTGATCCGGCAGGTAACACAGAAATATTTAACTTACATAATCAACGTGAACTTAGAGATAAAATACATGCCCAGCTTTTACCATTACATGAAGAATGGTCTGGGCATAAATTAATACCAACATCCGTATATGGAATTAGAAGTTATCTCGATGGTGTTAGTTTAACAATGCACGCAGATAGAATAGAGACTCATCATATTTCAGCGATTGTAGTTGTAGATAAAGATGAAAGAGAACCATGGCCTTTGCATATTTATGATAACTTTGGAAAATTACATAAGGTCTTTGCAGAGCCAGGCCAGATAATACTTTATGAATCTGCAATATGTGAGCATGGAAGACCAGATCCATTTCAGGGTAAATACTTTAGAAACTTTTATGTACATTACAAATTAGCAGATTGGCGCTTCGTATCTGTAGTAAAAAGAGTCCGAAAGAGAAGTCTATAAAATAGTGATATATAATAATATAACCTTATATTATGAAAGCATTTGTAAATATAATTAAGAAAGAATTTTGGGGTAGAGTACTATTAAGTACAATAATTGTTGGATCGTTCTTCCTGGTTCTAGTAGGAATTGAACATGCAATGATTAGCGACCATGAATTAGACAAAGATTGGAAAGAAATCTTAATGTTACTATTAGGTGCGTTGATAGCGTCATTTTCTAAAGTAATTGACTTCTGGTTTAAAGACCACCAACACGACCAACAAATTTTAGATAAAATATCAACACATGGAGATGGTAGTCAACCAAGTGGACCATCAGCACCTGCTGTGGACCCTAATGCATGTCAATGTGAAGATTGTAAAAACAAATAAGATAAATTATGGAAAACTGTTACACGAGAGAACAAATTGAAAACGCAATGAATGGCAAAGGCCATAAATACTTCCACCATGGAGCTTACAATGTAAATATTATTGGAGTAAGAAACGGTGCAACAGGAGATGAAATCACTAACAAGTTTGATGACTGTATGACTATATCATATAAGGATGATAAAGGCAATTGGAATTTTAACTGTTGGAAATGTACTACAGATCCAGGTACTTACTGGGCAGAGAATTTAATGAATAAAGCTGGAGTAGCTATCTTAAAAGAGGGTCAATATAGAGGTTCTCACATGATTGGACTACATCAAGGTAAATATGAAGCCCTAAGACAAAAAGGACCATTAAAAGTATATAGAGATAATAATCTAGATGATGAGTATGATTTAATTGAAGAAGATGTACAAAATGGTATCTTCGGTATTAATATTCATAAGGCTGGTTCATGGAAAAGTGGTTCAGTTCAAGTTGACAAATGGTCAGCAGGATGCCAAGTTTTCTCAAAACAGGATGATTTCTATGATTTTATGAATGTAATGAATAAAGCTAGAGATAGATGGGGAAATTCATTCACTTATACACTAATTAACTCAAAAGACATTTCTTAACGATATATACAGTATATTGTAAAAATATCTAGCCTAAAATGAAAAAGATAATCAACTGGCTTTCAGGTCTCCTGAAAGACGAGAAGGGAACACCTTCATCAAAAAGGTTTATTGGAATTTTAGCCGGCATTACTTTATGTGCTGCTCTATTCATTAACCTTTATACAGATATGCCTGTAGAACCAACACTAGTAAATGCTGTTGCAGCAATTTGCATTGGTGGACTAGGTCTAGCATCTGCTGACAAAATCTTCGGAAAGAAGAAAGAAAAAGCAGAAGAGCTATAAGGTATTTAAAGACTCGGGGTGCGGGGCTTTAAAAAAATCACAAAATCATGAAAGACATATTTGGAAAAGTAGGCGACTTCTTTGGAGGCCTATCTACAATCCTAATTTCATTTGTTTCACTTAGCATTTTAGTTGAAGTAGTATTCGGCGTAGGTGTTTTCGGAACTAATGTTGTAGGAAATGTTATGGAGATTGTAAAATCTCTCGGTGATGGCGGGTTCGTTGGCTTAGTTGCTTTACTAATCCTATGGAAAGTATTCGATAAGAAATAAGAGTACTTAAGCTAACCACAATTTTAAAGCCCAGTTAACGCTGGGCTTTTTTTGTAAACAATGCCTAGTTTAAGACTATAAATATACAGATGAATTTATACATTGCACCTCCTAGAGGTATAAAAGAAAAAGAATCATATTTAGCTTGGGTAACTGGGCTAGGTTTTACGCCAATATGGTTAGACCTAAGACGTAAAGTTAAAGGACCTCTACTCCTATGTGGTGGTGCAGATA
>Ga0257110_1001164_pt1 | contig 12386 bp, 1 predicted proteins | sample LP_taG_7_FD_190184 | JGI IMG/M metagenome (GOLD analysis project Ga0257110, IMG submission 190184) | Marine microbial communities from Northeast Subartic Pacific Ocean, Canada - LP_J_2015_P26_10m | ecosystem: Environmental > Aquatic > Marine > Oceanic | place: Canada: Northeast Subartic Pacific... | reverse complement strand
TAGAACGCAAACAGGCGAGCACCTCTCAATGCTGGGGCGGCCCAGGTCGCCCCAGGTTGCACGCGCCGTCTCTCGAGGGGTTCCCGGGGCGCACAGGGGCCTTGAATGTCGTTCTTAGACGCCGGACGGCACGGAGAGTGAGTTGAGATGCTCGCCGCAGATCCACAATGCTGTTTTGTGAGGCGTTTTGTGCTGTTTCCTCGGGATCGCGTGGCCCGGGGCGGCTCCCCCGTGCCCGCGCCCAAGACGCCTCCCAAGGCGGCGCGTCGGCGGGCTAGCTCGTCTAATGCTCTAGAGAGAGAGAGTCCTCCCACCCCCGACGCCCATCCTCGACACCCATCCCGACCCCAAGGGGCCGGAACCCCCACATTACAGGTTACAGGTGGAAGAGGAGCGGCGAGTCCTCGGCGTCGCCGTCGCCGTCGTCCATGGCGATGTCGCGGCGGCGCTGCGCGCGGGGGACGTCGTCCGGGCGGACGACGCGGACGGGGTTGCCCGCCCAGTACTTGTTCGCGCCCTCGATGACGCCCGGGAAGACGAGGTTGAAGCCGTTGGGGAGGATCGTCGTGCCGTCGGGCAGCTCGGAGCCCGGGAGGATCTGCGTCTTCGCGCCGATGGAGTGCATGCGGTCGCCGACGGTCACGGGCTTGAACTGGAGGTGCATGTTCGAGAAGTCGTGCGCGTAGAGCGTCACCCCCAGGTCGACGTCGTCGCCGTAGGTCACCAAATCCGCCTCCGAGGACCCGGCGACGGACCACTGCGGGTGCGGGAACAGTCGGAACCGGCGGCCGAGCGTCGCGCCCATGCACCGGAGGTACGCGTTCGAGTACTCCCACAAAAAGCGGAACGCATGGGGCAGCGCCGGCGCGCGGCCCGCGATGGTCGCGACGCACCACTGCAGGTGCTTCAAAGAGCGCATGGGGTGGACGACGCCCGGCTGGAGCCGGCCCAGCACGAGGTGCTTGAAGAGGACGTGGTAGCACGTCACGAGCGGCCGGATGACGAAGATCGTCACGACGGACGACAGCACACATAACCCGCCGAGGCGCACGGCGTAGGCGCAGGCCTCGAGGATGAGCGCCACGACGGGCGCGTGGACCGCGACCTTGGCCGTCGCCTCCGCGGCGTCCGCGAACGCCGGCGGCGCCCAGCGCGCGCCGACGCACGACAGGAGGCCCTTGGTCAACAAACCGTACCAGGGCAGCACCGTCAGCGCGAGGAGCGCGAGGTTGTTCAGCAGGAGCACGAGGGTCGACCCGACGTCCCAGAGCGCGTCGCGGCCTCTGCACGCGTCCACGGGCCGCGGCTTCCACGCGAGCCGGAGCGGCGGGTCGTGCTGGTCGCCCATGGCCAGCTTCCCGCGCGGCACGACGCCGCCGGGGCCGACGATGCCGCAGGACCCGACGGCCGCGCCGTCCTCGAGCCGCGCGCCGGGCATGAGGATGCCCAGGGGCCCGACGAACGCGCCCGCGCCGACGTCGACGCCGGGGAACGTCGCGACGCCGCGGTCGACGTCGACGGCCGCGACGAAGAGCGCGACGCGCGCGGCGAGGTACGCGCCGTCGCCCACGGACACGGAGTCCGCGAAGCCCTGGGACGCCGTCATCTCCGAGATGATGACGCCTTTGCCCGACACGTCCATGCCGAGTGCCCGCCACCAGAGCCGCATCGCGCCCGAGTAGAGGAAGAAGCCCTCGCCTAGAGTCTGGCCCAGGCAGGCCCAGTTCTGCACGAGGCCCGCGTGGGCCACGAAGGCCGGCGTCAGCGTGCGCTCGTCGCCCCGGGCGGGCACGTCGAGGAACCACTTGAAGAAGCGCACGAGCGCCGCGACGCACCAGCACGGCGCGCAGAGGGTGAAGACGACGTGGAACAGGAGCCGCCAGCTCAGGCCGTGGCGCAGCAGCGTGAACGCGAAGGGCGCGGACGCCGCGGCGCTCACCGCCGGCACGAACAGCATCCACGACAGCAGGGGGAGCGACGCGTAGAAGACGCCGAGGCCGCCGCGGCGCCGCGGGACCCGGAGCGTCGTGTCGCAGCAGCCCGGCGGCTCGACGACGTCCCCGTATCGGTCGCGCGGCAGGTCCCCGCGGAGGACGAGCCCCGACGACGTGTAGTAGGCCCCCGGCGGGCACATCTTCGACGCCCGCGCCAGCGCGCCGACGACCGCGTTCTCGCCGACGACGACGCCCTCGCCGACCTCGGCCGCGAAGCCGAGGCGCGCGCCGCGCATGACGCGCACGTGGCCGTGGACCACGGACGTCGTCGTCTCCAGGCGCGACGGCAGCAGGATCGAGTGGCACTCGAAGGTCACGTCGTCGCCGATGTCCACGAGGTCGTAGCCGCTCTCCTCCACCAAACCGATGGGGATCGCGCCCGCGAACGTGACGCGCTTTCCGACCCGCGCGCCGTAGGCCCGGAGGTAGAGCGCCTGGAGCGGCGACGGGTGCCAGTGGTCCAGCGCCGTCCAGGCATGCTTGAGCGAGCAGTCGACGGCGTTCATGAACAGCGCCGACCGGAAGCCCGTCGCCGACGTCCAGATCGGGAACGTGCCCGGCCGCTGTTTGCCGACGACGAGCCACTTCAGCGCGACGGAGTTTGCTCGGCACGCGAGGGTCCAGGTCAGGTAGTAGAGCGACCCGACGACGGCGTACTCCACGACGAAGACGTAGCACCACCAAAGCGACGGGACCCAGCCCCGGTCGAACGCGAAAACGCCGTCGCCGGGGAGCCGGTCGCCGTGGCCCTCGAGCGACCACGACGCGCCCCAGAGCGCCACAAAGGCCTCGATGTTCGGCAGGCCGCAGCGGTGGATGAGGATGTAGACCTTGGGGATGAGGCCGTAGCGCGCGCCCAGCCACTTCTCGATGCGCAGCAGCGGCACGACGGCGCAGAGCGGGATCGCGACGCCGACGACGTAGCTCAGGAGCGTGAAGCCCAGGCGGTAGAGCAGCGACGGCTCGCCGGGCCGCGCCGAGTCCGTGCGCTCCGCGCGGCCGTCGCGGAAGTAGCGGCTCGGCGCGTCGTAGCGCTCCTCGTCGCGCCCGCCGGGCCAGGGCCGGTCGAAGGCCGACGGGAACGGCGACGGCCGCGGCGCCGCCGCGGCCTCCTCGCGGCTCGCCTTGCGCCGGGACAGCGTCGCGAGCTCGGCGACGGAGTCGACGGCGAGGACGTCCGTCAGGTCCACGTCGACGCCCGTCTCCTCCCGCAGGTCGCGGGCGACGGCCATGACCTCGATGGAGTCGAGGCCTAAACTGCTAAACTTGGACGACGCGTCGACGGCGCTCGCGGCGTGCTTCTGGACGATGCGCACGATCTCCGCCTCGTCGACGGGCCGCGCCTCGACCGTGGGCCGCGCGCTCGGCGGCGCGGCCGTGAGCAGCGCCGCCACGTCGTCGGCCGTCGCGCAGGCCATGACGCGCGACACGTCGAGGACCGCGCCGGGGTACTCGCGCGCGAGCGCCCGCGTCCACGCGTCCGCGTCCCGGAAGCTGAGCGCCGCCGTGGACTTTGCGAGCCGCGCCAAATCGATGCGCCGGCTCGCCGCCGCGCGCCGCACGGCGTCGAGCGCGCCGCCCCTCCGGGGCCTCCGCGCGTCGCCGGCGAGCTTCGCGACGTCGCCGACGGTCGCCGCGCTCAGCACGTCCAGGAGCTCGAGCTTCGCGCCCGTGCGCGCCTCGAGGTCGCGGACGATGGCCGTCACCTCCAGGGAGTCGAGGGCGAGCGTCTCGAGGGCGCTGTCGAGCGCCACGGGCGCGCTCGTGTGCTGCGCGAAGACCGCGACGGCCTCCGCGCCCGGGTCCGCGGCCGGCGGCTCCGCGGCCCCGCCCGCGGCCGCGGCGCCGCCGCCGCCGAGCGCGCCGCCGAGGAAGGCGCGCACGTGCGGCGCGCGGGCGGCGGCGGCGGCGGCGCGGGCCGCGTCGAAGCGGACGACGGCGGCGACGGGCGCCGCGCCGCCGAGCGCCGCGTCGAGACCGTCGAACGCGTCGGCCGCGGCGAGCGGGAGGAACGGCGCGCCCTCGGAGCCGGACCCGAGGCTCTTGATGCGGCTCGCCATGCCGATGCCCGCCCAGGGCCCCCACTGGACGCTCAAACAGCGCGCCGCGTCGCGCCGCGACGCCCGGAGCGCCGCGAGCGCGTCCAAACCGCCGTTCGCGGCGCCGTAGTCCGTCTGCCCCGCGTTGCCGACGAGGGCCGTCACGGACGAGTAGTAGACGAGGAGCTCGAGGCCCGGCAGGCCCGCCGCCCGCCGCGCGGCGGCCAGGGCCGCGTCGAGGGCGAGCGCGCCGCGCCACTTGGGCGCGCACGCCGCCGCGAGCGAGCCCGCGTCCGCGTTCTTGAGCAGGCCGTCTTTCAGCACGCCCGCGGCGTGGACGACGCCGCGCACGTCGCGGCCGTGGCGCGCCGCGAAGGCCGCGACGGCGGCCCCGTCGGCGACGTCGAGCTCCACCGCTTTGACGTCCGCGCCCGCGGCTTTCGCGGCCTCGAGCAGCGACCGGTAACTCCGCGCGTCGCCCTCGCGCGGGCGGCCACTCCGCGACAGGAGGAAGAGCTTCGTCGACCCCCGGCGAAGGAGCCGCGCCGCCGTCGCGAGGCCCAGCGCGCCGGTCCCGCCCGTGATGGCGACGCCGCCGGGCGCCTCGAAGGCGCCCGCGCGGGCCGCGCCGGCGACGAGGCGCCGTGTTGTGATGGTGCTGTGTGAGACCTTTGCATCCGCGTCGCGGTCCGCACAAACCTCATCAGCAACGGCGTCGACGGCCGCGCCGTCGACCTCGACGGCGCGCAGCCGCAGGTCCGGCGCGACGAGCTCGCCCTCGCGGCGCGCGGACCGCAGGAGCCCGAGCAGCGCGCCCGCGGCGACGGCACCGGCGTCGTCGTCGGGCGCGTGCGCGGTAACGACGACGAGCGCCTTCGCCCGCCGCGGCGCACCGAACGCGGCGCGGAGCGCGACCTGGAGCCGCGACGTCCGCAGGAGCGCGTCCGCGGCGACGCGCTCCGCGGCGCGCACGGCGGCGGCGACGGCGTCGCCGCTCGCCGGCGCCGGCGCGAGGAGCTTCGTCGTCTCCGACCGCGCGCTCGGCGCCTCGCGCGCCGGCGCGCGGCCGTCGGGCTCACCGAGGCAGGACGCGAAGACGACGAGGTCCCAGGGCTCCGCGGCGACGCGGGCGCCGCAGTCCGCCGCGGGGACCTCGACGACGTCGCTCGCGCGCGCGGCCTTGGCCCGGAGGCACGCGGCCAGGTTCGCCGCGGCGACGCCGCCGTCGACGACGACGAGGACGCGGGAAACCGCGCGCGCCGGCGCGGCGCCCGCGGGGACCCAGGCCGCCTCGAAGGTCAGGCCCGCCGCGAGCGCGCTCGCCGGCGGCTCCGCGCGCGGCGCGGCGGGTCCGGCCGCGGCCGGCCCGCCGTCGAACCAGCAGGCACCCGGCGACGCCATGGCCGTCGGCGGGAGCGCGAGCGACGTGGTCGCGCCCGGCGCGAGGTCGACGCCGCGCGCGAAGGCCTCGGCGAGCGCCGCGGCGACGGACGCGGCCTCGGCGCCGCGCCTTTTCGGCCCGCGCAAAGCGGCCGCGGCGGGCAGTTTCAGGCCGCCGAGGTGCGGCAGCAGGTGCGCCGCGGGGCCGATCTCGAGCACGAAGGCGCCGCCGGGGTGCGCGTCGCGGAGCGCGGCCGCGGCGCCCGCGAAGTCGACGCGGCCGCGCGCCTGGTCGCACCAGTAGTCCGGCGTCGGCGCCGCGTCGAGCCGCCGACCCGCGAGCGTCGAGTAGACCGCGACGTCCGCGCTCCTCACTTCCAACCCCTCGGCGGCGGCCCGAAGCGTCGCGAGGCACGGGTCGACGCAGGCGCTGTGGAAGCCCGTGCGCACGCGGAGCTTCGTCGGCGCGCCGCCGCCGACCGTGGCGTCCTGGAGCGCGAAGAGCACGCGGCCCAAAGCCCGCGCTTCGCCCGACACCGTGCAGCCGAGGGGCGAGTTCGCGGCCGCGACGCCGACGTCGCCGCGGACGTCGCCGGGCAGCGTCTCCAGGAATGCGGCCACGGCGCCCGCGTCCGCGCGGACCGCGGCCATGGCGCCGACGCCCGCGCGGAGGCTCGCCATCGCCGCGCCGCGGCCGACGACGAGCCGCGCGGCCGACGCCAGCGGCAGGACGCCCGCGACGCAAAAGGCCGCGATCTCGCCGAGCGAGTGGCCCAAAACGGCGTCGGGCGCGTCGCGGCCGAGCTCCGCCAGGACGAGCTTCGCGAGCGCGTACTCGAAGCAGAAGAGCGCGGGCTGCGCCACGGCCGCGTCGTCGAGGAGCGCGGCCGCGCGCGCGTCCGCGTCCGCGCCGTCCTCGGGCGCCGGGCCGAGCGCCGCGAGGTCGAGGTCGGCCCGCGCGGGCGGCTCGAGGAACGTCTCCGGCCGCGCGGCGCCCGCGGCGGCGACGGCGGCCGCGGCGGCGCCGTAGGCCTCCCGGAACGCGCCGCCGGCGTCGTGGAGCGCGCGGCCCATGCCCGCGTAGGCCGCGCCCTGGCCCGTAAAAGCGAGCGCGACCGCGGGCCGCGCCGGCGCCGGGCCCGACGGTTTCGCCGCGCGGAGGTGCGCCGCGAGGTCGCCCGCCGCGCGGACGGCCGCGCGGAAGGGCCGCTTCGCGCCCTGGCGCGCCGCGCGCGCCTTCGCCGCGGCGACGACGGCGCCGGCGTCCGGCCGCTCCGCGTCGACCCAGGCCGCGAGGCGCGCCGCCGTCGCCGCGAGGGCCGCGGCGCTGTGCGCGGCGATGGGCACGACGGCGACGGCGCCCGGCGGCGGCGCGGCCGCGGGCGGCGCCGCGCCCGCGGCGCGCTCGACGACGACGTGGCCGAGCGCGCCGCCGAAGCCGAAGGACGACACGCCCACCGCCGCCGCGGCCGCCGGCGGCGCCAGCGTCTCCGCCGCGCCGAGCACGGCCACGTTCAGCTTCGCCCAGGGCACGTGCGCGTTCGGCGTCCTGAAGTGGAGGCTCCGCGGCGCGACGTTCTCGCGCCGCGACAGCGCGAGGTGCGCCTTGAGGAGGCCCGCGAGGCCGCTGCAGCCCTCGAGGTGGCCGATGGACGCCTTGATCGACGCGCAGCGCAGCGTGCCGCCGCCCCCGAGATCCGCGCCGCCGAGCGCGCCGAGCTCGATGGGGTCGCCGAGCCGCGTGCCCGTGCCGTGCGCCTCGACCGTCGCGACGGCCGCGCGCGCCGCGGCGGCGCCCGCGGCGCAGTCGCCGTAGGCCCGCGCGAGCACGGCGGCCTGGGCCGCCGGGTTCGGCGCCGTGAGGCCGTTGGACCGGCCGTCCTGGCCGACGCCGACGCCGCCGACGGTCACGGCGCCCGGCGCCAAATCGCCGGCCTCGAGCAGCGCGACGCCGACGCCCTCGCCGCGGACGTAGCCGTCGGCGGCGTCGTCGCCGAAGCGGCAGCGGAACGTCGGGCTCAGCATGCCCGCGGCGACGAAGGCGTTGGACCAGTGGGCCATGAGCTGCAGGTTCGCGCCGCCGACGAGCGCGGCGTCGCACTCGCCGGCGAAGAGCGACCGCCGCGCGACGGCGACGCACGTCAGCGAGCTGCTGCAGGCCGTGTTCAGCGCCAGCGACGGGCCCCGCAGGTCGAAGAGGTAGGACACGCGGTTCGGACCGACGCAGCCGTGCCAGCCCGTGCCGCAGTAGGCGTCCGGCCCCCGGCACGTGCCGTCGTCGACGGCGCGCTGGTGCAGCGCCGCGTAGTCGGACGTCTCGACGGCCGCGAAGACGCCCACGGCCGCCGCGTGCCCCGCCGCGGGCGTCGCGGGCGAACAGGGCCGGCCGCCGACCTCGAGCGCCTCGGCGGCGCACTCGAGGAAGAGGCGCTGCTGCGGGTCCATCGCCGCGGCCTCGGCGGGCGACACGCCGAACGCCGCGCGGTCGAAGCCGACCAAAACGGCCGCGGCGAGGTAGCCGCTCGGCCGCCCGTTGTGGGGGCGGTCGAGCGGCGTCGCGTCGGACACGGCGTCCTTCTCCGCGAGCAGGTTCGCCCAGAGCTCGGCCGGCAGGTTCGCGTCCCCGGGCAGGCGGCACGCGGCCGACGACACGCGGAGCGCGGGCGCCGCGGGCGCCGCGGGCGCCGCGGGCGCCGCGGCGGGCGCCGCGGGCGCCGCCGCGTGGCCGACGTCGAGCTCCGACGCGACGTGGGCGCAGACGCCGTTGAGGCTCACGTGCTCGAAGACGAGCGTGGGCGAGAAGTCCGCGTCGAGCGCGTCGTTGAGGAAGTTGATCATCTCGACGGTCTGCATCGACGACAGGCCCAGCGCCGTCACGGGCGCGTCGGGGTCGACGTCGCCCGCCGATCCGCCCGTGAGCTCCGCGACGAAGGCGACGAGCCGCGACCGCAGCAGGCCCGGCCGGTCACCGGCCGCGGCGAGCTCGCGGAGGAGCGGCGGCGCGGCCGCCGCCGCGGGCGCCGCGGGCGCCGCGCCCCGCGGCACGAGGCCCCCGGCGAGCGGGTGCGGGCCCGCGGCGCCGCGGCGCTTCGCGTACTGGGCCCAGTCCGCGGGGAGCACGGCCGCGTGGCACTGCGTCCGGCCCGCGACCTGCGAGAGCGCCGCGAGCGCCTGGAAGCCGCCGTCGAGGGGCACGAAGCGCATGCCCGTCGACTTGACGTGGGCCTCGAAGCCCGACCCGAAGCGGTGCGCCATGCCCGCGTCGGCCCAGGTGCCCCATGACACGGCGAGGGCCGGGAGGCCCGCGCGCGCGCGCGCGGCGGCCAGGCCGTCCTGGAACGCGTTCGCGGCGCCGTAGTGCGTGAGCTCGCGCGAGCCCAGGAGGCCGTAGATGGACGAGAAAAGCACAAAGGTGTCGACGGGCGTCTTCAGGGACGCGGCGTGGAGGTGCAGCGAGCCGTCGACCTTGGGCTTGAGCACGTCCGCGAAGCGGTCCCAGGTCAGCGCCGGCGCGGCGCCGTCGTCGACGACGCCCGCGAGGTGCCAGACGCGGAGCTTCGTCGCCGGCGTCGGCTTGAGGGCCGCGCCGCGCGCGAGGAGCGCCTCGGCGCCGGACGCAAGCGACACGTCGGCCTGCTCGACGACGACGGTCGCGCCCGTGTCGCTCGCGAGCTTCGCGAGCTTCGCGGCGAGCTCCGGGCTCGGCGCGCGGCGCGACGCGAGGACGAGCGTCGCGGCGTTGCCGCCGGCGGCCGCGAGCCGCTTCGCCCACTCGACGCCGAGGCCCCCCGTGCCGCCGGAGACGACGTGCACGCCCGCGGCGAGGTCCGCGTCGACGACGGGCCCGGCCTCGAGGAGCCGCGGCACGGGCAGCGGCGCGAGCCGGGGCGCCTTGCGCGCGCGCTTCCGCCAGGCGGACTCGGCGCGCGACGCCGGCGTTTCCGCGGCGAGCTCGTCGAGGAGGCACGCGGCGTCGCGGTCGCGGCTCGGCTCGCAGGGGCAGAGGTCGACGAGTCGGAACCGGCGCTCGGGCGCCTCCGCGGCCGCGGACCGGGCCATGCCCCAGACGGCGCAGGACGCGAGCGCGGCGTCGGGCGCCGTGGCCGCGACGCCGTCGAGGGACGGGTCGTCCGCCGCGCCGCGCGTCGCGACGACGACGCGCGGCGCGTCGCCGCGGTCGTCGAGCGCTTTGAGGAGCGCGAGGAACGTCCTGAGCGCCTCGCGCGTCGCGCCGGCGACGTCGTCGCCGAGCGCGGCGCCGGCGCCGAGGGCCGCGAGGCACACGACGCCCGCGACGTCCTCGCCGCTCTCCTCGAGCGCGCACGCGACGCGGTCGGCGACGACGTCGAGCGCCTCGCCCGGCGCCGCGGGAGGCAGGATCGCCGGCGTCGCGCCGGTCATCTTCGCCGCGAGCGCCGGGGCGACGCCCGTGCCGTCGTCGAGGAGGACCCAGAAGCCCTCGACGGTCGCCGCGGCCTCCGCGGCGAGGGGCGCGTCGACCCACGTCACGCCGTAGACGTCGCCCGCGACGCCCGACGGGGGCTGGGCGGCTTGCTTGCGGCTCGCGCGCGCGGCCTTGCGCTCCGCGGCGAGCCTCGCATCGCGCTTCTTGAGCGCGGCCTTGGCGACCTTGCCCGAGCCCGTCATGGGCAGGTCGGCCCGGGCCACGAACTCGACGGACGACGGCACCTTGAAATCCGCGAGCCTCGCCGCGGCGTGGCGCCGGAGCGCCGCCGCCGTGAGCGACTCGTCCTGCTTGACGACGACGGCCTTGACGCGCTCGCCCATGGCGTCGTCGGGCATGCCGTAGACCGTCGCGAGCTTGACGGCCGGGTGGTCGTTGAGCACGCGCTCGACCTCGACGCAGTAGACGTTCTCCGAGCCCACGAGGATCATGTCCTTGGCGCGGTCCGTGATCGTCAGGTAGCCGTGGCCGTCGACCTTGGCGAGGTCGCCCGTGCGGAACCAGCCGTCGGGCGTGATGGCCTCGGCCGTCGCGGCGGCGTTCCCGTCGTAGCCCGAGAAGAGCGTCGGCCCGCGGATCCAGACCTCGCCGACGCCGCCGGAGCCCGGCGCGACGTCGACGGCGTCCGCGTCGGCCTCGAGGGGCCGCTCCACGGTCGGCACGTTCGACCCGTCGCGCGCGCCGACGACGCGGACCTCGAGGAGGCCGAAGGGGCGGCCGGACGACGTGATGAGGTCGAGCGTCTTCGCCGGGCCGACGCGGTCGCGCGTCGCCTCGTCGACGAGGGACATGGAGATCTTCCCGCAGCACTCCGTCATGCCGTAGGACAGGAAGAACTCGCAGTCGAAGGTCGCGAGCGCGCTCAGGACCGTCGCGGCCGAGAGCGGCGCGCCGCCGCACGAGAGCATCTCGAGCGACGACGCGTCCGCGGCGCCGACGGTCGGGTCCGCGAGGAGCAGCGTGACCATCGTCGACGCCACGTTGCTCACGGTGACGCGGTGATCCCGGAGCGCGTCGAAGACGGGCGCGGCGGCGAAGGCCGGCACCGTGACGTGCGTGCCGGCGACCCAGGTGATGGCGAAGATCGCGTAGGCGTCGACGAGGTGGAACATGGGCGCGCAGTGGAGCCAGACGTCGTCGCGCTTGAGGCGGTGCTCGACCATGCAGCCCAGCGCGTGCAAGAGCACGGTCTTCCGGCTGAGGACGACGCCCTTGGGGCGGCCCGACGTGCCCGACGTGTAGTACATCTCCGCGCCCGCGGAGCCCGGGAGCGCTTTGGCGTCCTCGGGCCGCTCGACGACGGGGCCGTCGGCGACGATGGTCTCGTAGAGGAAGGTCGGCACGTCCAGGTCCGCGGCGGCTTTCTGCAGCACGTCGGTCCAGACGACGGCGCGGATTTTTTCGTAGCGTTGCAGAGCGTCTCGGACGAGGCCCGCGTAGCTCGTGTCGGCGACGAGGACCTCGCAGTCCGCGCCCTCGAGGCAGTAGGCGAGCTCGTCGGGCGAGAGGCGCGGGTTGAGGTTCAGCGCGACGCAGCCGGCCCAGCCGGCGACGGCGTAGTGGCACTCGATCGCGGGCGCGCAGTTGGGCGTCATGAGGCCGACGCGCGCGCCGATCGTCGCGCCGCCCGCGGTCTTCGCGCAGGTCTTCGCGCGCCGGTCGGCGCGCCGGTCTTCGCGCCGCAGCCAGGCGCCGAAGCGGCTCGCGCGCGCGAGCACGGCGGCGTAGGAGAACGACGCGCCGGTCGCGAGGTCGCGGAGCGCGACGTCGTCGCCGCGCGCCGCGGCGGCCGTCGCCAAGGGCGCCCAGATGTCGCAGGGCGCGGGCCGCACGGTCGACTGGAGCCGGTCGAGCTCCCGGGCCGCGAAGGCCGTGTCGCCCTCGCGCGGCGGCGGGATGCGCGTTGTTGTCGTTGTCGACGGAGGTGAAGGTGCGATCGACGCCCACGCCTCGGCTTGCTTTTCGATGGGCGACATGGGCGTCGACGCCTTATGCCTTGGATGGCGTTTCGTAGGCGTGGCCGGGCTCCCCACCCGCCAGCGTTGGGCCTGTGCTTCGGCCGAGATGGTCATCGGGACGATGCGAGCGAGACGCACGAGAGGAAACTTTTCGACGACAGCGATCGCCGTCTGCCACAGGCGCTCGAGTCCGCGCCCCTCACACCATCGACTCGATTGCGGCCGCTTCAAATCATGGGCCTGACAAATGAGGACGAGCAGCAGACCCAGAAGCAGATGGATAGGAATTCTGACGAGCCGCAGGCGACTTCTTATCGCAAATGCCTCCTCGCCTTCCTTTTCACGGTCGGCATCACGGTCGCGACCTTCGCCGTGGACGTAAGAGCCGAGAATCCGCACGCGATGGGCTTCGGCCACAGATCGATACCGAAGCCGAAGGCGTCCTTGATCGCGCGCGACCGACGGGACCCGCCGGCGAACGCGACCGCCCCGCCGCCGCTGGAGGCGACCTCGATGACGGCCGGGCGGGGCGGGGTCCATCACGTGCTCC